>JACCDP010116541.1_pt1 | contig 30457 bp, 48 predicted proteins | sample 7445841 | NCBI WGS metagenome assembly JACCDP01 (sample SAMN15323441, study PRJNA562643) | freshwater metagenome | isolation source: river surface water | place: USA:Blue River Watershed | collected 2017-08-17 | reverse complement strand
GGGCGCAGCGTGCCCGGTGCTGCTCCAGGGTGGCCGGCGCGTCGGCCGAGGAGTAGACGCAAACCTCGACGGAACAGTCGAAGTTGCCCAGCCCCTCGGGGAGCTCAGGGGGCGGGGAGGCGTTGTCGCAGATGACGGCCACAGTGGGCAGGTCCTTCAGCGTGGCGGTGTCGCCGGGGTTGATCTGCAGGCCGGCCAATTCGGCCTTCCCCTGGAGGTAGGAGACCACGACGGCCTCGCAGATGTGTCGGATGCTTTTCGTGCCCATAGGATTAGCGGTTAAATTTATCGATGCCGTATTTCATTAGCGCGTCGGCGCGCTTGAACAGTTTGCCCGTGCGGATGGCCATAACCTTCTCGAGCGTGCGGGCATCAGTGGACACCCCATCGTTGTCGCCGATTGCGTTGCCGATGGTAAGGCCAAAGTTGGCGGTGGAAGGCTGGCCACGGAAGGAGGTGTACCCGTTGCCGGCGCGGTTCTTCATGACCCACGCGGGGACACCCTTGATGCCGTAGGTCTTGGAGATGCCAGGCGTCTCGGGCTTGGGCAGGGACATGATCACGTCCAGCCAGCCGGCCTTGAGTACGCCGACCTTTTTCTTCTCGGCCTTGATGTAGGCCAGCAGTGCCGCTTCTTCGGCCATTTGCCGCAGCTCCTTGGAAACGCCCGGCCCATTGTTCTTGCGGATGCGTCCCGCGTACTTGGCCTTCATCGCGTCGTGGATGCCCTTGAGTTCCTTCACGACAGTCTGGCCGGCCTTGGCCTCGAAGGCCGCGCGGAAGCGGTTGGCGAATTGGCGGTAGGCACGCTCGGGATCGTCGTCGTCGAGCACCCCTCGGAAGATGCCGCGAGCCTTCTTTACCATTACGCCATCCTTACGGGCCTTCTCGAAGAGGGACCTGTCGCCGGCCACCACCGCCATGCCCATCAGGGAAAAGGCGCTGCGCCCTTCTGGGTTTCTATCAGAATTAAAGATACTCCTGATGTCCTTTTCCACCGCAGTTGTGCCGGCGACCTCGGCGGCCTTGGACAAACCTTTGCCACCCCCGTTGACCAGGGGCGGGGTGAAGACCATCAGCTCGCGGCAGGTCAGGGCGGCCTCCTCGATCAGGACGTCCCGCATGCACTTGCCCGAGAATAGGCGGTACTCGTTGAGCGCCTGGGTGTAGGCTTCAACCCCTTTCAGTTTGATGTTATAATAGGGCGAACCCATTTACTGGGTGTCCGTGGTCAGCTGCAGGATGACCCATGCCGACCCGGGCTTGTGGCTGACTGCCACGATACGCACCCCTACGTTGGCCACAGAGGCGGTTTTACCGATGGCGAGGGTAGACACCGCCACCCCCCCGCTCAAAGCCGCCACAGAGGCTCCTACGCGGCCGTCCGATGCGGTCCACGCGGTGGTCGCGGCGGCCACCTTAGCCGTGAAGGACGTCTGCTCCAGGAAGCCCCCCGCCTGCAGGGCCTGCGTGACGGAGGGGTCCGTGACCATGGCAAGGAAGGTGTTGCCGGCGGAGTCGGTGAACGTGATCCCGAAGTCGGCCAGCATCTCCTGGGCGTCGGCGAGGAAGTCGGAGTAGAGGGCCATGGTCTTCTTAACCTTGGGATGAGGTCAAAAAAAAGGGGCCCCCGTTAGGGAGCCCCAGTTGTCGCCTTGCCGGCCGATTAGGCGGACAGGACGCGCTTGAGGTTCGCGCGACCCTTCGCGGCGCCCATGCGGATCGCGGCGGTCAGGTAGAGGATGCCGCCCGTGTACTCGGACTCGACCATGACGGAGAGACCCGAGAGGGACGAGACGGCGCTGTTCGGGGAGGCGGACCAGACGGAGCCCATCCCGATGCAGATGGCGTCTTTCGACGCAGCGAAGCCGACCAAGTTCTCCCCGTTGGCAGGGAGGCCGGAGTACTGCAGGACCTGCAGGGTGCCGATGCGGCCGACGATGCCCGTGCGAACGACGCTGTTTTCGCCCTGGGTGTTGAACGCCGAGGTCAGCTTGGCGTCCTTGCGGAGCGCGCCGATGTAGGACGAGCTCAGGATGAGGCCGCGCTCGGCCGGAGCGTCGAGGCCGTCGAGGTAGGTGTCGAGGTCAACCACGTCGTTGTAGTCGAAGTTCGCGGCGGTGATGACTTCGTTGGCGGCGTAGTTGGCGTTCGTCACCAGGGCGGCGACAGTCGCGTTGACCTTCTTGACGATCTTGGCGGTGGCCTCTTCGCGGAAGGCGTTGATGATGCCCTCGGCACCCCAGGCGGCGAGCTCGGAAGCGTCGAAGCCACGGGTGGCGTGGAAATGTTGGAGGGTGACAGTGGACTTCGTCACGATGGCCGACCCGGTCTGGTGGTAGCCGCCGGAAGCCTTGTCGAAGGTGATCGCGTCGTCGCCGGCCACGAAGGGCACGTCGATGGTGGTGCCGCGGTCTTCCGTGGACTGGGCCATCGTGGTGAAGACGTCGAGGACGGGGAGCTTCGGGCGGAGGTCGGCGACGATGATGTCGGCGAGAGCGGCCGGAGCGATGTTGAAACCGGAGTTAGCCATAGGTATTAGGTATTAGGGATTAGGGATGAATGAGGGGGAAATTACTTGAGGCGGCCGAAGAGGATGGCGGCCTTGTGCTTCTGCAGGAAGGCCACGCGCTCGGCGCCGGCGGGCATCGCGGCGTACTGCTCGCGGAGCTGCTCGACAGTGGCGGCGGGGGCTTCGACCTTCTCGGCGGCCACGGGGGTCGTGCCGGTGGAGGCGACGATCTCGGCGGCCTGCTTGGCGGCGGAGACGTGGGTGGCTTCCAGGGCGGCGACCTTCTCGGCGAGGGCGGCGACTTCGGCGGTCAGTTCGCCGATGCGGGCGTCCTTCGCGGAGATGTCGGCCTTGGCGGCAGCGAGTTCGTCGGCGGCGCCGACAGTCAGCTTCTCGACAGTGGCGCGGAGGTCGTCGCGCTCGGTGGTGAGGGCGAGGGCCACAGTGCGCAGCTCGGAGAGTTCAGCCTCGGGAGTCAGTTTGCTCATGTGTTCTTAAACTTGGAGATGTGGTCAAAGGTCAGAAGGCGGCGAGGGCTTCCTCAAAGGAGTCGGCCAGCCCGGTGACGAGCCCCAGGCGCACGGCCTCGCGGCCCGAGAAGGTGCCGCCGGTGAAGGCGTCCTGCGAGACGTTGACGCGGGTGGCCTTCACGGACTCCTGGAAGTCCTGGGCAATGCCATCGACCTGGCGCTGAAGGTCGGCCACTTGGGCTTCGGTCAGGGACGTGCCTTCGATGCCCGCCCCCTTCAGGGGGGACTGGCTGGACTTGATGACGACCATCCGCACGCCGGCGTCGGCGTAAGCCTTGGAGTAGTCGGGCACGACCATGTAGACGCCCACGCTGCCGATGGAGCCAGAGGGCATCGCGACGAAACGATCGGCGGCGGCGGCCAGCCACAGGGCGGCCGAGTTCGCTTCCTCGCCGTAGGCCATCGTGGGCTTCTTCATGCGGCGGATCTTGTTGGCGAGCTCGGGCACGCCGGCGACAGTCCCGCCCGGGGAGTTCACGCGGAAGGCAATCTTCTTCACGGCCGGGTCGGCCTCCATCTCGTCGATGGCCTTGGAGATGGCCAGCACGTCGGACGCGCCAAGCATGCCCTCCAGGGGCGAGATGCCACGGCCAATCGGGCCGTCAATCGGGATGACGCCCTTGCCGTCGGGGGTAACGTAAGCCTCGGGGCGGGCGCCCAGGAGCTTCGACAGCACGTCGGAGAAGCCGTACTTGTCCAAGCGGGCGGCGTAGTCGCTGGCCTTGGTGGGGTCGATAAGCAGGGGCTCGAGGCCCTTGAGTCCGTTGGAGAAGATGAGGCGCATGGGTAAAGGTTATTCGGTGATGTCGTTCGTCTCGTCGTCGGGGACTTCGGGCGTGCCCTGCTCTTGGGGCTCCTGCTCTTCGCTTTCGCCCTCGTCCTCCGCGAACTCGCTGGAGTTGTGCTGCGTCTTCGGGTCCACGTTCAGGAAGGAGCCCGCCGCAAGCATCGCAATCTCGTCCACCGGCAGGCCGTACTTCTCGGCGATGTCGTGGATGAGGCGCATGTTCTGCGCCTTCTGCTCGATGACCTTCTCAAACTTCTTGCCGCGCTTGGCGTAGATCTCCGTGAAGGAGGCCAGGCCGGCGCGCAGGTCGTCGCGATCGTTGCGGGCGTCGCGGCCGTTGTCGATGCTCGGGGTGGCCGGCACGCTGAACTCCACGTCCGCCCACTTCGGGTCGTCGGGCAGCTCGCCGTTCTTGATGGCCGTCCCGATGCGCCACTGCCAGTCGGGGATGAGGTAGCAGTCGTGAAGCATGCACTGCTTGTCCCCGACGTAGCGGTCCGCCTTGCCGAGCACCATCCGCACCAGGGCGGAGCCGGCCTTGCTGCCGTCCGTGACCACCTCGTAGGGTAGGCCACCCGCCGCGATCTGGCGGGAGAGGATGTTGTTGAACATCTCCATGCTCTGGCGCGGGAAGTTAGGGGTGACGCTCTTGAGGTCCTCACCGGGCTCCAGCACCAGGAGCTTGCCGCCCATCTGGGCGCCGATGGCACCGAAGTCAGACGACGACGTGCCGTTAAGGTCGGCCGCCATGCTGTCGTCAATAGCCCCGCCATTCTTGGTCAGGATAGAGGGGACGTCCGTCACCTGTTTGGTCGCCCTCAATTCCAGCTGCATGATCTCCAGCTGATCCTGCATAGCGTTGAGCGCGTGGGCCATCGGGGGCAGTCCGTGGCCGCCCGAGACGCGCTTGAAGTCGGCGATGTGGAAGAAGGTGCCGGCCTCCTTGAATTCGTACTGGCCTTCGCCGAACTGGATCCAGATGCCCTTCACTTCGCCGAACTTGCCGTAGACGATGCCGTCCAAGGTGTCGCCCTTGATGAGGTTCGGGTCCGACGGGTTGACCACCCGGTGGCCTTCGATAAGCTGGGTCTTGGCGTTGCCCTGGGCGTCAATCACCTTGAGGGCGAACATCTCGCCGTCCACCGCCCATGTGTTGATGATGATGCGCTGAAGCTGCTCGCCCGTGCGGCCCGTGATGTCGGCCTTGCGCGTGGCGCGGTAGTAGTACTCCTCGTAGAGCTTGGCCTTGGCCGGGTCGGACGCGTGGCTCGTGGGCATGTTCCCGTCACCCACGACGTACATCGTCATGTCGTTGGCGTACTGCACCATGCTCGGGAAGTTCTTCTCGGCGTACCGCGCCTTCTGCAGCAGGGACTGCCGATCGTATTGGCTGACGTCCTTGCGGGCGTCCTGCGGGGCCGAGCCGTACCAAGCGCGGCGGGCGAACGACATCCCCGCGTTCTGGAAGTTCGACGACCAAGCCTGCGCGGCCTTCGCCTTCGGGACGCCCTGGGCGCCGGCGGTGGGCTTCGGAACTTCGACGGCCTTGATGGTCTTCTTGCGGGGTGCCATAAATTAGAAGCTACGCGTGTCCCAGCGGACGGCCACGACAGAAGTGCGGCGGAAGGCCGCGTACTGCTGGGGGTCCAGGACATACAGGGCGTGGCCGGCTTCCTCAAGCATCACGTCCGGCTTGAGGGCCCACGATTTGGTCACGCTCGACCCGGAGTCGGAATAGGACACCACGTTCAAACCCTGCGTGATCGCGGCGACGGCCTTGGCCCTGATGGCCAGCAGCTCGTCTTCAGTGAGTCCGATGAATAGTCCTTTGGCCATGGTGGGTTCCTACCCTTGGCCCGAAGGTAAAGAGGGGACTGGCCGACGTGTTCCATGCACCCGAGCGCCGCAAGCCATTACAGCACCCCAACAACGCACCATCGGCCAGTCCTGCAGCAAAGGTGCCAACACCAGGAGAAAGGTCAAGTCAGGCATCGAGGGGCGCCTCGTCCGCCAAGCCCGACCTGCCCACGATACCCCAGCGTACCGCCACCAGCATGGCCAGCAGCTCACAGTCGAAGGCGTGGTTGTCCTTCTTGCCCTGGGGCAAAATCCACTGGGGCTTCCCCGTCCGCGAATCCCGCACCCGCACCTCGGCGTTCATCTGCTCCACGTAGTCGGCCACCGCGTCCCGGGCGTAGGTGTGCACCTTCCTCGCCCGCAAGCCCGCCATCAAATCTTTGCCGGCCGTATTCGACCACACCACCAGCCGCGCACGATTGGCCTGCCCGGGCACCATGATGGACTGCACGTCGGAGTAGAAGCGCTTCGCCGTCTGGCCGTCCCGACCCTTCACAGTGAAGTCATCCTGGCCCGAACCCTTGGCGCACTTCCAACCACGCTTTGCCGTCTCGGCGTAGATCTGCGTCGTCTGGTCGCCCGAGTCCACCAGCACCATCGCCCGATGCACCCCGCACGCTTTCACGAAGTCGTCCACCTGCTGCCACGTCTCCAGCTTCGCGAAGGCCATCAGGCGGCTGTGCCCGGTCACGGACCACCGGCGGGCAACCGCGTACATGTGCCCACGCTGGACGTCCACGCCGACGCTTCGGCAGGGCACCGAGCCGGCGGGCGCATCCTTGCGCGGGGCCACCTTGGCCTTGGGCGTGATGACGGCCTCGTCCTCCCAGTCGTCCGCCATCGCGTAGTCGCTGGCCGTGGCGGCCTGCACCATCGACCCGCCGTCGTCGCTCCAGGGGAGGGCCAGGTACTTGGTCTTGAAAATCTGGCGGGGCTGCTCGTCGCCGTAGGCGTCGCTGATCTCCTTGGCCTTCAGCATGTCCACCGCCAGCGAGCCCCAGCTCGTCGAAGCCAGCGCGTTGACGTGCAGGCCGACGTACCCCTTCTTCTGGCTCACGGCCATCGGGACGAACTCGCCGTCGGCGTTGCACCTGATTCGCGTCTCGTTGGTGTCGGCCAGCCTGGTCGCGCACTTGGCGCACTCGTACGTCGTGCCCTCCTCGACCTTGCGGTGGTCCCAGCCGGCCTCGGTCTTGGCGGCCTCGGGGAACCTGATGTAGTCCCATAGGTAGGGCTGCAGGTGGTTGCACGCCGTGCATCTGAAATGCCATTCACGCTGGTCGGTCATCTCGACCAGGTTGTGGAAGTCGTCGCCCACCAGCCCGGGCTGGCTCGCGTAGAGCTTCTTGCTCGTCCACTCGTACGCCTTCGTGCGGGCCATCGACTCCCCGAGGCTTCCGCGAGGCCACTGCCAGAGCTCGTCCCCAAAGACGAACCGCGTCGAGATGCGCTGCAGGTCCTTGTGCGTCGTCGCGCTGTTGTTGTACACAATCGTGCCGTCGGCGAAGTCGATGGTGTCGCTCTTCGCGTTGTCGTTCGGCGACAGGCTTTCCCGCACGGCCGGCACCACGTTGAACAACGGCCGCAGGTAGCGCAGGGTGAAGTCCTTCGCATTGTCCTGGTTGTCCATGTAGATGACCATGTTCCCGCGATCGTTGGCCATCAGGTAGGTCGCCGCCAACCGCATTGTCAGCGTCTTGCCGCACTGGATTGCCCAGGGCATCGCCAGCACCCGCGTCGTCGGCGCAAGGAAGATGCGCAGGGCGTGGGCCACCCAGGGCCATCGGTCAGGTCGATACCCGCCCTTGAACGGAGAGTCGGGGATGTGCTTCACGTTCTTCGCGCACCACAGCACGGGGTCCGCGTTGTCCGGCGGCGTCAGCGCCTTGCGGCCGATGTCCAGCAGCTCGGCCTTGTTCACTTCTGCGCGTCCTCCAGCGCCTGCGCCAAGTCGGCCCGGGCAATCCGCACCCAAGCCTGCAGGGCTTCGATGGCCACGGGCGGGTCGTTGGGGTTCGCCTTCTCGCCGGCCTCGACGGGCAGCTTGTCCAATCGGGCAATCACTTCGCCCATCAGCTGGACCATCGCCGCCCGCGCGTCCTCGGCCTTGATGTGATCGCGGGCCTGCAGCGCACGACGCTCCTGCTCCTCCTCAAGGTTGATGAGCGTCTTCAGGGACTGGTTGTACGCCGTCTGGTACTTCCCCTGGTTTGGGTCGCCCGTCTCCATCGCCGCTTCCCAAACCCCACGCGCCCGACCCACCAGCCCCCGGTGCTCCTCGATCGTGTCGGCCAGGCTGCCGTCGTCGAGCTCGGCGACCTTGGGCTTGGGCGCCCCACGCTTCTTCGCGGCGGCCCGCTCTTCCCGCCAAGCCTTTGCCGCTTCGACGCTCTCGCCGGGCATTCCCTCCTTGAGCAAAATGGAAACGCGCTGGCCAGTCACGCCGAGCGCAGAGGCAAGGTCTTTGATTTTAAGCATAGGTCACTTGGTCTTTTTGCGGGGCCGCTTCCCAACCTTTAAAATTCGCCCAAAACCCCCGTTTTTTTCTCCCGCAGTCGTCCGCCACGCGACTGAGGGGGTGGGGGGGGTAAGAGATGCCTTGCCACGGGGTGGTCGGGCACAAGTGGGAATAACGCAGGAAATGGCCGTTTTGCTTTGTTTTTCCTCGCTGGAGCAAAGTGGCAGTGCCTCCTCGATGGAAAATGGCATGGCCTCTTTCATTCTTCGCCGCGCATCAATGCGGGCCAGCATGGCCGTCGCTTGGATGCTGATCGCCTGCTTGGTCACCCCAAACAGTTTCCCGACTTCCTTGCCGTTGAGGTGGCCAGGTGCCCGCAGTACCAGGCGCATCAGCTCCCAGTGCCGGCGCACCTTAGGGTCACGGGTGTAGCCCAGCATCTCCACCACGTCGGCGACGATGCGGCCGACCTGCTCGCGGGAGATGAAGGCGTCCTGCTCGGTGCGCTCCACCTCGGGCGTGTAGGCCCAGATGGCCGCGCGCTCGTAGATCGGGAAGACGTGGTCATGCGTGCGTGCCTCGCAGTATGGGCCAGCGCCTTCCTCGCGCAGCTTGTCCTGCTGCTCCTTGGGTAGCGCCTTGAACCATGCGTCGTAGCGCTTGGCGTGCAGTCGGTCCTCCTTGCTTGCGGCCCGGTCAAATCCGTTTAGACCAGGCATCAGTGGATAGGGCCCTCCGACTCACTCATCCATTCGTCGAGAAACTCCGCGTCGTACTCGCACGTGAACTTCTCGCCGTCGATGTGGACCACCATGCCGGGCCTCTGGTGCGTTTCCTTCTCGGGCGCGTTGATGCCGTATCTTTCAAATCCCGTGCCCTTCTCCTTCTCGATGTTCACGATCTCCACGACCTCCACGGCCGACACGAAGGTCGTGTCAACGTACAGCTCGCCGCGTGTGGCAAGGTCGAGGACGTAGCGCATGTATGGGCATAGTAATGACCAGCCCCAGGGGATTGGGTAAGGACAAAAGGTTAGGACGCCGTGCGTGGCGTATTAGTGCCCGCTCGGGAACATTACCCGCCAGATGTGGCGTCCAGCCTAGAATTGTTCCCGCTCGGGAATAGGTCCCCACCCCCGTGAGGGTGAGGGTGCTGGTCGGGCCGACTCGGGTTCGGAATACGATACAGCGAAGGTGGGTCAGGTGTTCGTCTTTTAGTCCGAACCTATGGGCGCTCCCATCGTGCTTCTTACACCAACACCTGTTAAGTTTTAAGACTACTTTTCATAGTCCGGTTATTACGCTAGGCTGGCCATGTTGCAACAAGTGCCTTTGCTACCCCACCACGGGGCATCGTGTTATCCTGCCGATGAACAGTAGAGCCTACACCTTGCCCGCGTCGTCGCCCTTGTCAACGCAGTGGTTCACCCACCCCTAATCAAACCACAGGGAAAACGTGGCAGTGGTTGACCCAGACGTCGGCGTGGCAATCCCAAGTCATCAGGCCGTGGCGCCGAAGACGATTGAAGAAGCTCGCAGGCTTGCCTTTGTAGATCCCGTCGATGTGGGCCAGCACCTGGTCACCGGTCATGGTCGCCGGCAAATCCGAAAGCCAAGCCACGAGCGCCATGTGCTTGCGCTGCCGAACCTCGGCGGCCTTGGCCGTAGCCTTGCGCCTCCCCTGCTCCATCTGCTCGGGCTTCTGGCGCCAAGCCTTTTGCCTACCCCGTGTCACCGCGAGACGGAGTCGGACTTTTCGGGAGAGGTCTTTCTTCATACCCTGGCCCTCCCTAGGTTCGGGTATTTCCCCGGCAGGGTATCGACAAGCGACCCCCGACTAGGGGGTATAAGCGTAGTCGCATACCCACTGAGTGTATACGAAGACGGAAGTAGTGACGGAAGTAGTGACGGAAGTATGGTGGGACAATGGCTTTGCATAAAACAGGCTGGAAGGCGATTTAAGGTGGGGGTTAGGGTGGGGTGGCTGTCCTTGCCCTCACTGAGCCCAATCGGGCTTTGTAGACCCCTTGGCGGGGCTGGAAACGGCCTTCGGTTGGGCGGCCAAGGAGTCACCTATGGCGTAGACCCATCGGAGGACGCCGGGCTCGCTGGAGTGGGAGAGTTTGACGTAAGACTTGGCAAAGGATTGGTCGGAGTTCTTGAGCCCCGTGCGGCCTTGGCGCTTGGAGAAGCCGAAGCGGAAGGTGGCGGCCTCTTCGCCCTCCTCAGCCTTAGCTCGAAACAGGAAGCCCGAGTCGCGGGCGAAGTTGACCCACTCGGCGCACCCGGCCCCGAGGTAGGCCAGCTGTTGGGGCATCATGCTGTCGAGGTCGAGGCCGGTGATAGGCTTGTTGGTGTGGTGGTAGTAGACCAGGGCGACGCCGGTGCGCTGGAGGAGCGGGAGGATGAGCCCGCGAAGGAAGGCGGTGGTTTCCTTCTGATCTGCTATCTCGAAATCGACAAACGCCAGAAGGGGGTCCACTACCACACAGTCTGGCTTATGGCGCTTGATGAGGTTCTCGAGCGCCTCGACGAAGGCGGAGCCGCGTGCCTTGGTGTTTCGGACGATGGTGAGCTGCTCCTTAAGTTTCGTCTTATCTCCCATGGTAAAGTGACGGGTTGAGCCGGCCCACATCTCGGCCATGTCGCCGAAGTCATTCTCGGAGTTGACCAGGAGAATGCGAAGGGGGCGGACTGGCTTTAGGCCGAAGAGGTCACGGCCGAGCGCCCAGTTGGTGCACATCTGCATGCAGAGGGTTGACTTGCCGGTGCCGGCGAAGCCAACGATCTGGATAGCGTAGCCTTTGCATAGCCAACGGCGCTCACCCCCGACCAGCACAGTGGGGTCGGCCTTGGGGTCGAAGGCGTCCATGGCGTCGAGGTCGAAGACTTCCGTGCCTTCCTGCTGCTCGACGAGGGCGTTGTCCTGCTGGCCCTTCCATGCCGTCCACGCTTCCCAGTTGGGCAATCCCTGGTTGATGTCGATGAGGGCCTGCCGCTTGTCGCCACGGATCGCGCAAGGGAGGCGGGTGAAGCGGGAGGGGTTCTTGTTCTGCTTGTCGGGCGGGCAGTCGGCGAAGAGGGCGAAGACTTGGGCTACGCGGGCGTCGTACTCGGCCCGGTCCTTGGCGTCCACGCGGACCCAAGCGTGCACGGACTTGCCGCCCGAGTCCACGATGGCGGTGACGGGAAGGTTAGAGCGGGCGATGCGGGCGCGCTGCTCTTCCTTGGTGCCGGTGTCCCATTCAAGCAGGACGTGGCGGAAGGCGGTGATGGAGGCGTCCTTGCCGTCGGCGTCCTTGACGGGGTTGATGCGGACGAATGAGCCGGCGGGGCCGCCGTCGAGCTGCGGGTCAACGTTGACCAGGTTGTTCCACTCGGTGGCCGTCTTGACGATGCCCTTGCCGGCGGGGCGTCCCTTGCCATCGGCGCCGAGGTCGGCGGGCGTCTCGATCTGCACCTGCTCGTCGGGACGGAAGGCCGCGAAGAGAAAGTCTGTGAAGGTGAGGAACTCGGAAGGGGCGACGACGGCCGGGTAGGCGGGGGGAGGAAGGTCGGCCAAGGTGGCGGTTTTCGGGGCCTCGGGGGACTTGGGCTTCGGGGCGGACGGGGCGGGGACGTGGGGCTTGGCGCCGTCGAGCAGCCAGCCCTTGGGCTTGTCGTGGGCACGGCGGCCGGCCTCGCGGATCTTGCGCTCCAGCTCCTTCTCGTCCCAGGAGGGCGAGCACTTGGTGGCGTTGTACTCGCGGAGGAGGTCGAGGGCGGTGGCGTCGTCGAAGGCGTAGCCGTGGGCCAGCACAGTGGCGGCGCGGAAGAGGGCGTCGTGGCCCTTCTGGCCTTCGATGGACTCGGGGAGGGTGGCAAGGTACTTCCTTGCCCGGGCGATAAGGTCGTCGGGGTTTTGCATGGCTTGCGGGGAGGGGTATGCCTAGCGGGGGGGCTTCTGTCGAGCCTTCTTGCGGGCGGGGCCGTAGTAGGGGGCGCGGCGGACGTACTTGCCGGTGTAGCGGCGGAGCTCGATGCGCTCCAGGATGCCGGCCTTGACGCCCTCGCCGAGGTAGCGCTTTGCGCAGGAGCGTTTGCATTTCCAGCGCTTCTCCCAGTAGTCGATGGGGTGGAAGCCTGGCGGGGCCTTCTCGGCCTGCTTCTGGATCTCGGAGACGATCGCGTCGAGGATGTCGTCCCTGACGCGGTGGTTGGCGACGACGCTGGTGCCTTGGCTCATTTGGTCTTCGGGGTGAATTGACGGAGGCCGGTCTGCCAGACCCAGCGCTTGCCGACCTTGTGGACGAGCCAAGCCTTGTAGTCGTTGCCATCGACCCAGCCGGCCACGAAGCCGGAACCCCAGCGGGCGGTTGCTAGGCGGTGTGAGGCGTAGCCCATGGCCTCCTTCTGACAGAGGCACCCGGCGCTGAAGGCGTTCCCGCTGCCGTGCTGGGTCAGGGCGATGCTGGCCAGCGTGTGGGTGTGCCCGTGGATCAGGGCGCCGCCGTGCACGCTGTAGTGGACCCCCTGTTTCGTCGTGGCGTTCTCGCCATGTGCGTATCCGTGTATCATCGCAACGGGGCCGAGGCGGTAGACGCCCTTGTCGGCGTGGTAGGGCAGGATGGTCTTGGCGCCCGCTTGGCGGGCCGTGCGGTTGATGGTGTCCTTGATGTCCTGGCAGTAATCGCGGACCAGGGCGGACGAGCTCGACGCGATCAGGTTGTCTAGGCGGTGCTCGTGGTTGCCCCAGAGATAGACAGTGGGGCGGAAGCGCTTGAGGAAGTCCATGCCGGCCTCCAGGTCGGCCTTGAGGGACTCGCCGGACTCCGCGTCAGAGGTGCCGACGCCACGGCGCAAGGCTCGGAAGTCGAAGTGGTCGCCGCCAGCGATGCGGACGTGGGGCTTGTAGTCTTTGCAAAACTCCCAGAGGGCGGCGAGGGCCTCCGGGTCGGCCATGTCCCCGTGGGAGTCGGACGCGAAGACGAAGCGGATGGGTTCGCTCACGACTCCCTTTCCTCCTTTGCTTTGTTCCAGGCTTTAATCTCGGGGTGATTGCTGTCCATGTCCATCACGACGTCCATCGCATCGACAAGGGTGACAAGGTCGTCTCCTGCAATCGTGAGTTCTTTAACCTTACCTTTAAGTCTAGCCGCGATGCAGCAAAGCCTTGTTTCCTTTTTGTCTAGGTTGTCCAAGGCAATCGTCAGCCGCTCGACCTCGGCCTTGAGGCTATCGCACTCGACTGCCAGCACGCTGTTCTCCGCTTGGCGGGCTTGGCACTCGGCCTTGAGTCGGGCGTTCTCGGCCTTCAGCTCGCCGATGCGCTTCATCATCGACGCTTCGATGGAGTCGCTCACAGGCGCACCTTGCCTTTCACAGTGCGGGGGCGGTAGACCTTGGCGATCGTGATGCCCAGGCGCCGGGAGCCCGCGTAGAGCGTCGGGTAGGGGATGCCGGACTCGGCCGCAGCTTGACGGAGGGTCAGGCCGCAGGCCCGGGCCTTGAGCAGGGTTTGCTCCACGCTGTCGCTGGTCTTGCGCTTGGGCGTCTCCTTGATGTTTGACGCGAGCAGGTTGCCCCCTTCGCGGCGGGCGTTCAGGGTGGTGCCTCCGCCCCAGGCTAGTTTCCGCCGGCAACCAGCGGGCCACGTGGCGCCGACCTTCTCGAGGAAGGCGTTGATGACCTCGACCTTCACGTTGGCCATCTCGGCCGCTTCGTGGGCGGTGAAGCTCTGCCGATAGGCAAGGCGGCACTTGGCGGCGAGGCGCTTCTCCTCGGGGGTCCACTTGCCCTGGTCCTTGAGCCAATTGCGGTGGATGCCCGAAGGGCAGCGGGAGAGGAACTTGAGGCGGGCGGGCGTGATGGCCCACTTCTTGGAGAGGTCGTACAGATCGGCGGGGGTGTCGCCGTAGCCGGCGAGGGTGAAGGGGTCGATGCTCATAGGTGCCAGAGTTGGGCGGTGCGGTAGCCGTGGAGCAGGACGCCTTCCTGGTCTCCGCTCGTCGCGTAGATTGTCTCGTCGAAGGGGACCGACTCCATGATCTCAAGGATGCTCTGGCTTTCCTCCTCGTTGGCGGCCTGCCAGCCGTGGCGGACGATGCGCACAGTGTGCAGCTTGATGCCCTTCTCGTCGCACGCGGCCTTGATGACGTTGTACTCGTTGAGGTAGCGCCAATCGGTGACGGCGTAGGTGTGCTTGTCGCACATGTGCGAAAGCTCCTGGGCAATCATCGCGGCGAACACGTCCTTGTTGCGTCGGCGCATGGCGCGGCCGAACTCGACCAGGAGCGGGCGGTCCAGCAGCTTGTCCTCTTCGCGGCCGTAGTTGACGTCGATGCCCACGTCGTTGGCGGCCACGCGCAGGGCCTCCTTGAGGGAGTCGGCGAAGGCCACAGTGTCGATTGGGTGCTTGGCCCCGGCCAGCAGGCCACGGGCGAAGGTGTCCTTGCCGGCGCGGGCGAACCCGCAGATCAGGACGCAGTGTTTGTCGGCCATGTCAGAAGGTGTCGGGCGGGGTGAGCGTCTGGCCCTTCTTGGCCCAGGTCAGCTTGTACTTGTAGGTGGGCTGGCCGTCGCGGGGCTCGCCTGGGGTGACTTCGACGAGCGTCTCGGTGGTCTTGCCGGCGGCCTTGGAGACGTAGGCCACGTAGTCCTCGGGGGTCTGGCCGGCGAAGGCGCTGACGTACTGGCCGGACATCTTGCCGACCATCATCGCGAGGGAGTTGGCGTACTTGGTGCCGTAGGACTGGGACAGGCAGTTGCCTTCGGCGTCCATGAAGAAGACGCGGCAGGACATGGTGCCGTCGTCCCAGGTGCGGACCTTCTCGACCTTGGGCTTGCTGACGCGGAGGTGGTAGATGCCGGTCTTCGTGATGGTCTTGAGGGCCGGGCGTTCGGGGGGCTGGTTCATTTGTTCTGGGTGGTTGGGTGGTTAGGAAAAGGAGAGGGGGATGGCTTCGCCGGGCTTCTTGTAGGGCTCGACTTTGATGATCTCGGCGGGGTAGGTCGGCCAGGTGTCAAACTCGGTGCACTTCTGGAAGGTGGTGATGGCCTGCAGCATCTTGATGCCGCCGTCGGCAATCAGCTCCTGGTCGAGCTCGAAGACGGCGCCCTCGTAGGGAGCCTCCTTCTCGACGGCGATGATGCGGAACCCCTTGGGCGACTCGCCGAAGTTAAGTTTCCAGAGGTGCATGTACCAAGCGGCCTGCAGGCGGAAGTCCGGGTTGCGCTGCAGCTCGCGGCCGAAGCCGTACTGCGTCGCCTCTTCGCGGGTCGTCTTCAGGTCGTAGATGTAGCCGTCGGCGCCGAGGAAGTCGATGCACCCCTTGAGCGGGACGCACATGTAGGTGGCCGACAGGGCGATCTCGGCGGCGTGCACGCGGATCCCGTGGGCGGCCATCACGGCGCGGAGGCCGTCGGCGTAGTGCAGGGCGTTGTCGTACTCGTCGCAGTCGCAGGGCAGGTCGGTGTCGGCCAGCGTGGTCTTCCAGTACTCGTACGCGGCCTTGCCTTCCTTGGTGTTCTTCTTCACGTCCGGCTCGGGCTTGTAGCGCGCGAACAGGTCGGGCTGCAGGACGGCGGCGTGGGTCATAATGCCTTCGCGGAGGGCGGCGGTGGCCTTCGGGGGGTTGGCCAGGGCGTGCTTGTACTTGGCCGGCGAGCGGAGGAGCACCTTGGCCATGGTCTGGTTGAGGTATCCGGTCAGGGTGTCGTAGCCCGTGCGGGTGATGGTGAACGCCTTTGCGGCGATGTCTTGGGTGGTGGGTAGGGACTGCATGGTTGGGTTTGTTGGGTGGGTGGAAAGGGGAGGGGTGCCCTGTGAACTATGGAACATGCCCGGATCCAATCGGGCGAAACACAGGGCGACCCCAAATGGTCAGAGGGTGTCGTCGGGGTTGTCCACGGCGTCCTCGACGGCCGACATGGTGGTGTGCATGCCCTCGGCCTTCTCATGCATGTTGTGCAGGGAGACCAGGAGCACGGAGATGCCGGAGCGCAGGGAGTTGAGGCGCTCGCGCAGCTCGTCGAGGTCGTGGACGTCGTCGATGTGGTTGAGGTCGGTGACGGCCAGCACGGCGCGCAGGCGGGTGAGGTCCTCGCCGATGCGGTTGATGTCGGTCTGGGTGACGAAGGCCAGCAGGTACGACTGCAGGGCGTTGGCCTCGGAGGATAGGCGCTGGAGGTTGGCGCGGGCGGAGTCTTGGGGGCTCATGTGCGGGAAGGGATGGTGATCTCCTTGATGTCGCCGGGCGACTTCACGAAGTAGCGCACCTGGGAGCGCTTGAGGGTGGGGTAGGTGTGGACCTTCCACGCCCGCATGGTCGTCTCCAGCCCCTTGGCCGTCGCGGCGGTGCACTCCCAGAAGGCTTCCCCGTCCAGCAGGATCAGGAGGCCGTAGAGGTAGACGCCGTCCTTCTCGGCGAGGCGGATGATGGACTTGGGGATTTCAGCCATGGCGGCGCTTGTCGGCCCACTGTTGGCAGGCGTCGATGATGTCCTGGGGCGTGCAGTCCGGGGCGTGGCGGACGACGTACCAGAGTTGGTCGCCGGCCTCGCGCATGAACTCGTTGCGCTCTTCGAGCTGGGCGATGCGTGCCTTGGCGGCGGCGAGCTCGTTGATGCGCTCCAGGTTTTTCATGGCCTCGCCGATCGGGTCGAAGGGCTGGCCGCCGGGGGTGAGGAAATCGTTAGCCATTAGAGTTTGTCGTTTTCGATGATGGTATGCACCGGGCCAGACCAAACGACCTTTGACGTTCCGTCCTTTTGGAAGACGCGGATGAGCATATAAAAGCCCCCTTTGACTCGCTCGCAGACGCAGACAGTCTCTTCCTTAGCCATTGGATGCCTCCTTCTGGACGGCCGCGTTGAAGGCCGGGTTGTTGGCGATGCTGGTGAGGTGCTCGGGGAGCAGGTCGGCCAGCCCCTGGCCTTCCTTGAGCCAGCCCTTGCGCTGCAGGACGCGGACGGCGGCCTCGGGGTGGGCGAGGTATCCCGACGGGCGGATGGTTTGAGGGGTCTGGCTGGCCGCAGGAGACGCTTTGACGGCGGGGGCGATGGTAGGACGCACGCTCGACGCGGAAGCCCCGTCGTCGTCCGTATCGACGGCCAAGGACAGCGCCACGCAGATGGAGACCCGGCGCATGTAGCTGATGGCCGACCCGATCTGCTGGGCGGTGAAGGGCACGATGATGACGTCGCCGGTGTTGTGGTTCTTGGCGGTGCCCTCGGGCTTGATGAGGAGGCGGCCAAAGGTGAACACCTCCCCGGTCTCGTGGATGATGTCCGTGGCGATGCCGATGCGGCCGTCTTCGCTGATGACGGACTGCTTGAGGGCCAGCCCGTGCTCGGCGAGGATGGGCTTCACGGCGTCGAGGATGACGTCCAGGGTGATGTACTTGGACGTGAACTTATCCGTCTTGAGTACCTTGTTGGCGGCGAGGTTCTCGACCTTGGCGATGGCCTTGACGAGATCCGCGGCGGCGGGGGTGGGGGTGTTGGCTTGTTTGCTCATGGGTGCGGGGAAAGGCTTACTTGCCGGCGGCGAGGTCGTCGATGCTCTGCTGGTTGAGCACCTTGAGATGGCCGTTCACGGAGAGGGACCAGTAGTTGATGTTGCCCTTGCGGCGGGGCTTGAGGCGGGCGGCGACAGTGCCGTCGTGCAGGATGATGTAGCGCGTGTCCTTGATGGGGACGGGCGGAGTGACCAGGGACTGCGTGGTCTGCTCGTTGACGGGAATGGGTTGTTTCATAGGTGGGAAAGGTTTGTTTGGCTTTTGGCCTATTTGCTCAGTGTGGTTAAGTTAACTTAACAAATGTTAAACAATGTTAAGCACGTGTTAAGTTAGTTGATGGCGCCACGCATAGCGGCGTCGAGGATGAGCAGGGCGTCGGCGTTGGCCAACGTCACCTTGAGGCCGGGGACCGAACCATACAGCTCGCCAGCGCGGGCTTTCAGTTTGTTCTTCCAGGCGGTGGTGGTCAGGTCGCCCTTGGTGCCGACGGGGTGGGCCTTCTGCCAGATCGCGGGGCGGACGCGGTGGACCTCCCAGCCGCAGGCCACGGCGGCGCCGTAGAGGACGCCGGTGTTGAACTGTAGTTTCCCGATGGCCGCCCCGGGGATGTTGCGGCCTGTGTAGAGCGGGGGCTCCTCCAGGTACAGGACGACCTTGTTGGCCTTCGTCGAGATGTCGGCCACCAGCTTGCAGACTTCCCAATCGGTGCCGGGCATGTTGTACGACTCCAGCCCGAGGTTGTCGTGGTAGGTGACGATGGCGCCGGAAACGCCGGGGTCCACGGCGACGAGCAAGGGCTTGTTCATTTGGTGCGGGTCGCTTTCGCCAATCGGGCAACGACGATGCGAGTGATGGCGGGGCAGCGGGATAGGTCAAACCCTTTCGCCTTGAAGCCCGCGAAGCCGAGTTGGTGGGCGGCGTAGACTTCGCCGATCGTCGGGCGTCGGCCGAGGGCCTTGGTCAGGCGCTCCTCGTTGTACGTCAACCAGGAGGTGGCGTACTCGTGGCCGGCGATGGGGTCGAGGGCCAGGTCGTAGGAGTAGACGGGCAGGCCGTGGGCACGGCGCCAGCGGGAGGTGTCGGCCCAAGCTGCGGGGAAGAATTGGCAGAGGCCACGCTCGCCCAGCCGGCCGATGGCGCGGGGGTTGTTGGCGGACTCGACCCGGATGATGGCGTCCACCTGGGCGGGAGTGATCGCGGGAAGGCAGGTGGCCGACGCGAGCAGGAAGAGCAGGGGCTTCACGATTGGGAAGTGGGGTGAAGGTTGCCGGTGAAGAGCTCGCCGTCCTTGTCGCGGTAGCGCCACTTGAGCAGCGCACGGCCGGAGGGGGAGAGGTGGGCGTAGAGGTCCACGTCGGTGCACCCGAAGAAGACCAGCATCTGCTCGGCCTCGGCGGCCTGTTGAGCCACCTGCTCGTTGGCGTACTTCGGGGTCCAGTCGCCCTGCAGGACGCGGTCCCGGGCGTAGGCGATGCCCTGGATGAGGGTCTGCACCTCTTGGGAGGGGTTGCCTAGGTTGCTCACTTGGCGGCCCTCCAGCAGAGGATTGTGACCTTGGGGTTCACGGCCGTGCCCGGGTCGCGGTACTCGACCACCTGATCGTACCGGGCGCAGGCTTCGGCCTTAACCCTTGCGGTGACCTGCTGGTTGAAGTCGCTGGACGTGGGCTCGCTGGCCAGCACGACCAGTTGGCCACGGGCGTGGTCGATGCCGTAGAGGGCATAGGAGCCTCGGCCCCGGATGTAGGTGTAGTCGTCCTTGGAGGGACGCGGGGCGGTGCGGAAGGCGTGGACCTTGCGCGTGAGCAGCTCGACCATCGCCTTGTCGGCGACCAGTTCGGCCTTGGGCTTGTTGGGGGTGGGCATGGTGTTGGGTGGGTTAGGCAAGGGGCTGGCGGGCGGTGTAGGTCAGGCGGATGTCGCCCAGGTCGTCGCTGTAGTCGAGGAAAGCCTCGATACGGCCGAGCGCGTTGACGTTCACAGTCAGATCGCGGATGCCGGAAGCGGAGAGCACGGCGGTGAGGTCGGAGACGGCGCGGTTGACGCACTCCTTGGCCGACCCCTTGGAGCCGCCGGCGAGGAGCCACTGGGCGCCGTCGAGGTTCTCGCAGAAGTTGGCCAGGGCGTTGCGGACGGGGTCGTCGCGGTGGGCCTTGCGGATGGTGGGACGCATGTCGGGAGCGTTGGCGTTGGCGTCGGGCATGTTAGAACTTGGGGTTGTCGATGATCTCCAGCAGGGACGGGCCGTCGGCCAGCAGGAGGATGTAGGCCGCCAGCGCGAGGCCGGCGAGGAGGGCGAGGATGAGCTTCATGGCTTGGTGTTGGGTTGGGAGTGGAAAAAGATGCCCCTCACTTGAGGAGCATTCGCTTCAGGGACTTGATGGCTTCATCGACCATCTGCGACTTCACTTTGAGGCGCTTGGCGGTTTCGATGTCGCCGCCTTCGATGGAGTAGATCTGGGCGTCGTGCAGTTCCTTCTTCACATCTTCGGCGAGCATCTTGGCGACATAGGCGATGACCTTGTCGGCGTGCTTTTCGGAGAGTTCGGAGGAGTAGCGGGCGTTGTTGGCGTCGGTGGTGTTCATGGGTGTGTTGCTTGGTACGGGGATGAGTAGGCAACACCTTTGCCAAGGTTGCAAGGCAAATCTTTTGGAAAGTTTCCAAAGGTGGTCAGACCCCACCCCTTTTGGATACTCCCGCCCGCCCCATAGATACCCCCGCCAAGGGGTCTAGATTGCCCTAGGAGGCGTTTTGACGGCGGGGACGATAGAAGACCCGCACCAGCACCGCCGCGAGCACCGAAAAGGACCCGATTGCCAACGCCCACCCAAAGTCGCGGATGGTCTGGAGGGCCAGCGTGGCCGTCGATAGTTGCCGCTCCAGGTTCGCGTCGTCGCTCTTCAGGTCCTTGCCCCCGTCCACGATGATGAGGGCCATGGTCTGGGAATTGCCGAAGGCCGACAGGACTGTCTCGCAGATCCACGCGGACCCGAGGGCCGAGGCGCCGGCCGCCAGGGTGAGCAGCACAACCGCCCAGAGCAGGTTGGTGTCAGCGCTTCCGCTTTGCTGGTCGTTTTGCATTGGCCTTCTCCTTCTTAGGTTTGCCCACGATGCCGGCCTGCGTGGCCTGCAGCTTCTTCTTCGCGGTGTCCTCCGCCCACGCCACGATCTGCAGGGCCATGTAGCCCGACAGGCCGTTGAGCGCCCAGAGCATCTTCTTGTTCTGAATGTACTCCTCCAGGGCGAAGCCGGAGAGGATGGCCACGGCGCACGCGACGACGAGGTGGCCGATGACCCGGCCCACGCTCAGCTTCTCGTCCGTGAGGATGATCTTCACAGTCATGCCCATCATGCCCAGAAGCCCGGCGATGCCGGCCTGCTTCACTTCTGGCCCGATGTCGTCGGGGCCCATGCTGGTCGGGGGAGGGGTCACGAGATGCGTACGGGGGTGGTGTGCTTGCCCTGCAGGATGCGTCGATAGTTTTCCTGCCAGAGGACGGCCGACACCACCTTGCCGGCGCGGTCCACTTCCTTCTCGCTCATCTCGGGGAAGGCGAGGTGCAGACTTTCATGGGTGAGCGTCTCTAATTCCCGCCGGGGCGAAAGCCTGGGGTCAATCTCAATGACTGGGTGGGCCGGGTCCGTGGTGGCCTGACCCCACGCACGCTCCTTCCCGAGCGGACGCCAGATGACCTTAACCTTCTTTGCTTTCTTGCGCGGCATCGGGGCACGGAGGTTTGCGGAACTGCAGCCAGCCCAGGATAAGGCCGACCACGACCACCAGCCCGACGGCCGGCAGGAAGTACGGGGAGTTAAAGACGAAGGGCAGCGACCCGATGGCGCCGCCGATCAGGAAGGCCGCACCCGCCCGGAGGTATTGCCCGAGGAGGGCCATGGCCAACGCCGCAAGGAAGCAGATGCCGGCGGCCACCGCGAAGGCGTTGCGTACGCCCTCCGTGCGGACCTGCTCGACCTCGGCCTTGAGCGCCACGATCTGCTTGTTCGCGTTGTCCAGGGCGGCCTTGTTCTTCTGGGCGTCCTGCTCGGCCTTGGCAAAGTTCGCGTCGATGACGGCCAGCAGTTTGCGGCCCGCTTCCTCCGCCCGCTTGTATTCCTCGGGGTTCGCCCGGGCCACGCGGTTGCGGGCGTAGTCCAGCGTCTGGGCGTCGGGCTTGGGGAGGTAGGCCAGCGCCACGCCGGTCTCGGCCTTGACGACCTCGGGCTTGTCGGCGTTCTCGCGGGCGACAGTCACGGCGGCGGCGACGCGCTGGTCGGACTTGTCGAGCTGCGTGCCTAGCGTGCCGAGGTCCGCCGTGGGCGTGCCCGTGCCGTTCGTATCCTGGGCAGGCGTGCAGGCCACGAGGGCCAGCAGGGTCATGACCAAAATACGATGCATCGTAAAATGGTCACTTGCCCTTGAGGGCGTCGAGCAGCTTGCGGGTCTCGGACTCCTTGGCCTGCAGCTTCGCGACGTTATTGCGGTACAGGAGCAGGCCGGCGACGAAGCCGCCCAGGAGGCAAAGGGTATGGGAGATGAGGAGGAGCATAGGGATTAGAGTCTGGAAAGGAGGGCGGCCAGTTGGGCCTCAAGCTCGGCGATGCGCTCGGCGTCGGACTTGGCGGGAGTCGCTTCAGCGTAGGCCACGGCCACGAGGTGGTCGTCGGGCATCTCCGCGTTGCCGAACACTTGGCGGCCGTCTTCGCAGGTGATGGACAGGCGGTCTTCAGATCGCGTCCAGGTCAGTCCGTTTTGGTCGATGTAGGCCATGGTCATCAGTAGAAGGTCATGATGTAGACGTACCCGTTGCCGCCCTTGCCGCCCGTGCCGGAGACACCCGTGTCGGCCCCGCCGCCGCCACCACCGCCGCCGCCAGGGAAGCCGCCAGCCCCACCAGTGCCGCCCGGTTGGCTGACGCGGAAATAGCCACCGCCGCCGCCCGTGCCGGCGATCAGGGAGTTGGCGGTGGTCGTGCCGGCCGTCGCTTGCGTCGGATAAAAACCGCCAGCCCCGCCGGCGTAGCTGATGGAATTGCCGGAGGTGTTGCTGGAGATGATGATGTTTCCGCCGTTGGCGCCCGTCGTCCCGACAGTACCCGAGGTGGCTCCGTTGCCGCCGCCGCCGCCAGTGGGGATGAGGTGCCAAGGCAGGATGGTGCTGCCGCCAGTCGTTGGAGCGGTCACGCTGCCGTTGCCCCCGGCCGAGCCGCCAGTGTTGGCGCCGAACCAGACGCTAGAGCGCGCGGCCCCGCCAGTGGATGAGGTAGTCGTGCCGCCAGCTCCGAAGGTGCCGCCAAGCGCACGCCAGGACTTAAAGGAAGAGTTGCCGCCGACGACGCCGGGATTGCCCGTGGCGCCGACAGTAGTGCCGCCAACGCCGCCGGCCCCGCCTTCGCCGACGACCACAGTCTCGGTCGAGTTGAGTTGGTTCGCGTCGATGATGCCGAACCAGAAGGTCGAGCCAGCGCCGCCAGCACCGCCACTGCGGCCAGAGCCTGAAACGTTAAAGCAGCCAGCACCGCCGCCGCCACCGCCGCCCCACATGTAGACGTAGACCACCTTGGCGCCCGCAGGCTTCGTCCAGGTGAACGTGCCCGAGGTCGAGGACGATCCGAAGGCTTGGATGTCGCAACCGCCACTTCCGCCACCGCCACCGCCAACAGTAATCCAGCCATCGTCCCAGTCCGCGTTGGACAGTTTGCCCAGCACCTGTCCCGTCGTGCCGCCAGCGGGGACGAGCTTCGTCGCGGGCTCCACGGCCGCCGTGCCCAAGCCCAAGTTGGAGCGGGCCGTTCCGGTGTTGGCCAGTCCCGCAAGGTTATCCGCCTTGGCGAGATAGTCCGTGGCCGTGGCCGTCGCCATCGTGCCGAGCCCCGAGATGTCGGAGGTGGTCAGCGTCACCGCACCCGTCTTGCCAGCCACCGAGGTCACGGGCGCCGTGGTCAGGTAGCCCTGGGAAGTCACCCAAGCCTCCGTCGCGTAGCCAGCCAAGGCCGACGACGTGATGTAGCCCGAGGGGTTGGTCAGGGGGTAGTACGTCGCGCTGGCCGAGGCCGTGGTCAGGTAGGCCGACATGCCGGCCAGGGGCTGGTAGGTGGCGCTGGCCGCCGAGGTCGTGAGGTAGGCCGACATGGCCGCCTGCGTCTGGTAGATGCTCGCCGCGCTGGCCGTGGTCAGGTACGCCGACATCGCCGCCACAGTCTGGTAGGCGCTCATGCCCGCGATGGTCTGGTAGGTCGCCGCCGCCGCGCTGGTCGTCAGCAGGCCAAGGGTGGCCACGCTCGAGTTGACCCATACCCCCGACGCCGAGTTGTAGACCAGCAGGTCGCCGTTGGTCTTCGACGTGATCAGGACGTCGGACAGTTCCTGCAGCTCCTGGTAGTTCTGCACGTGCACCTCGATGGCGCCGTTGCTGTTGTTGGAGCGGGTGACGTAGCCGATGACCACCCCGTGGTAAGGCTGGGTCGGAAGGCTGGTCACATAGCCGCCCGGAGTCGTCGGCGAGAGGTAAAGGGTCTGGCCTTCGGGGTAGGCCGACGTGTCGAGCTTCGTCGCTAGGCCGGCCACCACCACGTTGCCCTGGGCGTTATCCGCGATGGCCGCCGTGGTGATGCCGATGGTGCGGGCGCTCGTCGCCTCCGCGTTGGCCTGAGCAAGGGAGATGATGGGGAAGGCGCCTTGGCCCCCGCTCACATAGACCACCGCGCCCTTCGGGATGGTCGCCCCCGTCTTGTTCACGCCGACGAGGAAGAGCGTGCGGGCCGCGTTATCAATCCACACCGGGCGGGAGGTCGCCGCATCCCACGCAGGGATCTGGCCATCCGTAGCCGCCACCGCCGGCGAGCGCAGGAAATAGGACGTGTCCATGCCCACAGTCCAGGTCGTGCCGTCGTAGGTCAGAGGCGCCGTCGCGTAGAGGACGCCGCTCGGGCCGGGGGTGCCCAGCTCGATGGTCAGGCTGGCCGGCGCCGTGCCGAGGACAGAGAGGGCCAGGGTGCTGTCGCTCCCCTCGACCTCCACAGTCAAGGAGCCCAGGACCAGCGAGGAAACGGAGATGGAGGACATGGTTTAGTTCGTCACCTGGTCGATGACAGTCAGGCGGAAGGTGTCGGAGTAGAAGGTCGTGCCGCCGTAGACGAACTTGATGTCGCTGCGCGCGCTGCCGAGGGCGAACTCCGCCGTGGTCGAGGCCGGCAGGGAGGCCACGAAGGACAGGCCGTTGACGGCCATCGTGATCGTGCAGGGGTAGACCACGCCCGCCGCGTCGATGATGTCGGAGGTGACAGTCGTGGTGAGGAGGTTCGCGGGGCCGCCGGCCGCCGGGGTGTAGGTCACAGTCCCCGAGTAGGTCGTGCCGCGCTTAAAGGTGACAGTGGTGGACATCGCTTAGAGGTCGTTGATGACAGTGCAGGGGGTGTACAGGAAGGTCTGCACTTCGCCCGAGGTATCCACCGAGAATTCAAGGGTGGCCTCCACCTGGGCGGCGCCGTTGAGCAGGGTGGTCACGCCGGCCGTGGTCATGTCCAGCTTCATCAGGCGGGAGTCGAAGGCCAGAAGGCCGGTGCCCGATGGGGTCAGGGTGACGGACGAACCGAAGAAGTTGCACAGCAGGGAGATTTCCCAGGCGAACTGGGCGACCTGGCGCACGCTCACGCTGGTCGTCTGGAAGAAGCCGCCAAGGCCGAGCAAGGCGTCGCGGATGTCCAGCGCCGAGGCCGTGACAGAGATGGGCTTGGTCGTGCCGGTGCCGTCCGACAAGGTGAAGAAGCCGCCGATGGGGTCGGGGCTGATCACCACGCGGTCCACCTGCCAGGAGTTGCCGGCGAAGGGCACCACGTTGGTCACAGTCACGGCCGGCGCCGAAGGGGTGGTCGTCGTGGTCGTCGAGGTGGCCACCGCCGTGGTCGTCCCGATCTTGAGCGAGAAGGTCGAGGTGGGGTCGAATGGCACCTGCTCAAAGGGGGAACCCTGCACGCCGGTCTGGCGGACGAGGGACAGCTCGACGGGGCACTGGTCGCCCTCGATAAAGAAGGGCTGCGCGGCGATGCTGAAGGAACCGAACTGACTGTAGGCCCGGTTCTGCTCGACGTCTACGAAGAGGCGGTTGGTGGTGATGAGGGCCATGGGCTTCTACCCTTGCCCGGCGGTCAAGGCCCCGTCACGGCCGTGATGTAAAACTCGTTAACGAAGGTGAAATACCCCGTGACCTTGGGGATGGCAAAGGTATGCACGCGGTTATAAGGCGTGAGCCAGGACGAGTCGATGGTCACTGTGTGCGTCAGCGTCGAGTGATAGGACGCCGACCCGGTGGTGAAGTCGAAGTAGCCGAGGTTGCCAGTCTGGTAGGTGGCCGTGAAGTCGATTTGCCAGATGTCCACGTTGAGCTCGATTTGGGCGCCCTCGTTCCAGCAGCAAACCTCCGTCGCGTTGGCCAGCACCATGAACTCCGCGTCCTGGCTGAAGCTGCAGTCGCCGCCGATCGCGGGGTCGTTGGGCAGGACGCCCGTGTCGAAGGAGACGCCGTATCGCGCAACCGAAGTCAAGGCCGGCCCGCTGTACAGGAAGATGTCGCCAGGCACGATGCCCTGCGGCGTGAAGTTGGCCGTGGCCGGGTAGGTCTGCAAATCCCAAGCGGTCTCGCCAGTCCATCGCGGGTAGATGGTGCTGTAAGGGCCGAAGCCGGCAGGGACGCGGGTGTCTTCGGTGAAGGGGCTTCCTGCAATCGGCGCCGGCGGGAAGCCCGACGAGACGTTGATGGTCGTCAGGTAGCCGCTCGGGCCGGTCAGGACAGTCCCGTTTCGGGAGCCCAAGGAGGGAGGGTTGCCTTCGGCGCGGATGACCTTGCAGATCTGGTCGGGCGTCGTGCTCGGGTAATCCTGATAACCGACGAAACTTCCAGAGGTGCCAAAGGTATTCTCGGGGCGCTCGTAGATACCAGGGTAATACCCCGGGCCGGTCAGAGTGCCGTCTCCTAGTTGGCAGAAGCTGCCCATCGAATGCCTCGCGAGGATGACGCCCATCAGACGATGCCGAAGTAATACGCCGCCGGGTTGGCGCCGCACTTCAAGCGCTCGCCGTACTGGCTGCCGCTGACGTACTGGGTCACGCCGCCCGTGGACTTGTCCACCACCGCCAGGAGGAGGTAGGCCACTGTGTCGTCGCTGGTCTGCAGGGAAGACTGGTTGTCGATGATTGGGCCATCGGGCCAAGCGGGCGGCGTGCCGCTGGCGGCCACGGGCATCTTTAGGTAGATGTACTCGGGCGTGTAGCTCGACGCGGAACCGATGTTCACAGTAGGCGGCGGACTGGCCGACAACACTGTGCCGCCAAGCGTTGGCTCGATGCTGTTGATGGTTCCGGGCGTGACGCGCACGATGCAACCAGTGGCACCCTTTACGCAGAATACTTTGAACGGGTGGGGCTGGACGCCGGCCTGCTCGTCGATGACCAGGGACATGCCGCCCGGTCCGTTGGTGTAGGTGTACCCGACCCCGGGCTGGATCATGGTCTTCTTCGGGAACATGGTCGGCCAGGCTTACGACGCCCTGCTGTACACCTTCGGGTTGAAGCCGTACGCGAAGTAGCGGACAGTGTAGTTGATTTTGTAGATGAGGCCGTACTCCTCGTAGTTGACGGAGTCGAGGAAGAGCTGGTCCCAGTTGCCGGTGGCGCCGCCAGGGGAACCGATGACCCACTCGGCCGTCTTCTTGTAGACCAGCTGCAGGCCCGCGAAGGTGCCGTCCTTGCTCGTCCTGCCGATCTGGTCCACGACGCTCTGCACAGTGTCGAAGCTCTTCACGTAGACGATGCCGGAGAAGCCGAGGGTCGGGGCGAGGTAGGCCCGCAGGTTGACAGTGCCGGCCTCCTTGGTTGCGGCGCTGTGCGGGAAGCCCGTGAACTTGCCGGCCCCGTCGAAGGTAGCCCCGTTGATGGGCGCCGCAGGGGTACCCCCGATGCTGGACTCGAAGGAGATGTGGGTGTCGATGGCCTCCTGCTGCGTGACGCCGACGCCCGAGACGATGGGGGTCGTGCTGTCGCCCACGGCGAAGCCGATGTAGTCCGCCTGAATCGTGGCGAAGTCGTTGTGGTCCCGTGTCCACATCACCTTCCACGCGGTCAGGCGGGAGTCCTTCGGGTGCGGGTCGCCCTTCTTCGGGGCGTTGCTCTCGACGCGGGTCTGGTCGATGCGGTAGGCCAGCCGGCTGGTCAGGAGTCCGTACCCGTCGTTCTCGATGGTGTACCCGGCCTGCAGCTCGGGCTTGGTCAGGGCGTTGCCCTTGTTCTTGTAGGCCATTAGGGGGTGAGGCGGAAGGACTTGTTGGTCTGGTTGGTCGAGGGCGTCTCAATCTTGCCGTTGATGGTGTTCACCAGCGAGCGGATGTCCTGGAAGATTTGGTCCGAGGGCGTCGTCGGGGAGGTCGAACTCGGAAGCATCGGGGTCGTCCCAAGCAGGGCGCCGATGGGCTGGTTGACGCCGCCGGCGCGGGCGTTCGCGTAGCCGCCGCCCAGGGCCTGCATGGTCGTCGCGCTGAACTGCTGGAACTGGGGCTTGGACTCCACCTCGGCCAGCTTCTTGCGGGCCTCCAGCAGCTTCTTCGCATCATCCAGCACTTGGGCCTGTAGGCGTTGCCCACGCTCGGCGTCCTCGGGCAGGCGGCCGATGGGGCTGCGCAGGGCGGATTGGGTCGCCGCGTAGAAGTCGGCCAGCTCGCCCTTGCCGCTCTTCAGGTCCTTGATCATCTGGTCCACAGTCATCCCCTGGGCTTCGGCCTGACGGATAAGGGCGCGGGCCAGAAGGTCAGAGGCCGCCGCGTCGTCGAGCTTGCCCTGCGTGGCCGTCTTCATGGCCTCGTTCATGGCGTTGAAGCGGTCTCGGTAGGTAGCGGACTCGGCGAAAAACTTGAGCACGTTCATGCCGGCGTAGGCGACCTCGTCGCCAAGGTTGCGCCAAAAGACGCGGGTGTCTTCCGCCCGCTGGCCCATGTCGTCCGTCGCCTTGCTCGCGTCGCCCATGTTCTTCTTCAGCTCGGCGGAGCCGGCGGAAAGGGCGTTGGCCAGCTCGGGGCCGGTCTTCTTGCCGAGGATGGTCAGCACCACGTTGTTGCGCTCGGCCTCGGAGCGGGCGGCCTTCGTCGCGTCGGCCAGCCGCATGAAGAGGTCCACCACGTCGATGGCCCCCTTGCTGATCTGGTCCTGCGTGTAGCCCAAGTCCTTGAGCGCCTTGGTCTGGTTCTCCGCCCCGCCCTGGGCTTCGGCCAGCACGATGGACATCTCCTTGACGGCCTTGGCCGTGGTCTCCTCGGAAACGCCGGCGTCCTCCAGGGCCTCGGAGAGCTGGAAGAATTCGGAGAAAGGAACCCCTAGTTTGCGGGCCCGGGCGTTGGCGTCGGCGTACTTGTCGATGGCACCCGTGATGGCGTTCATGCCCTTGTCGAAAAGGACCATCGGGGCGACGGCGCCCATGATGCGGTTGCCAATTTCGCCGGCGAACTTGGACGCGGCCCGCTGGGCACGGCCGAAGACCACGTCGGCGTTGCTCTTGGCGTTGAGCTCTACTTCAAGTTTGCGGGCCATGGGATGCTTCTACCCTTGCGACTTGGTCAAGCATCTCCTCTTCCTCCGTCGTCAGCACCTTGATGCCGCTCCCCGGCTCGTTGGCCAGGAAGCCAGTGCTCATCCAAATGGCCTGCGCCTCGGGCATGTTCCAAGCACGCTCCTCGGGCACCCCGTGCTTCACGAGGTTGCAGACCACGGCCATGATCCAAGGCATGCCCGTCGCGTTGCCGCCGCTCTGCTTGGACTCCCAGAACTTCGGCCAGTTGGCGCTGCCCGCGTAGAGCAGGAACTTCTGCCCCTCTTCCTTCATGTACTTGCGCGAGCGGGCCAGCTTCACGCCCTCCCACGTGTCCCGCCAAGTGGGCTCCAGGGACTCCTCCGCGCAAACCTTGACGGCGAGGATGAGGTCGGCCGGCGAGATCGTCGGGTCGCCGTCGCGCAGGAAGGGCGAGTCGAGGGCCAGCAGCTGGAGCCGATGCTTGAGGCAAAAGGGGTAAACGAGGCGGCCCAGGATACGCACCCGGGCCGGCTCTGTGAACGCCTGAATGAAGCGCCTATCCAAGCCTTACGAGTAGGTCGCGATGGACTCCCACTGCTTGGCCTTGATGGAGACCGAGACGAAACTTTTATTCGTGCCTTTCTCCTCCACGGACTCGATCACTCCGGTAAAGGAGTTGGTGGCGCCGACGTCCGTCTGCACGGCGAAGGTGATGGCCGCGCCGATCTCCGGCATGTCGGCCGTCTTGGCGATGCCGTCAACGGAGAGCTCGCGCATCACGCCATCGTAGCGGGCGGTCACAGTCTTGCCCGTCTCGTCCTGCACAGTGTCGTTGAGCTCGAAAGCCTTGGACAGGGTGTACGACTGGACGACCAGGTTGGTGACAGTACCGGACCCGATGCCGTAGAGGCAGGTCACACCTTTGAGGATAGAAGCCATGGTTGTTTCTTAACCTTGGGCGGGCGGTCAAGCCGGCAGCACCACCCGGAAGGTGTAGGGGATGCGGCTCCCGAACATGCGGGACTGGCGCTCGTCCTGCACGGGCTCGGGCGTGACGTCGTAGAGGTGGGCGTCACCGCTCGCGGTGAAGGCGGCCTGCAGGTCGGCCAGGCTCTCCCACCCGAGGAACCCCTCGATCAGGGCGCAGCGTGCCCGGTGCTGCTCCAGGGTGGCCGGCGCGTCGGCCGAGGAGTAGACGCAAACCTCGACGGAACAGTCGAAGTTGCCCAGCCCCTCGGGGAGCTCAGGGGGCGGGGAGGCGTTGTC
>JACCDP010098618.1_pt1 | contig 30523 bp, 21 predicted proteins | sample 7445841 | NCBI WGS metagenome assembly JACCDP01 (sample SAMN15323441, study PRJNA562643) | freshwater metagenome | isolation source: river surface water | place: USA:Blue River Watershed | collected 2017-08-17 | reverse complement strand
GATTTTTTTGCAGATTTTAAAGGTACTCCCTCATTAAATGGCACAGTAATTTCGGCAACGCCAGCGGTAAAGCCAGGCACACCACCAATTCCTAAAGCACAATTAGCAAAAACTAATCCAGTGGCATCAACTGTTAGTGCGCCGCAGATTGTTACGCCATCTCCAGTTGAAAAAATTGAACAGGTTCAAGTTAGTAATACAGCACTTAAGCCAGCCGATCCGGTTATCAAACCAATACCAACTTTAATTACACCAGGGGCTTCATCAGTCGAGCCATTGCGGGGTGTGGCAGCCAGAGTTGTGCAATCTATGGAAGGTTCATTAACCGTTCCAACAGCGACCAGCGTTCGTGCAGTTCCTGCAAAACTTATGATTGATAATCGCACTGTAATTAATAATCACTTAAAGCGCGGTCGTGGCGGCAAAGTTTCATTCACTCACTTAATTGGTTACGCAATGATCAAAGCGATACGTGCTATGCCAGAGATGAATGCATTTTTTACTGAACAGGAAGGCAAACCTGCAATAGGACACCCTGAACACATAAATTTAGGAATAGCAATTGACTTAGCTAAACCAGATGGCTCTCGGCAACTACTTGTGCCATCGATTAAAGGTTGTGAAGATTTAGATTTTGCTCAGTTCTGGTCTGCTTATGAAGATACGGTGCGAAAAGCTCGTGGTGGAACACTAACCGTTGAAGATTTTGCGGGCACAACTATTTCGCTAACCAATCCAGGAACCATCGGTACCGTTCACTCAGTTCCAAGATTGGTGCAGGGCCAAGGAATGATTCTTGGTGTTGGCGCCCTTGATTATCCAGCTGAGTTTCATGGTGCTAATGAACAAACTTTGTCAGAGCTTGGAATTAGTAAGGTGGTAACACTTACAAGCACTTACGATCACCGAATCATCCAAGGTGCTCAATCTGGTGATTTCTTGCGAAGAATTCATGAAATTTTATTGGGTGAAGAGAGTTTTTATGATGAAATTTTTGAAGCCCTTCGCATTCCTTATGTACCAATCCGCTGGGTTACAGATATGCAAGATGCCAAGGCTGATGAATCAGTTAAGACAGCCAAGGTACAAAAGCTAATTAATGCATATCGCACTACTGGTCATTTAATGGCGGATGTAGATCCACTAACTTATGTTCAAAGATCTCACCCAGACTTAGATGTAGTTACACATGGTTTATCTCTTTGGGATCTGGATCGTGATTTTGCAACTGATGATTTTGGTGGCAAATCAAGTATGAAGTTGCGTCGAATACTTGGAATTTTGAGAGATTCCTACTGCCGCACAATTGGCGTGGAGTACATGTATATTGCAAATCCAACTGAGCGCAAATGGATTCAAGAACGGATAGAGGTAGGTGCTCCCCGAACTGCTCGTGAAGAGCAACTTAGAATTTTGCGAAAACTTAACTCGGCTGAGGCTTTTGAAACCTTCTTACAAACTAAATATGTTGGTCAAAAGCGATTCTCACTAGAAGGTGGTGAATCAGTGATTCCATTACTTGATGCCATGATTTCATCAGCGGCTGAAAGTAAGTTAGATGAGGTGTGCATAGGTATGCCCCATCGTGGTCGACTTAATGTGTTGGCAAATATCGCAGGCAAGTCATATGGACAGATTTTTCAAGAGTTTGAAGGAAATTATCATGAAAATGAGGTGCACGGTTCTGGAGATGTGAAGTACCACCTAGGAACAAAAGGTATTTTTACCGCTGAAAGTGGTGCAACTACAAAGATTTATTTAGCTGCTAACCCATCACATCTTGAGGCAGTAAATCCAGTACTTGAAGGCATAGTTAGAGCTAAACAAGATAAATTAAGAGCCGCAGCAGGAGATTTCTCAGTAGATGAGCAAACATCTTATCCGGTGTTACCAATTCTCCTGCATGGTGATGCAGCATTTGCTGGTCAAGGAGTGGTTTCGGAAACCCTTTCACTCTCATTGTTAAAGGGATATCGCACTGGTGGAACTATTCATATTGTTATCAATAATCAAGTTGGCTTTACTACATCGCCGCATGCGGCACGTTCATCTACTTATTCAACGGATATTGCAAAGATGATTCAAGCGCCAGTATTTCACGTTAACGGTGATGACCCTGAAGCTTGTGTTCGTGTTGCAAGATTGGCATTTGAGTATCGACAAGCATTTAACAAGGATGTTGTGATTGATCTAATCTGCTACCGCAGGCGTGGTCATAATGAAGGAGATGAGCCAAGTTTTACTCAGCCAGTAATGTATAAATTGGTAGATGCCAAGCGATCTACAAGAAAACTTTATACCGAGGCATTAATTGGTCGTGGTGACATAACTGTCGAAGAAGCTGAAGAGGTATTGCGCGATTATCAACAACAATTAGAGGGTGTGTTTTCAGCAGTTCACAACACTGAGCCAGAGAGGGATCCAAATTGGAAAGCCCCGGTAGTTCCAGCTCCCGAAACCGTTAACACTGCAGTTTCAGAATCTGTCTTAACCAGTATCGCTAAAACCCAATCTGCAATTCCAAGCGACTTTACGGTACATCCGAAATTACTGCCACAACTACTTAAGCGCACTGAGATGCTAACTGATGGCACAGTCGATTGGGCTGCTGGTGAGATGTTTGCATTTGGATCACTGCTCTTAGAGGGACATCCAATAAGAATGAGTGGGCAAGATGTTCGCCGGGGAACTTTTAGCAATCGCCATGCAGTAATTGTTGATAAGGAAACTGGTGCAGATTACTTCCCACTTCGATCTCTTGTTGCGGACCCAAATCAATTCCATATTTATGACTCACTTTTGTCAGAGTATGCCGTAATGGGGTTTGAGTATGGATACTCTGTTGAGCGTGACAACGCTTTAGTAATCTGGGAAGCACAATTTGGTGACTTTGCAAATGGTGCACAAACTATTGTTGATGAATTCATCTCGTCAGCGCTTCAAAAATGGGGCGAGCGCTCATCTGTTGTGCTGCTTTTGCCCCATGGATATGAAGGACAAGGCCCTGACCACTCATCAGGACGAATAGAGAGATTTTTAGCATTAAGTGCTGAGCAAAATATGACAGTTGCCCAACCATCAACTCCAGCTTCTTACTTTCATTTGCTGCGCTGGCACATGAAAAATCCAGCTAGAAGACCATTAATTGTTTTTGAACCTAAATCTATGTTGCGATTAAAAGCAGCTGCAAGTGGGTTAACAGATTTCACAACTGGAACATTTAAACCTTTAATCCCAGATTACAAAGTAAATAATGCGACACGGTTAATCTTTACCTCTGGAAAAGTTTATTACGACTTAATTGCAGAACGAGAAAAACTAAACGAATCCTCCACAGCCATTGTAAGAGTTGAACAACTTTATCCACTGCCAGTTGATGAGATTATTGAGCAGGCTAAATTACATCCAAAGGCTACTTTGCTATGGGTACAAGATGAGCCAGCGAATCAGGGCCCATGGCCATTTGTTGCACTGACAACTGCAGAGGCCTTTGCTGCGCATGAAGATCTAACTGGCAGAAGTTTGCGGCGAGTATCTAGACGTGCCACTGCTAGCCCAGCTACTGGAAACCATCATCTACATGAAGAGGAAGAGAAGGCTTTGATGACCGAAGCCTTTACCCGTTAACTTCCTCGTTTATAACGGATTAAAACTTTTCCCAATATTTGCTCAGCTTCAAGCCAGCCCCAATTCCTTGAATCAGTACTGGCCGGGTTATCTCCCTCTACCCAGTACCTAATCACACCATGTTCCATTCGGCTGTCAGTAAGCCGCTTCAACAAAGCCGCTCCAGGTCTTATTGGGTCAGCAACTAAGTAAACTTTTCCAATCCTTAATCTGTGTTTCTGGCCACTTAACTTACGAACAATTAACCAATCACCCTGGTTTAAGGTGGGCGACATTGAGTTGCCGGCAACTACTACCCTACCTAATCCAAACATGGGAGTATTCTCCCACTAAGCGATTAGTTTTAAATTAACCAAGGAGAAAAATGCTTAAATCTTTAATTGAGTTAGTAAAACCGAAGCAAACAGTTTTTGCTCACTGTGACCTGCCATGTGGCGTTTATGATCCAGCGCAGGCAAAAATTGAGGCGCAATCAGTTAAGGCATGCATGGAAAAATATGCAGCTAGCAGTGATGCTGATTTCAAGGCTCGTGCGGTTGCCATCAAGGAGGAGCGTTCTGAGTTAGTAAAGCATCATCTATGGGTGCTCTGGACAGATTACTTCAAGCCAAATCATTTTGAGGCGTATCCACAGTTGCACTCATTGTTTAATGAGGCTACGAAATTGGCTGGTGCTGGAGGCAGTAAAGGCACCAATGATGTTGCGGTGGCTGAAAAACTAATTGGCAAAATCGATGAGATTGCAGAAATTTTTTGGGCTACTAAAAAGTAAATTTCTCAAATCGCTAGTAGTTTAGAAGTTTAAACTGCTAGCGATTTTTTCATTGTTTGAGTAGGTGGCCTTATCAGCAACAATTGTTTCAGCAGCAACTCTTGCCATGAATGAGACTCTTTCGACAAACTTTCTGGTGATTAGCCCAGAGGCTATTAACCTAGAATTTTGATGAACCTCAACTTCAAATTTTAAAACGCAATCTTCTAAACCAAGACACCTTGCGGTGGCATGTATCTCGCTACCTACCCCAGCCGCTCCTGTTATTTCTAATTCAGAGGATGACGTAACTGTAGTTTCACCAAAATCTAAAAACTCAATTATTGCCGCGCTACATGCACTTTCAACTAATCCAAGTATTTGGCTTGAACCAACAACTGGCAGATCATTAACTCCTTGTGCAACCGATGTATCTCCAGGCCTAATAGACATACTGGCCATTCCAATAGCACCAATTACCTGCTCTGCTTTCATAATCACAACATTAGTGATTAGGTAATTACTCTTGCGGGAACTCCCTGCGTATTTCGCTAGTTATTTCAATTTGAGTTGCACCATCAGAGGTAATCTCCGTATAAGTGGTTTGGGTATAGGTAATCTCTGTAATGCTACTTGATTGAGAGCTGCCCTTCATTTGAATATATAAATCCTCTGTCTGCTGACTTATACGATCACGCAAACTCTCTGGTGCTTCTTCTTTCAAGGAACCACACAAGAGATTTTTCATCATAAGTAGCGCAGCGCTCTCTCGTTCCATTTGAACTCGGCAATCTTGGCATATGCCAAAGTGCAGCTCGACAGCGTTAAGTTGTTGATCATCAAAAATCTCATGATCAATATATAAAACTATGTTTGGTAGTACTTGCTCACATGGTATGAAGTCATTACTTGAAAAACTCATTTTTTATCACCTTCTTTTTTATTGCCAAAGCCACGCTCGCTTGCGTAAGCTGAAAGTGAAGTTCTTAATAATTTTCTTCCTCGATGAAGGCGAGACATAACTGTTCCAGTTGGAACTCCGGTTATCTCAGATATTTCTTTGTAAGAAAAGCCTTCTACATCTGAGAGGTAAACTGCCATTCGAAAATCCTCTGGCATTGCAGCTAAAGCCTCTTTCACATCTTTGTCTGCAATATTTTCTAAAACTTCATCTTCAGCAGATTTTCCTTGATCACTTGTATGGGAAGAAGCATCTGCTATTTGCCAATCCTCCACCTCACCTGCTGAAATCTGTGGCCTACGTTGATCTTTTCGATAGTTATTTATAAATGTAGTGGTGAGAATTCTGTATAACCAGGCTTTGAGATTTGTGCCAGGCTCAAATTGATGAAAACTAGTAAATGCTTTGGCATATGTGTCCTGTACTAAATCTTGAGCATCATGTGTATTTTTTGTATAACGAAGTGCTGCACTATAAAGCTGAGATGTAAATATAAGAGCATCTCTTTCGAATCGAGCTTTGCGTTGCTCTAAACTCTCTTTGCTTCGATCAATAACAGCTGGCAGTAAATCTTCATTGCTCATTTGGGATAAGGCTACCTCGAAGGGGGTCTTATCGATAACAAGATAATTTTTAGTTTGCCCAATTAATGGAAGCAATGCATTCATAGCGGTAAAACCCTTTACGCCAAAGGTTTATTCCCTCAATCTTGCGAGGGTTTAGCAGTGTTAAAGCCCAATTTGATTCAAAGGACGGAAGGTAGACTGGGACATATGAGTAACTGGAGCGCTCCTTTTCGCAGCGGATTAACCTCTGCAAGTAACTCAATTTCAGCCACCGTTACCATTCCCGGATCAAAATCAGCAACCAACCGAGCTTTGATCCTGGCTGCTCTGGCCACAACTCCCTCGATCATTAGAAAACCTCTTTCCTCTCGTGATACTGATTTGATGGTCAAAGGTTTACAAAGCCTAGGTTGCAAAATTGAGCAACTAAAAACTAACCAGGGCTTTGATTATCAGGTAACCCCCAATACTTTAAATGGACCTGCTCAAATAGATGTTGGAAATGCAGGAACTGTAATGCGCTTTTTGCCACCCGTTGCTGCACTTGCAAATGGCTTAATTCACTTTGATGGGGATGAAAGATCTCACCAACGTCCAATTGCACCAGTTCTTAGCGCATTAGAGCAACTGGGAATTAGCGTTGAACACAACAATCAATACAAATTGCCAATAACAATTAATGGGGCTGGCAAGATTAAAGGTGGAGCGATTGAAATAGATGCCAGTGCATCTAGTCAATTTGTTTCAGCACTTCTTTTAGTTGCTCCTGCTACACAAGAGGGTATAACAATTAGGAATATAGGTCCTTCTGTGCCATCTACCCCACATATTGAAATGACTATTCAAATGTTAGAAAAATTTGGCGCAACTGTGCAGCGAACCGCCTCGAGTTGGAGTGTCACACCTTGCAGATTAATTGGTCAGGACTTAGTAATTGAACCAGATTTGTCCAATGCTGCGCCATTTATGGCAGCTGCCATGATCTGTGGCGGAAGTGTGAAAGTAAATGACTGGCCTCTATCGACTACCCAACCCGGTGATCAATTACGTTCAATCTTTACAAAGATGGGAGCCAAAGTAGATCTAGATGCATCAGGTTTGACCATTACAGGTAGTGGAAAAATTAATGGCATTGATATTTATCTTGGCGATGTTGGCGAGTTAACACCAAGTATTGCAGCAATTGCATCTTTGGCAACTTCGCCCTCTACATTAAGGGGTATATCTCATTTAAGGTTACATGAAACTGATCGACTGTCTGCATTAGCTACAGAAATAAACAACTTAGGTGGGTCAGTTATTGAAGGTCCGGGAGATCTCGTAATTAATCCAAGAAAAATGAAAGCATCACAAGTTTTTCGTAGCTACGACGATCATCGCATGGCAACAGCTGGTGCGATTATTGGCTTGGCTGTTGAAGGGTTAGTAGTTGAGAACATAGAGACCACTCGAAAAACGCTATCGGACTTTCCAAGTATGTGGCAGGCCATGCTTAATGGTTAGGTCTAGAAATAATTGGGATGAAGATGATGTTCGTATAAATAAGTCACGCCAATTTGGTACAAGTAACAAAGCCCGACCTAGAACTAAAGATCGGCCAGATTACTCAGGAGCACAAACTGCAACCATAATTGAGGTTGATCGTGGTCGGGTTAAATGTCTAGTCGATAGCTCAGATGGCAAAAAGGTAATTACCGCGATGAAGGCAAGAGAGCTCGGGAAGAAGTCAGTTGTAGTTGGAGATCTAGTTTCAATAGTTGGTGATACCTCTGGAGATGCAGGTTCACTGGCTCGAGTTGTGACAGTACTTCCTAGGAAAAACTCCTTAACAAGAAGTATTGATGAGCATGCCAATGATGAGCGAGTAATTGTGGCAAATATTGATCAAATGGCAATTGTTATTGCCGCTGCTAATCCACAACCTAGGATTGGATTAGTCGATAGAGCTCTTGCAGTCGCATATGACCAAGCAATCACACCAATAATTATTATGACCAAAAAAGATTTAAGCGATGGAAATGACTTTCTGCAGATCTATAAAGACTTAGATATTTTGGTTTTCAAGATCGATAAATCATCTGATTTGACCGCGCTGCAAAAAGCTCTTGTAGGCAAAACTACTGTATTGCTTGGACACTCTGGGGTTGGAAAGTCAACTTTGGTAAACAACCTACTGGCTACATCTGCAAATCGTGCTTCGGAATCTTTGATTGAAAAGGTTGACCGTGCAACTGGTGATGTTAATGAGGTGACCGGTCGAGGACGTCACACAACCTCTAGCGCAATTGCATTACCACTTTCATCATCACTTGATGGAACAGACTTTGGCTGGGTAATTGATACTCCTGGTGTTCGTTCATTTGGTATTGCTCATATTCAGACCGCCAGAGTTATCTCTTCTTTTCCCGAGTTTCGTGAGGCAATTTCAAACTGCCAGAAAAATTGCACACACGATGAAGCTGATTGTGCATTAAATCACTGGCCTTCATTTACGCCACAAAATCTAGCAAGGCTTGCCAGCCTTCGCAGAGTTTTGTCTGCTGGGTAGTAAAAGTAAGAGTAATCTGATCTTTATGGGTAATGATCTAGTCGACAATAAAAATAAGACCAGACAAGTAAATCTCTCCGTCACAGGTATGACCTGTTCATCCTGCGTAGGCTCAGTAGAAAAATCGCTGAACAAAATTGCAGGAGTCCGAGCCGCTGTGAATTTAGCAATGGAATCTGCCCACATAATTGCTCCACTTAGTGTTTCAGAGAAAGATCTAATTCAAGCAATTAAATCTGCAGGATATGAGGCTTCTGCATTTAAAGGCGAACGTGAATCCTTTGAAAAATCCAATCGCTTAGGAATACGGCTTCTGATTACTTTATTGTTTACAGTACCTATTATTGCGATTTCAATGATTCATAGTTGGCACAAGGCATTAGATAAAGAATTACTTTTGTTAATCGATTATATAAATGATTTTTTAACGACTTTTACGACCTCAATTACAATCAATTATCCAATTGCATCTATTTCTATCTGGCTAGTTATTTTTCTTTCTGTGTGCGTAGTTTTGATTTTGGCTTGGCCGATACATCGAGCTGCTCTTAAAAACCTCGCCAGTCCTACTATGGACACATTAGTGTCACTTGGATCATTGATTGCACTGGGCTGGAGTATTTACTCACTCTCTACTTATAAATCTACGGATGGCATGCCAAATGTGTACGCTGAAGTTTCTGCTTCCGTAATATTTTTTGTGATGTTAGGTCGCTATCTGGAACATCGAGCCAAACGTAAGGCTGGCTCAGCCTTAGCTGAACTATTTAAGCTATCTGCTGGCGAAGTTGAGGTGCAGGGAATAAACGGCAATATTGTAATTCCAATTGATCAGCTACAAGTTGGTGATGTTTTTGTAGTCAAGCCCGGTGATCGAATTGCAACTGATGGGCAAGTAATCTCTGGATACTCCACTATTAATAATGCTTTTTTAACTGGAGAGGTCACACCAGTTGAGGTTGGAGTGGAGGACTTAGTCTTTGCGGGATCAATAAACAACAATGGAAACATTTTAGTAAGGGCTACTCGAATCGGATCTGATACTGAGTTGGCTCGAATCACTCGGATGGTTTTATCTGCTCAGTCCGAAAAAGCTCCTGCTCAACAATTGGCAGACAAGATTAGTAAAGTGTTTGTACCTTCTGTTTTATTGCTCTCTATTATTACTTTTATTGCCTGGTATTTCACTGGTGCAGAGCTTGTAAAGTCAGTCACTGCAGCTGTAGCAGTTCTAGTAATTGCTTGTCCGTGTGCACTTGGACTTGCAACACCAATTGCACTTATGGTGGCCACTGGTAAGGCAGCTAAATCGGGAATAGTTCTTAGATCTCCACGCTCGATTGAAAAGGCTGTGGGCATTACTGATGCTGTATTTGATAAGACAGGCACTATTACTACCGGGCAAATGGTGCTACTTGAGATGACCTTGATAAATAATCCACTTTCTACGGACAGTACAGCCCTTTCAACCTCACAACTACTTTCATATGCATTGTCGATTGAAAGTTTAGATTCACACCCAATTGCAAAAGCAATTTCAACATCACTTCTAAAGCAAGGTGTTACCAAGATTGCCGTTTCAGATTTTGAGCATACCCCTGGCTCTGGTGTTGCAGCACGAATCCCATCATCTGCAACTTCGGCATCTAAAGCGGTTTTGATTGGCTCTGCCATCTCGATTGCACGATCCACCACTGAGTTTGCCCCAAAACTTATGCAAGCTATTGAATCTGCTAATCAGCGAGCGAATTCTGTTGCAGTCCTGGCTGTTGACGGATTGGCTTATGGTGTTTTTGAAGTTGGAGATCTAATTAAGCCAGAGAGCAAGCAGGCGATTGAAAAAATGCAAAATTCAGGAATAAATACTTGGCTGGTGACTGGTGATAGTGAGACTGCTGGAATATCCATGGGATCTGCGGTTGGTATTCCTATTGACCATATTTTCGCCACGGCTACACCTGAAGATAAATTAATATTTGTTGAAAATTTACAACAAAAAGGTAAGGTTTTAATGATTGGTGATGGAATTAATGATGCTGCAGCCATTGCTAAAGCTGATCTAAGTATTGCTATGGGGTCGGGAACAGAAACTGCAATAGCTGCTGCTGATATAACCTTAATTAGGCCTTCATTAATTGCTGTATTAGATGCATTGGCAATATCTAAAAAGAGTGTGAAAGTAATTAAATCGAATTTAGGTTGGGCTTTTTTCTATAACCTAGCTTTTATCCCTGTTGCTGCTAGTGGCAATTTATCGCCTATGTATGCCGCGGCTGCGATGTCGCTTTCATCTTTGTTTGTTGTCTTAAACAGCCTACGTATTAGGTAAGAATTGGTAGCGGGGGCAGGATTTGAACCTACGACCTCTGGGTTATGAGCCCAGCGAGCTACCGAGCTGCTCCACCCCGCGTCGGTGAATAAATCCTAGAGGAGATGGGCATTTAACCCAAATAAAGGAATTTGTTATCTATTTTGCGCAGCAATTAATGCAGCAATTGCTGCTTTAACTCTAGCTCTTGCTCGATCTTCTGCAGCACCATCTAAACGTCGTTGTGCTGCTTCAAGTTCTGAAAACGCAGATTGTAATGAAGCGATTGCCGATCTAATTGCTTGGCTAGTTCCGGCACCCTCATTTATTGGAGTATTTGGCTGATTACTAGATGCTTCTGTTCCAGAATCGCCACCAAATACCTGATCTAACGCACCCTGCAAGGTTTCGCTAAATCCAATTTGATCTCCGAAGGAAACTAAAACTCTTTGTAATAGTGGATAAGCGGCGGTGTTACCAGTTGCTCTTACATAAACTGGTTGCACATAGAGCAAGCCCTTACCAACTGGAAGGGTTAACAAATTGCCAAGCACTACATCAGCTCCACCTTGGCGAAGCAAGGAAAGTGATGTTGCAACCTCAGGTTTTGCCTCAAAATTTGATGCCACCTGAGATGGACCTGGAACGTTTGTTGAACGTGGTAGTTGTAAAACTGTGATCTTGCCATACTCATCACCAGCGTCAGCATTTACAACAGCTAAGGCTGTTAAGTTTTCACGACCACCTCTTGGTACAAAGGGTGTGTAAAGGGAGAAGGTCGGTTTACTTTGTCCAGGTATTTGCATGGTCAAGTAGTAAGGAGGCTGGTTTGCTGAGTTTGCTCCAAAACTTGAAGGATCCAGTGGTACTCGCCAAAAGTCTTGTCCGCCATAAAAAGCCTCAGCATTTGTTACATGGTAGGCACTGAGAATATCTCTTTGCACTCTGAACATATCCTCTGGATATCTAATGTGTGAGAGCAATTCAGGTGAGATCTCACTTCTTGGTTTAACACTTCCTGGAAATGCCTTACTCCAAGTGGCAAGTACTGGATCTTTAACATCCCATTGGTATAACGAAACTGTGCCATCGTAGGCATCTACAGTTGCCTTGACTGAGTTTCTTATGTAATTAACATTTCGATCATCCAGCGATGAAACTGCATTTGCTCTGCTAGTTAAGGCATCTCCTGTGTTTGCAAGGTTTACCACCCTTGAGTTTGGGTACCCAGCACTAGTTGTATAACCATCAATTATCCAAAGAATTTTGCCATCAATTACCGCAGGATATGGATCGCCATCCAGGGTAAGCCAAGGTGCAACTTTGGCTACTCGTTCGCGTGGATTTCTGTTAAACAATATTTTTGATTCTGAATTAATCAAATTCGATAAAACAATTCTTTGTTCTTGATATTTAATCGCAAACAACAACCGAGTAAAGAGTGAGCCCATTGGCACTCCACCCTCGCCAGTGTATGTGTAATTCTTTTGACCATTTGGTGAATTATCATCTGGGTAATCAAGCTCGACTGGATTGCTTGCTGCTGGTCCACCAATAATTGAATAATCAGGAACATTCTCACCAAAGTAAATTCGAGGTTGAAATTCACCTAAACCTTTAGTCGGTGGGATATCTCCAATTACAAAGGATGGCTTGCCATCTGCATCAACTGTGTTGCCATAGGCAGCAACCATTCCGAAACCATGGGTATAAACCAAGTGATCATTAATCCAATTTCGAGAAGGATTTCCGTCGATGTTTAATTCACGGACTGCAACAACTACATCTCGTTCCTTGCCATCAATCTTGTAACGATCAATATCTAATGAATCAGCAAAGGCGTAATACGGCTTTATCTGCTGCAGCTGCCTAAAAGTTGCAGATAAAACATTTGGATCCATTAATCTGATGTTTGCAATTGTGGCAGCATCGTTTGCCAACTGACCAGCTGAGGTCGCAACAGTGGCTTGATAATCTGTGACTACAACATCTGATAAACCATATGCTGCTCTTGTTGCATCAATGTTACGTTGAATAAATGGCGCCTCTTTAGTTGATTCAGATGGTTTAACTTGAAATTGCTGAATAGCCGCTGGATATACACCAGCAATTAAAACTGATGCAATTACCATCAGTGCCACACCGGCAGTAGGAAGCAGCCAAGATTTTCTGATTATATTTGCAAAGAACAAGAGTGAGCAGACAACTGCAATTGCCGCCAAAATAGATTTAGCAGGTAATAATGCATTGACATCGCTGTAGGTAAGACCAGTGATTAATCTTCCCTCTTTTAAACTTAATGCGTAACGATCAAACCAATATGCAACAGCCTTTAGCAGCACCAACAAGCCAAGCAATATTGAAAGTTGAACTCGAGCTGCAACTGTTGTGCGCTCTTCTTTTACTTGCGGCCTAATGCCACCATAAATGTAATGCACCGCCGCTGCAGCAATTATTGCCAACACAATTGTTGAAATTCCCCAACCAATCAATGCTTGCCACATAGGTAACTTGAAGGCGAAAAATGAAATATCGAGACCAAATTGTGGGTCAACTTGACCAAAATCTGTTGAGTTTCTAAAAAGCAACCAGGTTTGCCAAAATCTTGAACCAGCACTTCCGGCAAAATAAAAGATTGCTAAGAAAGTTCCAATAACTACTAATTTGCGGATTGGCTCTAATTGAGATCGATATCTCTCTAAACTTTCTGCCTCAACTGATATTGGTACATATATCGGACGCTTCTTAAATGCTAGATAAATATTTAGTGTGATTATCGCTGCCGTAATCAAACCAAAACCTAAAAACAAATATATTTTGGTAAACAACGATGTTTGCCAAACATCAACATATCCAACTGACCGAAACCAGAGTAAATCGGCGTAAAAACCACTTAATGAAACTAATATGCTCGATAAAATAAAAATAACAATAAAAGTAATTGTTAGTGGACTGATCCTTCGCTTACCCCCGCCACGATTGGCAAATGGGTTTGGGAAATTTCCACCAATACCGCTTCCGCCAAATGGATTGTTGTTACGGTTAAAGCCGCCACCGCCAAAACCAGAATTGCTCATGCGCAGATCTTAGCCACTCTTAGGCATAGCTTTTACAGCTGGGAAACTTGGCATTCTCAGGTAGTTTTAATACTTCAATCGCCTCAGCAAGTGTGGCAACCGGCACAATTTTCATCACTTTGCCCCCCTCACCGATGCCTAATTGGTCGGAAGGGTTTATATCCTGGCAATTATTTATTGGGGTAAAAAATAGTTCAACACCATCATTTCTAGCACCAATTATCTTTTCAGCAATGCCACCAATGGGACCAACTTCTCCATCAGTTGTAATAGTGCCAGTGCCTGCAACATTTCGGGAGCGAATTAAATTAGCTTGAGTTAACTTTTCAACTATACCAAGAGCAAAAATCAACCCGCCACTTGGTCCGCCAGTCTCTGCTAGTTTAATTCGTACATCAAATGGAAAATCAAATTGCTCCTGAATATTTATTCCGATAAAAGCTGAACCATCCTGCCTTGGAGATAACGCAATTTTTTTAATCATCACACCAACATCAGCGCGTTTGACCTCAACTGAAACAATCTGACCAGCACTTTTACCCTCTAAATAGCGCAAAACATCTGTTGTATTGTTTAGTTTTATCTGATCTATTGAAAGTATCTGATCATTGAGCAAAATGACCTCATGCGCCTTACTTTCTTTACTTACACCAACTACTACTAATTTTGATGGAATTTGATAACCCAGATAAGAGAGCGCAGCAGCGGTAGCATTTATTTGCGAACTATTCATCTCCGCAGCTCCTTCACGTACCGCCTCTGCTGCAGTTTCACCATCTGGATAAACACGCTCCCGTGGTAGGACTGCTCGATTTTTATCAATCCATCCATAAAAAATATCAAAAGCTGTTATGTAGGAATCTGGATCAGTAATCATCACAGCAGTAACTGATAACTTGCCAGTTGTGGGATAAGTATCTATACCTGAGATTTTTATTGCCGATCCAAGAACATTTTGTGGATCTCCTGGAGCTAAAATTACAAATGGGGCGGGCAAAAAAAGTGAGCCTAAGATTAAAAGAGTTAGCGCTAACCTTGTTGGCTTTGGAACATACCCTCTAGTCGGCAGCAAAGATCTCATTTAGTTGACCTAGCTAAGTTAATTTTTAGGACGAAAGGTATTTTGGAATTTTTTGAAGTTGTTTACCGATCGGCTGGTCTGGTTATCAAATTTACTCTTATATTTTGAAATCCAAACCCCATAAACAATTGCACAAAAGACCGCCACTATTGGGATAAGTAACCAAACTAGGGCAGAGGCCGCACTTGAGCTCATAACCCCATCCTAATCAGCGGGGAAGAAAATAGGTGGCATTATTGTTCTACCAACAGCAATCTATAGATATTCAATAAAGGGTGGGTTGAGCAAATGGGTTTTGGCTTTTTACCAAATGAGGGTCAACCTGACTTTGACGCGCTGCTGAAGAAATTCTCAGAAATGGGTGTCGACTCAAATGCGCTGGCGGGTGCTAAATCTTTTTTTGAAAGTATGCAATCTGGAAATGCTGGCACAGATCAAAATTTAATTACCGTTGCAAACCTGCGTGAGATCGCAAAGAAAATTATTACCGCAAAAGGTGACTTGCCGATTGGAACTGGAGACCAAAACCAATTTGCCCAGTCAATTGCGCTGGCAAATACATGGCTAGATACTGAGATTTTATTTCCAGCAGCTGTTATGCCAAATCAAAGTGCTTGGTCAAAACGTGATTGGCTCGAAGAATCAGTCCAAGGCTGGCAGGTGATGATTGAGCCTCTCGCGGTTGGTATGGCAGATGCATTAGGCAATGTAATTGCTACGGCAAACAATCCCCTTCCAATTGAATTTATGGGATCCGGTGAGCAATCACCGGCTCAGCAGGAGGCGATGAAGTTGATGCTCGCTCGTATTCTGCGCGGCTTTATGGGAAATCTGATTGCGACTCAACTAGGCCAGACCGTTGGCTTGTTGGCCAACACCATTACTGGGGCAAATGATGTGGCTATTCCATTACTGAAGGTGGACTCTGGTTCACATTTGATTCCGCAGAATATTAATGATTGGTCAAATGGTTTAGGCATTGATCAGGAGCAGGTGGCAATTTACTTATCCTTGCGCGAGAGCGCAGCTGCACGTTTATTTGCTAACACCCCATGGTTGCAAAACTACATAAAGGATTTGATTACCGCTTATGGCAAGGGCATCACAATTGATGTGGAGTCAATAACAAGGCAAGCAGAGGAGGCTATGGCAAATGGTGAGGTTGATATAAATAATCCGCAATCAATTAACCTGGCATTAAATGCCGGCTTGTTTACGCCACAACAAACACCAGCACAGGAGCTTGCTTTAACTAGATTAGAGATGACGCTGGCTTTGATTGAGGGTTGGATTGATCATGTTATTTCCCAAGTTGCCGCCGAGCGTATTCCAGCATTTTCAGCACTGATTGAAAACTCCAGACGCAGACGGGCAACAAATGCACCAATGCAACAATTATTTGCCAACCTACTTGGATTAGAGGTTTCGCCTCGAAAAACGAGAGAAGCATCAGTATTTTGGAGTGAGGTTAAAACATTAAGGGGCTCTGATGGTCGAGATAAGTGCTGGGAGGATCCAGCATTTCTACCAATGCCTGAGGATTTAGCGGATGTGAAAGGATTTTTAAATAGCGTGACTGTTCCCGATGACCTATCGGGATTGATTTAAACCAAAAGCTAGAAAAGCGAAATCCCCGGGCGCACAATTTCTTATCTGCCTTCCCCTTGCAGATATGAAACGGTTATCCGAGGATTTCGTGGGGCAAACTTATGGGAATAGAAGGTGAGAATCAACTTAAAATGGTGTTTTAAAAAACTTTTTCAAATAATTATTATCACTAGACGGCAGTTCATTTACGTAAAATAAAAAAGTTTTAGCCAATACGGTATGGCAGGCCCGCTGGCTAGCCAATCATTGCGTAAAATTACGCAAGCTGCTGTGGATTAACCTGTGGAGACTCCCACAATTATGGTGGATAAGAAGAGGTAATGGTGGATAACTTTGAACAGGAGATTCTCTTTGAAGATCTGCCGCCGCCAGTAGCCCAAATTTCCAAGCGTCGAAGCCAAATCACACCTACCCTGCCAGCTGATCTACCGGCCTATCGAGTAATCCGTAAGGAGCGAAGGCGACGCAGCATAAGCGCCTTTCGTCAGGGCGGAGTAATTGAGATTCATATTCCCGCCAAAATGAGCCGGCGGCAGGAGGTGGAAATAATTCCAGAGATGATCGCTATGGTCTTACGCCGTGAGGCTAGATCTCGTAAAACCGACTCACAACTTATGCAAATTGGCATTGAGTTGTTAACCCAGTACTTGCCAGAGTTTGACGTAAAACCTGCAAGTATTAATTGGCGCGACATGAGTGAGAGATGGGGATCTTGCACAACTGTTGATCGAACTATTCGAATATCAGATCGACTAATTGGTGCGCCACAATACGTTTTAGATTACATAATTTTTCATGAGCTGATTCATTTAATCATTCCAGGTCATGACCAAAGTTTTTATGATTATTTAAATCGATTTACCGAGCAGGGCAAGGCAGAGGCATTTTTAGAAGGGTTTGAACTGGGCAGCCAAAGTGGTGGCTCAGGTGTTATTCCTGCCGTAAATATCTAGTTTTACCCCTCATTTCTAAGCTTTTGACTTAATATTTAGGATTTTAAGCGTGGAAAACCCCAATTGAGCGCAGTACAAGGGGTATGGTGTTGCTATTCGTACTCACATGCTGGAACTTGCCAGCGTGCTCCCTAGAGTGCGGCGGATGGAGGAAGAAAATGGCTGAAGAGTACAAGGGTGAGGCTTACTGCGTTAAGTGCAAAGAGAAGCGCTCCTTTGAAGGACATGTAAAGGTCTCTGATTCTGGTCGCCGTATGGCACAGGGAATCTGCCCAGTTTGTGGCACAAAGGTAAATCGTATTCTTGGTAAGGCTTAATCACTAAGCAGGTAACCAAAAGTAAAAGCGGTGAGGTTGGTTTAAATCAACCTCACCGCTTTTTTGTTAACCCTTTCTAGTTAACAGTTGTTATTAACCTTTTAAACTTAGCTAGCTTGTGCCACCTTGGCAGGACGCCCTGGGCTTCGTTTGCTTTGAATTACCCGACCCTCATCAAATAACTCGCCTCCCCATACCCCAACAGGTTCTGCCCTAGAAAGGGCTCCTGCTAAACACTTAGCCTTGACTGGACAGCTGCCACATAACGCCTTTGCTTGGGCGATAACCGCAGGTAGCTCGCTGAAGAAAAGCTCAGGATCTGAGGTGTGACAGGGCAAGCTAGAGATCTTTGGAGCTTGATTGGTATCAGGTGCGAAAGGATTATCTGCGCGCTTGTACGCCACCTTTGTCTGATAACTCTTGTTAGCAATATCTGCTGTGGAGTTGGCGGTGTAATCGGTATAGGAGATCACTGGGGCATCCTCGTAAGCCCAGGTGACATCACTTAATCCAATTTTTGCAGTTGGGCCTTGTGCCCAACCTGGTACAAGTAGTTCGCTGAAGAGAACGGTCATCGTTCTCACCTTTCCTTTCGGTTATCTTTCATTTGTTTTGGTGCGGTTTTGCTTTGCCAGTTACTTGGCGATCTTTGGAAGTTATTGGATAAAAGAAAAAGGGCCCCGAATCATTAGATTCGCGGGCCCCTTGGCTTCTATCTCGACCTTAGTCGATATAGCTCCCAGGGGTGCGATCTAATGTAAAGGTATAAAAACCCTTATTAGAGCGCTTATTTGACCAATCTGAGCGATATGAAGATTTCGCCGTGATTGATGTGATGGCATACCAATTAGCAGTAGCTGCAATTGGTGCAGCTGCTGTATTTGAATTAACTAACTTTGCCATCTGACAAGAGTAAGGCATCATCTATCTTTGATGCAACTTAATTAAATTGAGCTAGAAATACGCTGGGTTTACCGGCGTAGGTGATTTGAATCCGTTCCTTTGCCCGCGTAACGCCTACATAAAACAACCTGCGTTCCTCATTCAAATCATTACCCATTGGTAGCACGCCATCTGAAACCCCAATTAAAAATAGTTGACTCCACTCCAACCCTTTGGCCGCATGCAGGGTTGCCAAGGTAACACCAGGCAAGGTTGGTGGATTGTTTTGTTCGGCTCGATCCTCAATCTCACGTAGAAATGCCCGCATATTAGCTCCACCATTTTCTTGAATGCTCTTTGCTAATCTTAAAAATCCAATCACAAAATCCGCTTCGCCAAAGGGCCGCAGCACTGCGACTAAATCGGCATACCAATCTCCGCCTTCTGAGGGCAGTACTGAGGCGCTTCTAATGATTCGCATAACATCGCGAACATCGGTGCGATCAAAAAATCGCTCACCAGATCTAATCTGGCTTGGAATCTTGGCATTGTTTAGTGCCGCCTTTACCTGATCTAACTGAGCATTAGTTCTAGCCAAAACTGCGATCTCTGAGGAATCCACCCCTTGGGAAATACTCTTTGCCACCTCAGCTGCCACATAAGAGATCTCATCTTGGGGGGAGCTAAATCCATTTATAACAGGTTTATCGCCATGCGCATTTGCAGATTGCAGCTGACTGCCATGATCTGAAACTAGATTTGCAGCCCGCAAAATTGCATTGGCGGTGTTGATGATTTCCGGAGTTGAGCGATACCCACGAGATAGCCTAAAAACTTGAGCATTAGGAAATCTATTTTGAAAGTTGAGTAAGAAATTTGAGGTAGCCCCGGCAAATGAGTAGATAGTTTGGGCAGCATCACCTACGACACATATCTCCTGGCGATTTCCCAACCAAAGATTAAGTAACCGCTGTTGCAATGGCGAGACATCTTGATACTCATCCACGGTGAAGTAGCGATATTGATCCTGGACCCGTTCTCGAACTCCACGATCCTCTTCCAACATTCCAACAGTTAGCAGTAAAACATCCTCAAAATCTAAGGTGCGCTCCTGTTTTTTTAATGATTCATAAGCCTCATAAACCTGGGCAATCATGGCTAGGTTCTCTGCCTCACCTTTGCTATTTGGCAGCCTGACCAATCGATTATTTGCAATCGCCTCTTCTTGGTAATTATCAGGAGAGATCTCAAGCACCTTTGCCCACTCAATTTCACTAGCTATTTCGCGAAGTGCATTTACCTGGGCTGGAATTGCCACCTCAGCTCTAGAAATTGCTTGACTGATAAATCCAGATTTTGTTGTTAATAGCAAGGGAAACTGGCCACCAAATGCATAAGGCCAAAAGTACAAAAGTTGTTTAAGAGCTGCTGAGTGAAAAGTTCTTGCCGTGGCATTTGGCACACCAAGGGCTCGTAATCTAGCCCTCATCTCACCAGCTGCTTTTGCGGTAAAAGTAAGCGCTAATACCTTTGTTGGATCGGTAACGCCAGCATTAATTGCATATGCAATTCGATGAGTGATTACCCTAGTTTTGCCAGTGCCAGCACCTGCAATTACACAAACTGGTCCAGTAATTGCTTTGACTACCGCAAGTTGATCAGAATCTAACTGTGCCAATATTGCTGTGTTATCTATCGCCATGATTCATTGCCAATTAAATCTGTATCCGCACCTGTTCCATACCAAGCTTTAATCATCTGCCTGGCCACACTAATTTCTAGGGGGAGAATTAAAGATTTCTCAGCAATCGCACGCTTCATCTCTTCTCTAGTAAACCAGCGAATCTCTTCGATCTCTTCTCCATCAGCTCTAGCTAATTCAGGTGTATGCGTAATTGCCTCAAAGGCGATCATTAATGATGCTGGGAATGGCCATGGTTGTGAGCCAAGGTAATTAATCTCTCTAAGTTTTACTCCTGCCTCCTCCATAACCTCTCGAGTAACACAGTTTTCAAAAGATTCACCCGGCTCAACAAAGCCAGCAAAGGTTGAGAATCTATTTTTTGGCCAAACTTTCTGCCTACCCAGCAAGATTCGATCTTTATCATCTTTTACTAAAACAATAATTGCACCATCAGTTCGTGGATAATGTTCACTCTGATCTGCCGGACATCTTCTTACCGCTCCTGCTAATACCACAACTGTTTTTTCACCACACAAAGCACACCTTGGATGTTTTTTATGCCAATTGGCAAGCCCTTGGGCATGAACAGCCAATCCAATATCTCTGGCCGATAAAAAAGCCCCAACCTCGCGCAGGGTTTTAAACTCACCACTTGCCCCATTATCACCAGTTAAGTGTCGAACAAAAAATGGTTTTTCATCCTTTACCCCTAAGAAGTAATCAATTTGATCTTGATAACTTCCCAGCGATTGTCCGGAGCTAAAAATGAGTTGATTATTTTTGGTAGCAAATTTTTCATCTAGGAATGAGAGCACCAAAGCTTGGGGCCAGGCAGAGATTAAATAACTTTCATCACCGCGTAAATGGGCAGCGCGATCGACCTGAGCTACTGCCAACGGGAGATTAAGTGGTTTATGCGGGGCCATCACCGCCTGACCCTACTAGCCTGTCATCATGGTTGTCGCCCCCGCTCAAATGATGAGAGTGATCTCATGGAATCTTTTGCATGGCCAAAAAATCCCGCCATCATCCGCGCAGGATTGGCAGACCGAACTAGTTACTGCAGCCAAAAAAGTTGCCAATGATTTAAACCCAGATTTTATTGCACTGCAAGAGGTAGATTTCTTTCAATCAAGATCTGGTCTAACTAATCAGGCAAAGTTAATTGCACAGAGTATGCAACTTAAGTACTGGGCATATCTACCAACTCTAACTGGGACGCCAGGTGAGAAATGGCGTCGCGTTAAAGATCTAAAAAAATCAATCATCACCGAGAGCTCTTCAGATAAAAATCCTCAAAGTAGCTATGGAATTGCACTCGCTACAAATTGGCCGATAAAAAAGCTCTACGTTAAAAAGCTTGGAAGATCCATAGTAGGAATGCCACTTCTAATTCCTAAGGATGATGGCAATGGAGTGCGATTTATTTATGTTAAAGATGAGCCAAGAGTTGCATTAATTGCCGAGCTAGAAAATGGATATACGATTGCAACCACTCACCTATCTTTTGTACCCGGTGTAAATATATTTCAATTGAATAGACTCTCTTCATATCTGAAAAAACTACCTGGAGTAGCTTTACTTACCGGTGATTTAAATCTACCTGGAAATTTACCGAGTAAATTAAGTGATTTTAGATCTTTAATTTCTCAATCTACATATCCAAGTTGGAGGCCAAAAATTCAATTTGATTACATTATGATTCGAAAAAAAGAGCTTAAAACTATTTCAGGCATTAAGCCAATTAAATCCACTACCACTGGAATATCAGATCACATCCCAATTGGAGTAGAGATTCAGATTTGAATTGGAATTTTACTTACTAGACCAATCAACTCTGATTCATTCAAGATATCTGCAGGTCTTACAGTTTCGTTATCGATTACATAGTGAAAAGCTGCTGATATGTTTTCAATCGGCACATTTTTAAGTTTTGAATAGGCCAATCGATACATCGCAAGTTGAATTGCGGCAGTTTGTAGATCCTGCCCAGATTTAACCTTGCCAGTTTTCCAATCCACAACCTCATAGTGATTAGCAGATAATTGATAGACCGCATCAATTCTTCCTCGAATTAAAGTGGTATCAATCATGGTTTCAAATCCAACCTCAACAGCAACTGGCTCTTTATTTGCCCAATCACTGCTCAGCCAGGCCGTTTGTAACTTATCAAGTGGTGCATCTTGTAACTGGTCAGTTGATGCCACATCATTAAACAAATCATCCATAGAGATCAAAGAAGGGTGCTTGAAATGATTCTCAAGCCACAAATGAAACTCAGTTCCTCGTCTTGCAAATTTATCTATGTGATTTGGCATTGGTCTTCTTAATCTAAGTGCTAATTCCTCTGGATCATTAGCAAGATAGAGCAAGGTTGAGACCGATAATCTAGTTGGTAGAACAATATTTTGTTTACTACTTTTCGAATTGATCTCATTAATTATCATCCTTAAGTCAGTTAATAAACTAACCTTCTCCTCCTCTGTTGAACTTCTTATTATCTGCTCAACCTCACTTTTGGTAAATGGCTGACTGGCCTCAATTACTTCAGATACCTGCCGGAGTTTCATAATCTCTTTACCTTGGCTTGGCCAGTAAGCAGTTATTGGATTTTCTTTCATAGGATTAATGCCATCTGGAATCTGTGCGTCAGCGATCACCTTGCCGCCTGGAATCTTTTCTAGTACGTTGGCAAATAACTGAAATAAGCGACTAGGTGCTACCGCATTTTCACCAGTTCTAAAGTGAGAGGTAGTGCAGATTAAGCCCTGTTTTGCTCGAGTAATGGCTACATAAGCCAGGCGCATCTCTTCAATTGCCTTACGAGATTTCCATTGATCACTAAAGCTTTCAATGCCATCTTTTAGATTTTTATTTGTTGAAAAATTTTCAAAGTTAATTGATGGAAGTTGTTGATAATCACCACGCATACTTACTGGGATGCTGCCAGCATTTGTAATCCAGTTATCTGATTTTTTACCAATATTTGGAAAGTTTTTCTCAGCCAATCCTGGAATTGCTACATAATCCCACTCAGCCCCCTTTGCTGCATGGATAGTTAATATCTGAACAGCATCACTTCTTACATCAACCTCTGCTGGCTTAAGACCTCCCTCAGCATCTTGGGCAATCTTTAGCCATTGCAGGAAGTTAAACAAACTGCCACCGTTTTTCTGAAATCTTGCAGCCTCATCTAAGAAGCGATCTAAATTTTTCCGGCCAGTTTGCCAACCATCCCTAACTAAAACCTCAGTATCTAGTGACAAAAACTCAGCGGCTAGGGTGATTGCCTCAGTTATGGAACCATTTAAATTACGGCGCAGGGAACGAAGAGAGAGTGAGAATTTTCTTAATCTAGCTAATCCTTCTTCGCTAAACTCTGGAGTCGCTTGATATCTCTTTAGTTGTTCAGGTTTAAGTATTACTAACTGCTCCAATGATTCAATAATTGATCCGACAGCAAACTCATCTGCTGTTGCCTGTACTTGAATATCCTCCTCAAGTGCTTGCTTTAACTGCGCACCTCGGGAGAAGTCATTTGCGCGGGCAAATGCTTTTGTAAAACTTCCTAGTGCCATTAGGTCCCTAGCGCCAAGATTTAAATGAGGACCAGTTAACAATCTCATTAATGCAGTGCCAGACTCTGGCATAGTCAAAGTTCGAAGGAGGGCGATGATGTCTGCTACCTCCGGAGTATTAATTAAACCTCCCACCCCAACTACCTCAGTTGGAATATTTAACTCATTAAAGGCAGATTGAATTAAATCAATCTGCGACCTACTTCTAACTAAAACTGCAAAGGTTGATTTCTTATCAGCAGGTAAGTTTTCTCGTTCTTTTTCAAACCACTTTGTAGCAAAATATGCAGCTATCTCCTGTCCCTCTTGAGCCTGTGTTTCATAGAGAGCACAAATTACCTCACCAATTTTGCTATTAGGGCGAGCAGATAACTTTGCTATCTGTTTCTCAGTTGAGATTTGATCGATTACCACATTTGCAAGATCTAACACCGCATGATCATTACGCCAAGTGGTTAATAAATTAAATCTCAAGGCTTTACTATTAAATGATTGTGAGAAAGTATCTAAAGTTTCAGAGCTAGCGCTACGCCAACCATAAATAGCCTGGTTAGGATCACCGACTGCTGTTACTGGATGATTATTGCCATAAAGATTTGAAAGAAATTTTATTTGATTAAAGGAGGTGTCTTGATACTCATCCAGTAACACCACCTTGTATTTGCCTCGTTCAATCTCACCAATATCATCACTATGGCTTAACTTACTCTGGCTAACTAATCGGGCAGCAATCGACATGTGGTCATTAAAAGTTAATAAGCCACTTTCTTTTCGCCGGTGATCAAAAGCGGCAACGATTGGCAAAATGGCAAGCCGCTGCTTTAACTCCTCTTTAAACTCAATGACTGGCACAGTTTGTCGATCAGTAAATTGTGAAATCTTGCTTATCAAATTTTGAGTGTAATCAATAATCTCTTCAGCGCTTCGATCATTTTCTGCTAATTGAGTTGATAAATCCATTACCTCCTGCACAACAGATGAGGTTGATCCATTAATTGGTAAGTCACTGCCGGAGAATCTAGATACCTCTTCAAAAGCGATCTGCCATGCCGCGGCTTCACCAATCGGATCTGCATCAGCATCGATACCAATTCGAATTGCATGATCTGCCAATACTTTGCCTGCATATGAGTGGTAGGTAGAGATAGTTAACTCAGATTCATCTAAGTGATCTGGCAACAAACCTGCTTTTTTTAACTGACGAAGTCGATATTTAACTCGCTTTGCTAACTCACCAGCTGCCTTTCGAGTAAAGGTTAAGCCTAGTAATTGATTGGGAGTAATAATTGAGTTTGCAACCAAAAACAAGACGCGCTGACTCATGGTCTCAGTTTTGCCAGAGCCAGCACCGGCAATTACAACAGTTGGTTTAAGGGGAGATTCAATAATTGGAATTTGCTCCTGTGTTGGGATCCGAAATGAAGGATCTATCGCAGAAATTTTCTTTGCAATTTCAAGTGCTGAGTACTTAATTGTCATGATTGAATTACCGATTTTCCAGCAGGCTGAATTGGGCAAGATGATTTAACGCCGCAGCTTCGGCAGCGATCATTGATGATTGCTACAAAACTCTTATCACTCATTTTGATTGCAATCTGCTCAATCTCTCTACTTACTGCCTTAGCATCTACTTGATCCTGAGCTCTGGGCTTTGCTTCTTTTCCTTTATGATCACCAACAAAGATTAATTGTGCGCCAGCAACCTCTTGATGTTCTAACTTATTTTTAAAACCATCATTAACGACAGCTAATTGATAACTTTGCAATTGTTTGTTGTTTTGTGCATCTTCATAAGAGATAGGAGTAGCACCAGTCTTTAAATCAACAATGTAATACTTTCCCTCAGTTGTTAACTCCACTCGATCTATTGAGCCAGAGACAATCGCATTTCCTAGCTTAAATTCAAATTTTTCTTCAACGCCAATTAACTTATTTTGATTACTTAAGTGCCAGCCATAAAACTTTTGTAACATTAATGCAGCCCGGCGATACTCATAATCTTTAATCCAGCCTTTGTTCATGTCAATCAGTGACCAAGCGCCTTTTAACTTCGCCTCTAACTGTTCTAAAGTCAGATCTGGTTTATCTTTTAATTGAGCAGCAATTACATGGATAGCAGAGCCAAGAACTTGAGCGGTGGAGTCAGCATCTTTGCCACCACTTTGCTCTAACATCCATTTCAATCCGCATTCGGTAAAGCTTTCAAGAGAGCTTGGTGAGATTCGAAGTTGCTCATTGCCAGTAATAACCGGCAACTGGGTTGATGAGGGTGTGATTCCAACCCAATTTTTTGGATCGGCCGCTTTTACTCCATTGGCTGCTAAAGTTTTTAATGCTCTGGCTGCAAATTCAATATCCTCTTTATTTGCAAAAGTTGCCATTCGCCTTAGTGCTGCCACTAATGCTGGCTGGGTGATTGATCTTTGGCTTTGTGAAATTTGTATATCTTCAGGGGCTAACTGCTCAAAGTATCTAGAGGGCTGATTATCCTCATGAGCAACTGCGGTAATTAACACTCGCCTACTTGCTCTAGTTAGGGCAACATTTAATAATCTCTTCTCATCCTGAGCTAATCCAGCTGCTGAAATAGCATCTAATTGCTGGGAATTACTAATGCCATGTCGAAATATTTCAACTAACCGTTCACTGCCAAGTAGAGAGCCACGTTGCTTTAAATTTGGCCAACTACCCTCCTGCATGCCAGCTAATGCAACAAATTGCCACTCTAAACCTTTAGCGGAGTGAACAGTTAAAACCTTAACTACTTCACCACGTTGGGCAGTTGCAGTAATACTGTCGGAGAGAATTTTTTCTCCTAGTAGTTGATCAATAAACAAGGATGGTTTAGCACCTGGTAGGCGTTGGCTAAATCTCCTAGCCACCTCAAACAAGGTAATTACTGCATCTAGATTTTGATCAGCAGCCGCTCCTTTTGTACCACCAGCAAGTGCTGCCTGCTGCCAACTTTGTGAAATTGATTCACCCTCATAATTTTTGCCATTACTCCAGATGCTCCACAATAGATCTGAAATATCAGTGGACTTACTTAAGGTTTTCTTTGCCTCTTTAATTAGGTCATTTATTCGTTTAAGGCTAGTCAACTCCTGCCAAGGCAGATCAGAGGTGGTAGCGGTAAGTAAATCTAGAATTAATTCGGTTGAGCTTTTAATCTGCCCATCTTTTTGCGCCTTAGTTAAAGCAATTCGCATCTGCCTAATTGAAATCGCGTCAGCGCCAGCAAACTCACTTTTTAACAACTCCTCTATTTGATCCCAATTACTTGGAACAAGTTTTAATTGGCCAATAGCAATTTGGGCAATAGTGATTATTGGCTTAATCGCTGGGTTATCTCCAAGGGAGATCGCTTGCGCATCGATCTGAACTGGAATTGAGTTCATCGCAAAGGCACGTTGTAGAGCATTTATTTGGATGCCAGGTGATCTAACAATTACCGCCATCTGAGACCAGGGGATTGCAGATGTTAGGTGGGCTGATCTAAATTGATGGGCAATAAAATTTGCCTCTTCACTGACACTACTTAGTAGCACCACCTCTTGCGCAGGAGTATCTCGTAACCGAGTAGGCAAAGTAATCTTATTTTTAATTTCAAAGTGTTCTAAATCAGCAATCAAGTTATCTGGATCTGCTCCCCTAAATCTTCCGACCGCACTTTCTGGGTCGGCAAAAATAACTAACTCTTGAGTGGCCAGAAGTTGGAGTAATTTACGCTGAGCACGATCTGACTCCTGAAACTCATCTACATAAATTACTTCAAACATCTTGCGATACTTTTCTAGTAAATTTGGATTAGCCTCAAGCTTTTCAGTGGCTAACACCACAATCTCACTGGGGTCGACCCGATTAAAAGAGTGTGAAGTAGTGCCATCGCGAAGTGCCATCGCATCTTTATATTTTTGCCAGAACTGACAAATAGCAGGCCAATACTTTTGATCATACTTTTTAGCAAAGGCGGTTAACTCCTGTGGCGAACTACCCCGTTCGGTGGCCCGGCTGATAAATTCGCGCACCTCTTTAGCAAAACCTCTAGTGGTAAGAGCCATAACAAATTCTTTTGGCCACAAAGTGGCGGTCGGATTTGCAGCATCTAACTCCAGTAACTGCCTTATCTGGGCATCTTGTTCAGCACCAGATAGGAGGACAAATCTTTTTTCACTTCCACTTTCTAAATTAACTGGATCATTTAAGATCATAAATGCAATTGAGTGAAAGGTGCGGGCGATTGGTTCAGCCACTGTATGCAAAGTGGGATTAGCGGAGGCGATTTGATCTCGTAATCTGCTAGCACTTTCTCTGCCATAGGTAATAGCCAAGATTGAATTTGGATTTACGCCTTGGGAAACTCGGTGTGCAATGGCTGCAATTAAGGTAGTGGTTTTACCACTGCCAGCTTGGCCTAGAACTAATAATCTAGAGCCAGAGTGATTTACTACTTTTAATTGCTCAGCAGTTAATTTCTCTTTTTTAATCTGGGAATCGAAAGATGAGCTTCTAACTAAATTTAACTCGGTACTGCTTTTTGCGCTGGCCACAGCCTAATTTAACAAGGCTGATCTGACATTACCGCTTTATCACCCAATAATGGTTATGAATTCTCATTGGCTCGCTTTGCCTTAGAGGTTATTCGAGCCCTAGTTGATCCATCCAAAATAACCTTACGAATTCGAACTACCGCTGGGGTTACCTCAACACACTCATCCTCGCGACAAAATTCCAATGCACCTTCCATATTTAATTTCTTTGCTGGAATCAACCGCTCTGACTCATCAGTTCCTGAGGCTCGCATATTTGTTAACTTCTTCTCTCTTACACAGTTAACATCCATATCCTCACTTCGTGAGTTCTCGCCAATAACCATTCCCTCATAAACCTCATCACCTGGTTCAACAAAGATTGAGCCACGATCTTGAGTGCCGTATAAGGCGTAGCTAGTCACAGTTCCCATTCGATCTGAAACTAGTGATCCAGTTGAGCGAGTGCGCAGCTCACCATGCCACGCCTCATAACCATCAAATACATGGTGAAGCAATCCAGTTCCACGAGTCTCAGTTAAAAACTCAGTTCTAAAACCAATTAAGCCTCGGGATGGAACTCGGTAATCAAGCCTTATCCAACTGGTGCCATGGTTAACCATCTGCTCCATTCGACCTTTTCGCAATGCCATCAATTGGGTAATCACACCTAAATACTCCTCAGGAGCATCAATAGATAAGCGCTCCATCGGCTCATGCACCTTGCCATCAACAATCTTGGTAACAACCTGAGGTTTGCCTACTGTTAACTCAAATCCCTCACGCTTCATAATCTCAACCAATACTGCAAGTTGTAACTCACCTCTTCCCTGCACCTCCCAAGTATCTGGGCGATCGGTATTTAATATTCGAAGTGAAACATTTCCAACTAACTCAGCATCTAGCCGACTCTTAACCTGACGAGCAGTTAATTTATTGCCACTCTTGCCAGCAAGGGGTGAGGTATTAATGCCAATAGTCATAGAGATACTTGGTTCATCAACGGTAATTAATGGCAATGGGTGTGGATTTTCTAAATCTGCAAGTGTTTCACCTAAGGTAATTGTTTCAATTCCAGCTACCGCAATAATGTCACCTGGGTGAGCTTCAAGTGCAGGCACTCGCTCCAGTGCTTCAGTAATTAACAACTCTGAAACTTTAACTCGCTCGCTGCTGCCATCAGTCTTAATCCACATAACTGATTGGCCCTTTTTAATTACCCCTTCCCGAACTCGACAAAGTGCAAGTCGGCCTAAGAATGGTGATGAGTCAAGGTTTGTTACATGTGCTTGAAGTGGTGCACCCTCATGGTATTCCGGGGCGGGAATTGCTGAAAAGATAGTGTCAAACAAGACATCTAAATTTTCCTTATTTGGCATCCCACCATCTGCTGGTCTATCTAAGGATGCTTTACCAGCTTTGGCAGATGCGTAAACAATTGGAAACTCTATTTGATCTTCATTGGCATCTAAATCCAAAAAGAGTGCGTAAGCCTCATCTACGACCTCGGCAATTCTAGAATCTGGTCGATCAACCTTGTTGATTACTAAAATTACGGGAAGATTTTTTTGCAATGCTTTGCGAAGAACAAATCGAGTTTGTGGCAGTGGGCCTTCAGATGCATCAACTAATAAAATTACGCCATCTACCATCTCTAAGCCACGCTCGACCTCGCCACCAAAATCAGCGTGTCCTGGCGTATCAATAATGTTTACGATCGTCGCACCACGTTTTACCGCAGTGTTTTTTGCCAAAATTGTAATTCCCTTCTCCCGCTCAAGATCCATGGAATCCATCATGCGATCTTGGCCTTCATCTTGCTTTTTATGCGCAGCAAATGCTCCAGATTGCCAAAGCATGGCATCAACCAAAGTTGTCTTGCCATGATCTACGTGAGCAATAATTGCTACGTTGCGAAGATTTTCACGTTTTTTAACTGGCAAATCTTTTAAGTGCGCTTGTTTTTTAGACATTAAACCTAAACTCCACTACATCCCCATCGGCCATTACGTAATCCTTACCTTCCATTCGCACCTTGCCATTGGCGCGGGCT
>JACCDP011336880.1_pt1 | contig 30526 bp, 27 predicted proteins | sample 7445841 | NCBI WGS metagenome assembly JACCDP01 (sample SAMN15323441, study PRJNA562643) | freshwater metagenome | isolation source: river surface water | place: USA:Blue River Watershed | collected 2017-08-17 | reverse complement strand
TTCCAAACGCCAGAACTAAACCCATACCAAACTGCAGCAAAATTAATTACTAAAGCCAGTCCCGTAATCCAAAGGGCCACGGAGTAGTCAAAATTAAGGAATGCAAATGCGAGACCTGCAAGGCTGACTAAAAAACCAAAGACCCCAACAACGGTAGTTCCAGGAATAAAAAGAATTTCAACCAAAAGGAGAATTAAGCCAATGGCTAGCAGGGTACTGAGGACCAAAATTTCCATAAGGAGCAAAATGAACTGCCTCTAATCTACAAGAATCTCCCGAATACTTTATTTAAAAGAAAAAAAAACCCGGAAAAATCCGGGTTAAATTCTTGTGTCAATAGTTCAATAGGCCTTGGCAAAAAGCACTCTCCCTGTGGAAGGCTTCCCGCTGAATACACAGGTACCTGCCTCCTGTACTTGATCCAAGGGAATGCAGCGAATGGTAGCTTTGGTCAGTTCTTTGATTTTGTCCTCCGTCTCTGGAGTCCCATCCCAGTGAGCCGACAAAAATCCAGCCTTTTCTTCCAACACCTGCTTAAACTCTTCCCAACCATTGACTTCAGTGGTATTTTCCTTTCTAAAGTCAAATGCCTTCTGGTAAATCCCGTGTTGAATGTCTTCCAAAAGCCCCCCGATTTTTTGAGCGATTGGCATCTCCTCCCATTGGAAGGATTCTTTGGTGAGCGTGTCGCGTCTGGCAATCTCCAAGGTCTTATTTTCCAAATCTCTTGGACCTAGCGCGATGCGTACAGGTACCCCTTTCAATTCGTATTCTGCAAACTTCCACCCTGGCTTTTGGGTATCTCGATCGTCGTATTTTACGCTTATCCCCGCTTTTCGCAGATCCGCCATAATTTCCTTGGCCTTCACTGAAATTAGCGCCAACTCTTCTTCACCCCGGTAAATTGGCACGATGACCACTTGAAATGGAGCCAATTTAGGAGGCAAAACCAAACCGTTGTCATCCGAATGTGCCATAATCAAAGCACCCATCAAACGTGTGCTTACTCCCCAAGAGGTTCCCCAAACGTACTCCAAGCCCCCCTCTTTGGTTGCAAATTTCACCTCAAAGGCTTTTGCGAAATTTTGACCCAAAAAGTGAGAGGTTCCCGCCTGCAATGCTTTTCCATCTTGCATCAACGCCTCGATACACAAGGTGTCATCCGCACCAGCAAATCGCTCATTCGCAGTCTTTCTCCCCTTCACAACAGGTAAGGCCATAAACTCCTCCGCAAACTGTGCATAGACATTCATCATCTGCACGGTCTCAGCCATTGCTTCTTCAGAAGTAGCATGGGCAGTGTGTCCTTCTTGCCACAAAAACTCCGTAGTTCTCAAGAATAAACGTGTTCGCATCTCCCAGCGGACCACATTGGCCCACTGATTCACCAACAAAGGCAAGTCACGATAGGATTGAATCCAATTTTTGTAAGTGCTCCAAATGACCGTTTCAGAAGTTGGCCGTACGATGAGTTCTTCCTCCAACTTGGCTTCTGGATCTACAATTACTCCTGAACCATCTTCCGCATTCTTCAAGCGGTAGTGAGTCACCACAGCACATTCTTTGGCAAAACCTTCCACATGGCTCGCTTCCTTACTTAAAAAAGATTTTGGAATAAATAGCGGAAAATAGGCATTGGTATGCCCAGTTTCTTTGAACATACGGTCCAGTTCAGCTTGCATTTTTTCCCAGATGGAATAACCATAAGGCTTAATCACCATGCATCCCCTTACTGGAGAGTTTTCTGCCAAATCCGCTCGTTTAACCAGTTCATTGTACCACAGGGAATAATCTTCGCTGCGTTTTGGAAGTCCTTTACTCATTTACTTGTTGTATAGAAAGAAAAGTGTTTATTTTGATCAAAAGGAAGTACAAATATAACCCAAAAAGTACAACCTCTACTTGGTCATTCCGTATAACCAAGCATAAATCTACTTCACCCATGAAGAAACTAGTTTTTATTTCCGCCTCTGCACTACTGTGCACTTCGTTCTTAGTTTCCTGCACTTCCAATAAAGTGGCTGTGAATTCCTTTGACGACAACATGTATTTCATGTCTGCTGACGTGAAAAAGGCAACGGAAAATGCAGTTGCTAATAATCAGCCTGCCACCTTTCAAAACCTAGCCAATTCTACTGTGGTACCACAAGAGAATTTCAGCTCCAAAAACGTCAATCCTGATTACCTAGCTCGCTACGGACAGTTGAATACTTCTTCAGGCCAAGATGTAGTCTACTTTGAAGAAAATCAAACCGCTTCCACTAATTCGAATCCCGATATTGATATCTACAACAACTTCAGGGTTTCAAATTTTAATTCAGGTTGGGGAAATTCGGCATTCAATTTCGGATTTAGCCCCTTTGGAATGGGCATGATGGGGATGAGTCCTTTTGGGATGGGCATGTATGATCCCTTTTTCAGTCCTGGTTGGGGATTTAGACCTGGTTTCAATCTAGGATTTGGAATGGGCATGGGTTGGGGAAGCCCCATGTTTTCTCCATTTAATCCCTACATGGGATGGGGTGGATTCTACGATCCCTTCTGGGGTGGTAATGCCTGGGGTTCTCCTTGGGGTAGACCAATCCTTGTCAATGGACCGATTATTATACTTCCAGGAAGTGAAAATGGCGGACGCAATGTGGTGTATGGTGCAAGACCAAGCCGCGGTGCATCCATGAGCAATGGTGGTGGTGGGGTAATGCAATATGGAGTAACACCCAATACTGCAAGAGCTCAAGCCCGAGAAAATGTAGCCAATGCGAATGGAGCATCTCCAAGAAGATTGGATTCCCCGGAATCTCCTCGCTCTGCTAATCGTGATTTCAGCACTTCTCAAAACGATTACTACTCTACTGGAAGAAGTCGGGTTGAAAGCAACACTAGAAATGTAAACTCCGCTGCTTCGAGCAGAAGTTCAGTAGCACCTTCTAGAAGTGCAACACAGTCTGCTCGCCCATCTGCGGCTCCAAGCAGCACCGGAAGAGGTTACAATAGCGATCCGAATACAAATTCATATGGTTCAGGAGCTACGCGTTCAACAAACAGTAGTCCTTCCTACAACAGGTCTACTGGATCAAGTAATGGATCTTCTCGTTCGTCTTCTTATGGTCGAAGCGAGTCAAATGGGTACAATTCTGGAAGCACGCAAAGTAGATCCTCTTCTAATTCTTCCAGTTATAGCGCCCCAAGCAGGTCAAGTTCTGGAGCTAGTTACAGCGCTCCAAGTAGAAGTTCAAGTGGATCCTCAGGAAGCTCAAGCTCAGGAGGATCCAGAGGAAGGGGGAATTAATTCCCCTTTTTTTTTGGACAATTCATCCGAAAACAACCACTACTTCGTTACTAATCCAACTTAACCCTTCACCACATGAGGTTACTTACATCCTTTCTCTGCCTTAGCCTGTTCACTACAGGTGTCGCAGTAGCCCAAAGCGGCTATTTTGAAGACGCGTATCGATTTAGTAAAACTACTCCGGCTGGCTCTGCACGAATTGTGGGAGTTGGAGGGACACAATGGTCTCTAGGCGGAGATGTGTCGAACCTAGCGGGTAATCCTGCGGGACTTGGCTTCTTTAGGTCCTCGGAAGCGAGCCTAAGTTTGGGCTACGACCTTTGGTCTGTGGATGCAAGTTACTTGGATCAGAATAAGTCCTATCGTACCTCAGACTTTTCGCTTCCCAACCTCAGTTTTGTGGGGGCAAATCCAAAGGGCGTACTAGAGAATGGTGCATTCAAAGGAGGTGCTTGGGGATTCAGTATTCAACGCATCGCCAATTTTTCGAATGAATTTGGCTACTACTCAGACAAATTAGGCGAAAGTTCCATCCTTGACTTTTATTTGGACGAAGCATTCGGTATTCCTGAAAGCCAAATTGAAAATAGTGGTCTAACCGGCCTTGCCTACCAAACCTACCAAATCAACCCCATCACCGTTGATGCAGCTGGTAAACCCATTACCAATCCAAGAGAATACGATTCCTTTGTTCTGGGCTTACCCTTCCAAGACGAAAACATTAGGCAAGAAGGCAGTGCAAGCCAAATAAACTTTGGCTATGGTGCTAACTTCAATCACAAACTATTCATAGGAGCAAGTTTGGGCATACGCTCCCTCGAATTCTCCTCCAAGAAAGAATACAATGAAGAATTTGGTGACCAGCCTTTGATCAATTCCTCCTTGTTCGAAACCTTGTATATCAACGGCACAGGCGTAAACCTCAACCTAGGTCTGATCTACAAACCCATCGATTACGTGAACCTGGGTTTTGTGCTTCAAACCCCTACCGCATTTGCAATGAATGAAGAGTATGAGGCGAGCATGACTGCTACCTATGACGCATACTATTTCGAACCAGAAGACAAGATATTGGAAAATGAGACGGCTGTTTCCGATATCTTTATGAGCAATTATGGCCTCTACACTCCCTTTAAAGTAGGTGGTGGCGCCACTGTGTTTTTAGGCAAGTATGGGTTTATTTCCGCAGATGTGGACTGGTTAGACTACAGCGCTGCGCGACTTAGTTCCAAAGACTTCAACGAAGGACCAGACAACCAGGTCATCCAAGACTTCTACGGCAGCACAATCAATTACAGATTTGGAGCAGAGGGAAAATTGGATAATTGGAGAATACGTGCTGGATACGCACATATGGGTGATCCATTTATTGATAATTCCGGATTTGACCAAAGCACGCGACAACTTTCCGGGGGTATTGGAATCCAGTTTGATGTGCTAAAGGTAGATTTTTCATTAGTCAATCAAAACTTCAACTCCTTGTATCGTAGCTATAAAGTACTGGACAACAATGGGTTTAACTACGGCCCATTGACCGAGATAAAAAATTCAATAACCTCAGCGGTAATTACGGTAGGCTTTAACTTTTAAGCCTAGAAATCAATTCAACCAATAAGAGCTCAGCGGAAAAGTCTTCTCCGCTGAGTTTTATTTTTGCTTGGCTATAAAAATGCTCTCGAGACACCAATAAAGACTTGAGTTTTAAGGTAAGTTCTCCTTGATCCAAACCCTGAAATAAAGGTCTTTGCTGTGCCTTAGAAGTTTGCAGTCGACGAGAAATAGAGCTCAAAGGCACATCCAAATATACTGAAATGGCTTGGGCATTGATCAAGTCCATGTTATCATTGAAACAAGGAGTTCCACCGCCTGAAGCCAAAATGTAAGCCCGATCCTGTTTCAAAATGTCTTGGAGTACCAAGGATTCCCAGTCTCGAAAAGTTCCCTCCCCATGCATTGAAAATATCTCCGAGATTTTTAGTTGGTACCGCTCTTCAATCAATTGGTCGAGGTCCAAAAAAGGAAAACCCATTTCTTTAGCAAGTTGCCTACCAAAGGTACTTTTCCCCGATCCGGGTAATCCTACCAAAACAACTTTGAGCTGCTTATTCATCAAAACAAGTCAAGCACTTCCAAAGCATCCGGAGTATTGTTGTGGTGGTATTTACCTACCACTACCCCGTCTTTCAATAGCATAATTCCCGGATTGGCACGCATGATTGTTTTCACGACTGTAGCATCCGCTTGCAATCCCTTAATCTTCCAGCCGTTTTTAGCAATCACTGCATCAATCTCCTCTTGGGTCGCTGCTGCCATAAAGATGAGTTCAACGGGTGCTTTCTCAAGAGAAGCAAAAAGTTGGGTGATGACCTCAAGATTAGCATCACTCATCTTAGTCAAGTTGCTACTTAACAAAAGGACCTTATTTCCTTGAAACAAATATTCGGATTGGTCCCCTTCCCCATTCCAGGCGGCGAAATCAGAAATTTTAGGTAAGGCTTCTGGATTGTTGAGGGTCATCTCCACAAACTCATAACTTTCGTCGGTAGGGTATTGGTCAAGGTAAACAAGTTGCCCCCCTTTTTTCATCACATAAGTATAGACCAAAGGAGCAGAGGGCTGCATATTTACCGGTATGCTGACGCCAATTTTGTAGGCACGAAAATCTATGAATGGCAAATTCTGAATCGCAAACACGGCCAATCCAAGCGAGATCACCAAACTTAATCCAGCAGTGTAAGTTGCCCATTTTGGCGTTTTTTGAGGGAGATCCTTTCGGAAAAAGAATAAGAATGAAATCAGCACCAATAAAATAATGTCTTTGTAGAAGGATTCCCAGGGCGTTAATTTAATGGCATCCCCAAAGCATCCACAATCCGTTACCTTATTGAAATAAGCAGAGTAAAAGGTCAGAAAGGTGAAAAAAAGAATCATGCTGGCCAATGCCCAAACAGTCTCCTTGAGTCGAACACCAATCAATAGCATAATCCCCAACACTACCTCGGAGACCACCAAAAACACCGCTAATGGGAGCGCATAAGGCTTGAAGAAGTGAAAAAACGGGGCAATGTCATTGGAGAATACGTCGAAGTATTCTTCCAACTTAATGGCCGTGCCCACGGGATCATTGATTTTGATCAAACCCGAAAACACAAATAGACCTCCGACCAATAGGCGAAGAATCCAGAAAAACACCTGCTTATTCATGGTATCCTAATTTTATAAGGCAAAAAACCGCATAATTGATCATGTCTTGGTAATTGGCTTCTATCCCCTCAGACACCAAGGTATTTCCTTGGTTGTCTTCGATTTGTTTGACACGAAACAGTTTCATCAGTACAATATCTGTCATGGAACTAACACGCATGTCTCTCCAGGCTTCGCCATAGTCGTGATTCTTGTTTTCAAGAAGTCCTTTGGTGGACGCAGCCCACTGATCATAGAGTGGCTCCAACTCCTCAAACGGAATTTCCATCCGCTCATCCTCTGCAAGAGAAATTTGAATCAAGGCGATCAAGCAGTAGTTAATGATCCCTACAAACTCATCTACTATAGGATCATTGACTTTTTGATTTCCTTTTTCCTGAATAGAGCGCACCCGCTGGGCTTTGATGAAAATTTGGTCTGTGAGGGAAGGCAGTCTCAAAATTCTCCATGCTGTTCCGTAATCAATGGTTTTCTTCCGGAACAATTCTTTACATCGGGCGATTACTTCCTTATATTCGTTGCTAGTCTGCGTCTCCACACTGCTGGATTTAATATTTGCTGGATCAACTATGATTTCTTCTACCGAAGATAAATTATTTCCCCAAAAATATACATTTCAAATCAAGGGATGCCTATACTCCTGGAATAAACCCAAAGTAATGGGGATCCTTAACCTTACGCCAGACTCTTTTTTTGTAGGTAGCCGGGTTCCTACCGATAAAAAGTCGGTGCTGGAGGAAGCAGAGAAAAAAATTAAGGAAGGAGCAGATTTTTTAGATTTAGGTGGATACAGTACACGCCCTGGAGCAGCGGACATTTCCATCGAAGAAGAAATCGCAAGGGTGATTCCTGCTATTTCTGAAATCAAGAAAAACTTTCCTGACACTCTACTTTCTGTGGATACTTTTCGCTCGCAGGTAGCTAAAGCAGCAGTGGAGGCTGGGGCTGAACTCGTGAATGACATTTCCGCAGGGAATTTGGATCCCGAAATGCTTCCATTGGTAGCACAACTCGGAGTCCCATACATCGCCATGCACTTGAAGGGATCCCCACAAACTATGCAGACGGAAACGAGTTATACAGACCTAGTACCTGATATTTTGGCTTATTTTGGGAAAAAAATTGAACAATTCAGAAAATTTGGCATTAAAGATGTAATCATTGATCCTGGTTTTGGGTTCGCAAAAACTCGAGAACAAAATTTCGAACTCCTGAGAAATCTGAGTAGCTTCAAACGATTAGGACTTCCGGTTCTAGTGGGACTTTCTCGGAAATCAATGATTTACAAAACATTAGAAATCAGTGCAAATGAAGCATTAAATGGCACTACCGCCCTAAATATGTTTGCTTTATTGCAAGGAGCTGATATCTTACGAGTACATGATGTAAAAGAAGCAAAAGAAACAATTGAACTAGCAGCACAAATCTACCCTTGAACTTACTTTTCAAAATAGGATTTTTAGATATCTCCATCGTCAATATGATCGATATTGCGTTGGTTGCCGCCCTATTGTATCAAGTATACAAGCTTTTGAAAGGTTCGGTAGCAATTAAGATTTTCTTAGGATTCCTCTCCCTGTATTTGATCTACTTACTGGTTCAGGCAGTACGAATGGAGTTACTCACCATCATACTCGGTCAATTTATGGGGGTAGGTGTCATCGCCGCTATCATCATATTTGCCCCAGAATTTCGAAAATTCTTACTCATTTTGGGCCGATCATCCATCTTCTCGGACGACAATGTGTGGAAAGACCTCTTGTTTTTTTGGAGAAAAAAAGAAAACTCAGGATTCAATATCAGTCCCATCATCGATGCCGCTAAAATCCTTGCTGGATCTAATACAGGCGCATTGATTGTGATTTCAAGTACGGTAGAATTGAAATTCTATGCGGAAAGTGGAGACATCCTCGATGCTGAATTATCCAAGCGCTTGCTGATTTCCATATTCAATAAGCACAGCCCACTACACGATGGAGCAGTCATTATCCACAAAGGAAAAATCAAAGCGGCACGTTGCATTTTGCCAGTAACAGAACGTGAGGTGCCTGCACAATTTGGGCTACGCCACCGGGCCGGCATTGGCATGTCAGAAGCCACAGATGCACTTATCCTCGTGATTTCTGAAGAAACAGGACAAATCTCCATGGCGAAAAATGGTAAGGTCTTGCACAACCTCTCGTTCCAAGAAGTTCGGGAAATCATCAACGACTACCTCAACAATGAGGATTTGTATGACCGATTTGAAAACCTATCGGAACACGATTTCGCGAAGAAAAAAAGTTTAACCACTAAAGCCGGATCATAAAAAAAGGGATGAAAATTCATCCCTTTTTTTATGATCTTCTAAATCACTCCAAGTTCTTTTCCCACTGCAATGAAGGCATCGATCGCCTGGTCCAAATGCTCCTGCTGGTGACCTGCAGAGATTTGAACTCGAATTCGCGCTTGACCTTTGGGAACAACTGGATAGTAAAATCCAATCACATAAATCCCTCGTTCCAATAACTTTTCTGCCATTTTCTGAGATAGGACTGCATCGTAGAGCATGATTGGTACAATGGCGTGCTCCCCTGGTTTGATATCAAATCCTGCCGCTTGCATTTTTTCGCGGAAGTAGCGCGTATTTTTTTCCAAGGTATCTCTCAACTCCGTGGTCTCTGAAAGCAATTCAAGCACTGCCAAAGAAGCACCTGTGATGGATGGTGCAAGTGTATTGGAAAATAAATAAGGTCTAGATCGCTGACGAAGTAACTCGATGATCTCCTTTCTTCCCGAAGTAAATCCACCAGAAGCGCCTCCCAAGGCCTTACCTAGCGTGCCAGTAATGATATCGATCTTGCCCATCACGCCTCGATGCTCATGCACTCCCCTACCCGTTTTCCCCATAAATCCCGTGGAATGACATTCATCCGTCATCACCAAGGCTTGGTATTTTTCGGCTAAGGCCACAATTTTGTCCAACTGTGCGATGGATCCATCCATGGAGAATACCCCATCGGTGACTATGATTTTTTGCTGAGCACCAGCCACCACGGCATCCTGAAGTTGCTTCTCCAAATCTTCCATATTATTGTGCTCGTAGCGGTAGCGCATGGCCTTGCAAAGACGCACCCCATCAATGATGGAGGCATGATTTAACGCGTCTGAAATGATGGCATCCTCCGCCCCAAATAGCGGCTCGAAAACGCCTCCATTGGCATCAAAAGCGGCTGCATACAAAATGGTATCCTCTGTACCTAAAAATTCAGAAAGTTTCCGCTCTAATTCTTTATGAATATCCTGTGTGCCGCAAATAAAACGAACGGAAGACATTCCAAAGCCATGTGAGTCGATGGCGTCTTTTGCTGCTTGAATTACGCGGGGATGCGAAGAAAGCCCTAGGTAATTGTTTGCACAAAAATTCAACACCCTTTTCCCTCCTGCAATGGTGATTTCAGCGGCCTGTGGAGAGGTAATGATGCGCTCTCTTTTAAATAAACCGGCTTCCTCGATGGATTGTAATTCTTGCTCTAATTTGGGTTTAAACTGCTCGTACATGGTCAATGGTATAAGGATTTGGTCTTGGCAAAATTTCAAGTTCCGCTGATCAAAAATCGGCTTGAAACAGGTGAATTTTATTATTTTTGCGCAAGTAAACCCAAATATAAAACAAAAACCCTCAACGCAACTACGGGTTTTTTGAAACACCACCCTATGGACAAAATCCTTGTTATTGGAGCAGCTGGGCAACTTGGCTCAGAATTAACACGAGCTTTAGCGGATCAATTTGGCAATGACCAGGTAATCGCTACGGACCTAAGAGTCACTGCTAGCACACTTTTCCCTTACTGCAGATTTGAAGTATTGGATGTGATGAACAAGGAAGCCTTGGGAACTTTGGTAAAAAAGGAACGGGTCACCCAAATCTACCACCTCGCTGCAGTGCTTTCAGCCACAGGAGAAAAAAACCCACAATTTGCTTGGCAACTCAACATGGACAGCCTGCTTCACGTGCTGGAGCTCGCCAAAGAATATAGTCTGGATAAGATCTATTGGCCTTCTTCCATTGCTGTATTTGGTCCCAGTACCCCAAAAATCAACACTCCCCAGTTTTGCGAAAAAGACCCAAATACGGTCTATGGAATCAGTAAACTTGCAGGTGAAGGATGGTGCAACTACTTCTTCGAAAAATTTGGGGTAGATGTACGAAGTCTGCGCTATCCAGGCCTAATTGGCTACAAATCCCTTCCGGGTGGAGGCACCACAGACTATGCGGTAGATATTTACCACAAGGCAATTGCAAACCAGCCCTTTACCTGTTTCTTGAGCGAGGACACCTACCTGCCCATGATGTACATGCCGGATGCCATCAAGGCTACCTTAGATTTGATGAATGCCCCAAAAGAAGCAATTAAAATCCGCTCGAGCTACAACCTTGCCGGCATGAGTTTTTCTCCGAAGGAGATTTTTGCAAGCATCAAAAAAGAGGTGCCTAATTTTGAAATTAATTACCAAGTGGATTTCCGTCAATCTATTGCGGACTCTTGGCCAGATAGCATTGACGATAGCCGAGCCAGAGCCGACTGGGGCTGGAAGCCTTCCTATGACCTAGATAGCATGAGCCGGGATATCTTGAAGCACTTGCCCGCATTTTTCCCTCCACAATCCTAATTCTTGAGGAAGAAGTAAACTGGGCTGAAAGAGATTCCTTTACTTCAGTTTTGCGGCAATTTGATCCGGGACAAATCCCAAGGTGACACTTCCGTCGGCATATTCAATCAAAGGTCTTTTGATCATGCTGGGTTGAGCCATTAAAATTGGAAGCGCAGTGGACTCCTGAAGCAATCCTTCTTTCTGTGCATCCTCCAACTTCTTGTAGGTAGTTCCCTGCCGATTGACCAAGGTTTCCAAACCAGTTTTGGACAGGAAGTTTCTAAGCAAATCTACATTAGGAGCCTGCTTTTTGTAATCGAAAAAATCGTAAGAAATCCCCTTTCCTTCTAGGAAGGCAAAGGTTTTCTTCATCGTATCGCAATTTTTTATGCCGTAAACTTTCACTGCTTCTTCCCCTTTAATGAATTTCTTTCATGCTTTCTTCATGTGCTTGAAGGACCTTGCCAATCAGTTCGTCCGTCAAGGCAGTCGATAAAAAGAGGCTTTCAAACTGTGATGGAGCCAAATAAACCCCTCGCTTCAACATGCTTTGGAAATAGCGACCAAAAAGCGGGGTGTCAGATTTCTTTGCCGATTCAAAATCCGTGACTGGTGCTGAGGTAAAGAACAAGGAATACATGCTGCCTAATTGATTGAGGGTGTAATCCAAACCTAGGCTGGCATTAATGCCCTTAATCCCAGCGCAAAGTTGATTTCCAATCGTTTCCAAACGAGCATACACTTCAGGATGGGTATCGAGATGTCGAAGCATGGCCAATCCCGCCGCCATGGCAATGGGGTTGCCAGAAAGTGTCCCTGCTTGGTAAACAGGTCCTGCTGGGGATACAAAGTCCATGATTTCTTTTGTTCCACCATAGGCACCCACTGGCATTCCTCCACCGATAATCTTGCCCAGGGTAGTCAAATCCGGAATCACTCCAAAGCGTTCTTGCGCACCGCCTTTAGCCAATCGGAATCCCGTCATCACCTCGTCGAAAATCAAGACGATTCCTTCACGGGTACAGATTTCACGCAAACCTTTCAGGTAGCCCTCTTGCGGTAAAGTCAATCCCATATTTCCAGGAACTGGTTCCAAAATCAAGGCAGCGATTTCGCCTCTATTCGCATCAATCAAAGACTCCATGGCATTTAGGTCGTTGAAGGGAGCTAAGAGTGTGTCTTTTGCTGTACCTAGCGTAACTCCGGGAGAGTCCGGATGACCCATGGTAATCGCTCCAGAACCCGCAGCGATAAGAAAGGAATCCCCATGTCCGTGGTAATGACCTTCCATCTTGATGATTTTATCTCTTCCGGTGTATCCTCTCGCTACCCGAATCGCAGACATAGTGGCCTCGGTACCCGAATTGACCATGCGCACTTTTTCGAGGGAAGGCACCATTCGAACCAATAGTTCCGCCATTTCTACCTCGCGAGCCGTCGGTGCTCCGAAGGATGTTCCATCTTCCATGGCTCGGATCACTGCCTCACGGATAAGGGGGGAATTGTGCCCCAAAAGCATGGGCCCCCAACTGTTGATTAATTCGATGAAAGAATTGCCATCCTCATCGTAGATAAATGCTCCATCAGCCTTTTTGATAAAGATGGGTTCACCACCTACAGCACGGAATGCACGTACAGGGGAATTCACTCCTCCAGGAATAAAATTTTTAGCATGGGCAAATAGCCTTTTGCTTTCAGAAATTTGCATGAGTTAGTGTAATGGGATCAATTCTCCAGATTCAAGTTTAAAAACAGGAGAATAGCGGTTGTTGTTCACTTTTTGAAAATTAAATCCCCAAGAAAGACGACCTGGCTGGTACCCTTTCTGATCCAAACTAGGGCGGAGATCAAAATCATTCGCGAATTCTGCATTGGAATGGATCCAATGGACCAATTCAGCACCTAAGAGGGCATTGATCGAAGGGAATTGCAAGTGCTTTTCATAAAATACATCTCGGAATGTGTCCATCTCCTCGGAATGGTACTTGGGGGTATTATTTGAGATGAAATAAAAATTGGCATACTCCAGCATCTCGTAATTCGAAAAATTGAATCCTAACCAAGAATCCATAACGAGCAAAGGAACCTGTGTGGAAATACTTTCCATCAAGGAAAAAACAGGCTGGGCAAGCGCAGGATCATCCGAAAGCAAAATTACTTGGTCCACAGTAGGACTATTTCCTCTACGGACCCCAAGGCCTTGAAGAAAGGTACTTGCTGTTTTGGAATCTACTTTTTGAACTTTAACTAAAGTAAATCCTTCTTTTTCCAATTGACTTTGAAGAAGTAAACCCAACTGCTCGTCTCGTGAACTTCCACTGTAGCCAATGGCCACTTTTTTACCCCAAGCTTGGAATTTTAGGGACTCCACTACCCCATGGGCTAAAGAGTTCAAAGAGGGCCTAAACAAGTAGCTGTACTGATTTTTCTCAAATCGATCCCCCAGGTTGGAAAGCGGGTGGATAAATGGAATTTTTTGAACCTCAGCAAAAGCGCTGATCAATTCGCTTTCCTCGGGATAAATAGGGCCTACAATTAGGTCAGCAGCAAGTACCGTAGGATCTTTGACAAGCGCATTGAGGTAATTGAGATCCCGTTTGGAATCGAAGGTGTGTAACTGAATAGCCACGCCTTCTTCCTTTAGCCTAGCAACCTCCAAGGAGATCCCTTGGTAAAGTTCCAACAGAAAATTGTTGGTTTCTAAAGAAGAAATGGACTGTTCCGAATTACTGGTAAATGGAAGGATGACCACCAGATCCAACACTTTATCTTTCAATGCTGCTTGCGATCCTGATTGAATAAGTTGGTTAAGTAGGCTTCGCTCCGAAGCGGAGAGAATAGACTTTTGCTGCAACACATGGGCCAATGCTGCAGTAAATCCCTGATTGTCTTTAAACTCATTGATCGGAGGTGTGATCAAAAAATTGGGGGAACTCGATTGCAAATAAGCGAAAGTAGCTCGGTACCCCATGCTCAAAAATGGCTCATGGGTAAGCCTCTTCAGTTCTTGAAGACCGTCTACCAATTGGTCATTTTGAAAATAAGCCAAGGCGAGTAAGTAGGTTACTTCTTCAGATTTACTCCAATCCTTGCCCTTCAAAGTGGTTAACAGTTCGATGGCTTGGGGAACTTGATTGAGTTGAAGAGCAGCCTCAGCACTGTGAAAGGCCGCATAATGCGAAAGAACACCATAGGAAGCCTCCGCAAGAAAGGGTGCGAATCCATCTTTTGCAAGTGCGTATTCTTTGGCGTCCAAATCTGATTTTGCCTTGAGATAGGCGGCAGGTGGCTGCTGAGCGACTGCAAATGCAACACTAAAAATAAAGGAAAGAACAAGTAGAACTTTTCGCATAAGCGCTGATTGGGAGTTCGCAGAAGATTCCATCAAAAATAAGTCATTTTTTTAAATCTGAAACGAGGGAATTCCTCCACTTGAAATCAATATCGAGCAGCAAGTAGCAATTGCAACTCTTTGTGGCTAAGTCCAAATTTCTTTGCCAAAAAGGCATTGGTCAAACTACCTCGGTAGGTATACACGCCTTTGAGGAACCACTTGTAAGTAAATATCATTTCCTCGGCGCCTCCGAGATCGTTCATGTGCAGAAGAATGGGGGTAAAAATATTACTCAGGGAATAAGAGGCTGTTCGTGCCACCCGAGAGGCAATATTGGGCACGCCATAATGAATCACCTCATGCGTACGATAGACAGGATTTTCGTGCGTAGTCATGCGTGCGGTCTCGATACAGCCACCTTGATCGATGCCTACATCAATTACCACACTTCCTGGTATCATTTTGGAGACCATTTCTTCCGTGACCACAATTTTATTTCTTCCTTTTTCAGCACGCAGTGCACCAATCACCACATCCGCTTCTGCTAATGCCTGGGAAAGGCTGGCATTGTCTATGGTGCTGGTCGCAATCTGCTGCCCAAGCAACTGCTTGATCCGTCGTAACTTGTACAGGTGATTGTCAAAAACCTTGATGTTTGCACCCAAGCCAAGAGCAGTTCGTGCCGCATATTCTGCCACCGTTCCTGCTCCGATGATCACAACCTGGGTAGGAGGAACACCCGTAATTCCACCCAAAATCAATCCTTTGCCTTCGTTTACACTTGATAGGTATTCAGAGGCAATCAACATGACCGTACTCCCTGCTATTTCTGACATGGCCCGAACTACTGGCATTCCTCCCACCTTATCTTCTAGGTATTCAAAAGCAAGCGCAGTAATCTTTTTTGAATTAAGCGCTTGGATGTAACTAGACTCCTGCTTTTCAAGTTGCAGGGCTGAAATCAGACAAGCACCCGAACTCATATCCGCGATTTCTTCTTCCGTCGGGGCATTTACTTTTACTACCACATCGGCAGCAAAAACCTCCTTGGAAGAGTAGGCTATTTTCGCTCCTGCATCAGAAAACTGTTGGTCCGAAAACTTGGCGCGCTCCCCAGCCTTGGTTTCTACCAGCACCTCAATGCCATTTTGACTCAAAATGCGAACTGCTTCAGGACTGAGTACCACCCGCTTTTCTTCGGTCGAAGTCTCTTTAGGCATACCTAAAGTAATGGGCTTCCCTCCTTTTTTAAGTGAAGCAGGAGATTCTTTCGGGATCAATCCCACAGCGGCAATTCCAGACAATTCAGTGGCCATCTTGGTGGTGGTGAAGGGTTAACAATCTTCCAGTTTCGGACTCTAAGGTTAGTTCGATGAGAAAAAATCGCTCCGGTAAAAAGGCTGCAATATTTTCAGCCCATTCAAGCCAACAATAGTTTCCACTATAAAAATACTCTTCTATTCCGATATCCAAAGCTTCCATGGGATCATCCAAGCGATAAAAATCAAAATGAAAGATCAATCCTTTGGATTGGGTTTGGTACTCATTGACTATTCCAAACGAAGGGCTGCTGACCTGATCTTCCACCTGCAAGGCTTTTGCGAGTGATTTGATCAAGGTAGTCTTGCCAGCCCCCATCTGACCTTTGAAAACCCACACCTTTTCCTGGCCTGCTTCTTGAAGAAGCCGTTGGGCCGCTTCGTCTAATTGGTTCAAGGAGTAGGAAAAAGAGTGCAAAAGGATCAGGATTTGGAACGTAAATGTACGATAGGAATGATCATTTCCTCAAGCGAAATGCCCCCATGCTGGAAAGTATCTTTGTAATGGCTCACGTAATAATTGTAATTGTTGGGGTAAGCAAAGAAATAATCCTCTACAGCAAACACATAGGTAGAGGATACATTCAAGCGGGGTAGTTTAGCATCCTCAGGGCGGCGTACTTCAAACACTTTTCCTGACTCAAAATTCAAGTTTTTACCTTGTTTGTAACGAAGGTTGGTGGTTATGTTTTTATCCCCAATGATCTTGTAGGGCCTATTTACTCTTTTGGTACCGTGGTCTGTGGTTAAGATTACTTCTCCTCCCACTTGCTGGATCTTTTTCATGAGTTCAAACAAGGAAGAATGTTCAAACCAGCTGCGGGTCAGCGAGCGGTACGCAGACTCGTCTGGGGCCAATTCTCGGATCATTTTCATGTCGGTTCGCGCATGGGAAATCATATCCACAAAATTGTAAACCAACACATTAAATTCGTTTTGTAGCAGGGTATGGAATTGATCCAAGAGCCCTTTCCCTTCCTGCATCTGCAAAATTTTGTGGTAAGAGAATTTTACTGGCAGCCGATTTTTTTCAAGGTTTATCTTGAGCCATTCCTCCTCATTTTTATTTTTTCCTTCCTCAGAGTCCTCATCTTCCCATAGGTTAGGATAGCGACTCGCCATCTCGAAGGGCATCATTCCAGAGAATAGCGAATTCCGAGCAAAGGCAGTGGTGGTGGGAAGAATACTGTAGTAAGTAGACTTTTCCTCCACATGGAAGTATGGACTAAGAAGGGGTTCGATCTCCTCCCATTGATCAAGTCGGAGATTATCAATTAAAATAAAAAATATAGGTCGTTTCTTTTTGAGCAAGGGAAATACCCATTCTCGAAGTACCTGCGGAGAATGCAAGGGAGCATCCTTCTCCGGTTCGGCAATCCAATCCAAGTAATTCTCTTTCACAAATCGACCAAAGGAATGATTGGCTTCAATTTTTTGGGCTTCGAGCACTTCCAGCATGTTTTTGTTTTCCGTGCGGTCAATTTCCATCTCCCAAAAAGTGAGTTTTTTGTAGAGATCAGCCCATTCCTGAGGGGTGGATGCTTCCCCCAAGGCCTGTCCAATTTGCCTAAATTCTTGCTGGTAATTTTGGGTGGTTTTGGATTCTACCAGTTGCCTATTTTGAAGAATTCGTTTTACCGACAGCCAAATCTGGCTGGGATTGAGGGGCTTGATCAAGTAATCAGCGATTTTACCTCCAATCGCCTCATCCATCAATTGCTCCTCCTCGCTCTTGGTGATCATGACCACAGGAATCTGAGGCTTGAGTTGTTTGATTTGTTGGAGGGTTTCCAAACCTGTCATTCCTGGCATCATTTCATCCAAAAATACCACGTCAAAATTGGCCTTTTCGACCTCCTCGATCGCATCTACCCCTGAATTTACGGTGGTAATCACGCAACCTTTCCCTTCCAAAAACAGAAGGTGTGGTTTGAGTAGGTCAATTTCATCGTCTGCCCACAGGACCTGGAATTTTTGAGACATCTTTCTTCCCTTTTCTTCTAAAATTATAATTACTTTTGAGTCAATCAAATCCGTGCTGATTGAAAAGCCAGAAAATCCTCAATGATCCCGTTTATGGTTTTATCACCATACCTAGCGAGTTAATTTTTGCCATCATTGACCATCCTTACTTTCAGAGATTACGCCGAATTAGGCAATTAGGTTTAACTGATTTTGTGTACCCGGGTGCACTCCATACCCGATTCCATCATGCAATAGGTGCCATGCACCTGATGAGCATTACTTTGGACAATCTACGCATTAAAGGTACCGAAATCACTGAAGAAGAATACGAGGCTGCACTTTTGGCCATTCTCCTGCATGACATTGGACACGGCCCCTTTTCTCATGCCCTGGAATACAGCCTTTTAGAGGGTATTCCCCATGAAGAACTTTCCTTACTCACGATCGAACTCCTCAATGAAGAATTTGGAGGGCAATTGACTTTGGCACTTCAGATCTTTAAAAATCAGTATCCTAAAAAATTTCTCCATCAACTGGTATCCAGCCAGTTGGACATCGACCGCTTGGACTACCTACAACGCGATTGTTTTTTTACGGGCGTATCCGAGGGCACCATTGGCGCGGATCGAATCATCAAAATGATGGCGGTGAAAGACGATCAACTCGTCATTGAGGAGAAAGGAATCTATTCCATTGAGAATTTTTTGAGTGCACGAAGGCTCATGTACTGGCAGGTATACCTGCATAAAACGACCGTGAGTGCAGAGAAAATGCTAATCAATCTGATCCAGCGAGCCAAAAAACAAGCACAAGCCGGCAGACAATTTTACGTGACCGAAGAAATGGCCTACTTTATGCACCAGGAAGTAAGCCTAGTTGATTTTAAAGCAGATAAGAATTTGTTGAAGAAGTTTTTGCAACTGGATGATTTTGACATCTGGGGAGCAATCAAACTCTGGAAAAACGATTCCGACTACGTACTTCAAAACATCTCGCAAATGTTTTTGACCCGAAGGCTATTCAAAATTAATCTCGTAAACGAGCCCTTTACTACCCCTGAGATCGAACAATTGCGCAGCAAAGCTTTGAAGAAACTTCAAGTTCCAGAAGAGGATTTGGGCTACTTTTTCTCTACTGGAACGATCAGCAATTACGGGTACCTTGAAAAAGACCGCATTTCCATTTTGACCAAAAAAGGAGAAGTGGTCGATGTTGCCACTGCTGCTGATTTACCAAACATCAAGATTATGAGTAAGATGGTGGAAAAACATTACGTATGCGTGGCAAAAAGTTTAATTTTGCCTCACTAAACCACATTACTACCAATGGAATTTTCGCTGGAACAACTTGCAGGTATTTTAGGTGGAACTGTAGAAGGGGACTCCACCCAGAAAGTTCATCGCCTGGATAAAATCCAAGAGGGTCAACCTGGGAGCATTGCCTTTTTGGCGAATACCAAGTACGAATCATTTCTGTATGAAACTGCCGCTACTGCAGTGATTGTATCTCAAGATTTTGTAGCCAGCAAGCCTTACAAAACTACCCTAATTCGAGTAAGAGATGCGTACACAGGATTCACTACCCTATTAGAAGCTTACCAACAACTCAATCAGGCTGCCTTGGTTGGGGTAGAGGAACCCAGTTACCTAGCGGAAAGCAGTAGCATGGGAGAAAATGGGTATAGAGGCGCTTTTTCATACATCGGAAAAAATTGCACGCTCGGAAAGGGTGTTAAAATCTACGCGCAGGCTTACATTGGAGATCGAGTAAAAATCGGAGATGGAAGCATCATCCATGCTGGAGCAAAGATTTACGAAGACACCCAAATCGGAAAGCATTGTGTCATTCATTCAGGCGCGGTCATCGGGTCCGATGGATTTGGATTTGCCCCTCAGGCCGATGGGTCTTATAAAACCATCCCCCAGATAGGCAATGTGGTACTCGAAGACCAGGTAAGTATTGGTGCCAATACTACCATCGATCGCGCTACCATGGGTACGACTCTAATCCGAAAAGGAGTAAAGATTGACAATCAGGTGCACATTGCCCATAATGTAATTGTGGGAGAACATACCGTCATCGCTGCACAAACAGGCATTTCAGGATCCACAGAAATAGGAAAACATTGTGTCCTTGCTGGAAAAGTAGGGGTTGTAGGCCATATCAAAATTGCCGACTATACCACCATCGGCGCAAATACAGGGATCAGTAAGACAATCAAAGAATCAGGGAAGTCGCTATTTGGATTCTTGGCAATGGATTTGAAAGATTTCCTCCGCTCCTATGCTGTTTTTAAAAATTTGGATGATCTCCAGAAACGAATTCAACAACTAGAAAAAAAGGGGTAATTTTGTGACCCAAATCACGTTTTAGAGTACAGCACATGAAAGTTAAACAGCACACGATCCAAAAGCAGGTAGAATTGTCCGGAGTAGGACTGCACACAGGCGTGGTATCCAACATGACCTTTTTGCCAGCCCCGCCAAACCACGGAATCAAATTCCAACGCATTGACTTGGAAGGCAGACCTACCGTGGATGCAGACTGTGACTTGGTAGTGGATGTATCTCGTGGGACTACATTAGAACAAAATGGTGCTCGGGTCTATACGGTGGAACATGTGCTGGCCGCTTTGGTAAGCATGGAAATTGACAATGTCCTGATACAGTTAGACGGTCCTGAACCTCCGATTATGGATGGATCTTCAATTCAGTTTATTGAAGTGTTGGAGAATGCAGGACTCGAAGAACAAAATGCCTTAAGACGATTTTTTGAAGTTCAAGAAACCATTCAGTACAAAGATCCTTCTCGAGAGGTAGAAATGGTAGCGCTTCCTGCAAGCAACTACCGAGTAACCGTGATGGTAGATTACAATTCCCCAGTACTGGGTAGTCAGCACGCCTCCATCACCGATATCAGTCAATTCAGATCTGAAATCGCCTCTTGCCGAACTTTCTGTTTCTTACACGAATTGGAAATGCTCTACAAATCCAACCTCATCAAAGGTGGGGATTTGAACAACGCGATTGTGGTGGTGGACCGCATCGTTGAAAAAGAGGAGTTGGCACATCTTGCCAAAATGTTCAATAAGGAATCGGTAGAAGTGAAGAAAGAGGGAATCCTCAACAATGTGGATCTCCGTTATAAAAACGAGCCTGCTCGCCACAAACTTTTGGATGTGGTAGGTGATTTGGCTTTGGTGGGACGTCCTTTGAAAGCGCAAATCTTAGCTGCTCGACCAGGGCATGCTGCCAATGTGGCTTTTGCTAAGAAATTAAAGCGAGCTATGGAGAAAATGGGATCCACCCATATTCCCTACTACGATCCAAAGCTTCCTCCAGTAATGGATATCAATCAGATCAGTAATATTTTGCCTCACCGCTATCCCTTCCAGTTGATTGATAAAATCATCTACTTAGATGATACTGTGGTGGCAGGGGTAAAAAATGTGACCATGAATGAACCCTTCTTTATGGGACATTTCCCCGGAAATCCCGTGATGCCCGGCGTGATGCAAGTAGAGGCTATGGCTCAGACTGGTGGAATTTTGGTACTCAGCTCGGTCGAAGATCCAGAAAACTATTGGACGTATTTTCTAGGAATAGAAAGTTGCAAGTTTAGAAAAATGGTCTTGCCAGGCGATACCATTGTTTTCAAGTGCGAACTCCTTGCTCCTATTCGTCGAGGAATTGCGAAAATGAAGGGAGAAGCCTATGTTGGCAATACACTCGTTTGTGAGGCAATAATGACTGCAAGCATTACCCGAAAAGATATATGATAAGTCCCATGTCTTCTATCCACCCTGGCGCCTCTTTGGGTTCAGGTGTACATGTTGATCCATTTACCATGATTCACGAAGATGTGATTATTGGCGACAATACCTGGATCGGCTCCAATGTGACCATTTACCCTGGAGCGCGCATTGGAAAAAACTGCAAGATTTTTCCAGGGGCTGTCATTGCAGGAATTCCTCAAGATCTGAAATTTCAAGGAGAAGAATCTACAGTAGTCATCGGAGACAATACCACCATTAGAGAGTGTGTGACCATATCTCGCGGGACAGTAGACAAACAGACGACAGTAGTAGGAAGTAACTGTTTGCTAATGGCCTATGTGCATGTTGCGCACGATTGTGTCATTGGGAGCCATGTCATTGTCGCCAATTCAGTTCAAATCGCAGGCCACGTGGTCATTGAGGATTGGGCGATCATTGGAGGCTCTAGCGCCATCCACCAATTTGTAAAAGTGGGCATGCATGCCATGATTTCGGGTGGTTCTCTAGTAAGAAAAGACGTGCCTCCCTTCACCAAGGCGGCCCGTGAGCCACTCACCTATGCGGGTGTCAATTCACTAGGATTGCGGAGAAGAGGGTTTTCTAGCGAAACTATCGCACACATTCAGGAAGTATACCGCTACCTATTCTTGAATAGCCTCAACAATAGCAGGGCCCTGGAAGAAATTGAAATCAACCTTCCAGCCACCAAAGAACGTGATGAAATCTTGAATTTTATTCGCTCCTCTGAGCGTGGGGTCATGAAAGGCTACATCAACTAACATGTTTAGCCTCCAGGTACAAAAAGCCTCCAAGCGCTTTCACCGCGAATGGATTTTTAAAAATCTTGACTTGGAACTTTCAGCAGGTGATGCGCTTGCCATTACTGGAAACAATGGATCTGGAAAATCCACCCTACTAAAATGTCTTTCGGGAGCCATTCCCCTAACCCAAGGCAGCATCGAATACCGCTTTGGTAAGGCCCCCCTTCCTGAAGAATCCTGGTTCCGATCCTTAGCCATCGCCACCCCCTATCTGGAATTGCCTGAAGAATTCACCTTGAATGAGGCGCTTTCCTTTCATTTTCAATTCAAAAAGCCGCTTAATCAACTTTCAACCCAGGAGATTTTAGTGATTTTAGGTTTGGAGAAACACCAATCCAAATCCATTTCTCAGTTTTCGTCTGGCATGAAGCAACGTGTCAAACTTGCTTTAGCCATTTTTTCTGAGGTCCCTCTACTCTTTTTGGATGAACCTACGACCAACTTGGATAAGCAAGGGGTAAGCTGGTATTTGGAATTGCTTCAGCAGTATGCTCAGGATAGAATTCTGGTGATTTGCTCCAACGAACCACGAGAATATGACTTTTGTGAAAAAAAAATAAGCCTGGAAGATTTCAAGTAATGGAATTGCGCCGTATTCTTGTCCTTTCTCAATTCGGAAAATAAAATTCAAATGAATACTCGATTTTTACCGCTCGTTGCCTTTGCTCTAATTTTTACGTTAGTACTCTCCTGCAAAGAAAAAGGAGAGAAGCCCGACACCAAGAAAACCCCTGAAGAAATCGCGACAGAGGCCCTTACCGGAACGGGTACTGCGCAATGGACTGTAGCAGGCGGAGGTTCCGTTACACGAGATGGACAGGCTGTGACGAATACCTATGCCACATTTGAACTCTTTCTCAATGCAGGGGCTTCCAAAACCTATTCCACAAGAAATGCGGCAGAGTTATTTGATGCCAATGGAAATTGGAGCTTTGCAGGAACAAACTTTGACAAGTTTATTTTGACTGGGAGTAAGCCCGCAGCGACCCGCGAGATTTCATTTACACAAACAGGTACTACCTTAAGGTTGGATTTCAGAATTCCTGCTCCTGGTGCAAGAGTGGATGGCGCTGCATCACTTTCTGGAAACTACACCTTCAATCTGGTTAAAAAATAGACGTAGCGTTAGTTGAGGGTAATTAAAGTTACCCCAGCACCGCCGCGATCGGCGTGCTCGTCTTCCAACTTCCCAACTTGCGACATGGTCCGTAGCAGATTACGGGTTACCTCTCGTAAGATTCCATCCCCCTTTCCATGGACAATGCGTAGATTTTTCACGCCCAACATGTAGCCCTCATCAATAAAGGTTTGGATTAACGGGAGCACCTCTTCACCCCTTCGTCCACGCAAATCTAAGTTGGGCGAGTAGTCCATCATCTTGCTGGTCGTCTGGTAACTTCCTCGCTTCTCCATGGATTTCAATTCCTTCTTTGCGGTCGCTTTGGCAATCTTCTCCAATCGGGAAACTTTCACGGTAGATTTGAGGTCACCAATAAGCAATTCTGCATCCTTACTTTTCAGGAGCAGCACTTCGCCTATGGCCCCATTGTCTTTGAGGCGAACCCAATCTCCAACCTGAATTTGGCCTTCGACTACCTGGATCTCAGGGTCTTGAACAGCCTCTTTTTCAGGCTTGACCTCCTCCTTAAATACATCCAACTCCTTTCGAAGTGATTTGGTCACTTCCTTCTCTGCTTTTCCTTCCTTGATCTCTCGAATCACGGATTCGATTTTTTTATTGGCTTGATCTAGCAGCGTTTTGGCTTCCACCTTTGCTTCTTGGATGTATTGCTTTTTGGTTTGCTCTAAGGTATCCTTCAACTGCCCATACTCCTTGAGTTTTGCCTCCAAAAGCCTGTCCTTTTCTTTTACCTCCTTGAGAAGAAGTGCGTATTGATTTTTTTCATTCTCCAACTGAGTCAAGAGCCGGTCATATCGTACCCGCTCCTCTCCAATCTGCTCCTTAGCATAAGCCACAATTTCTTTGGATAGCCCGATTTTAGACGCGATTTCAAGCGCAAAAGAGGATCCTGGCTTCCCAATTTCCAGTTGGTAGATGGGCTCCAATTTTTCCACATCGTAGCGCATGGCACCATTGACGAGACCCTGTTGCTTGTCCGCCAATTGCTTAAGATTGCCATAATGAGTGGTGATTACTCCATAGGTCCCTAGTTTGGCCAAGGCCAATAGGATCGATTCTGCAATAGCACCTCCAAATTGTGGCTCTGTACCAGTTCCAAATTCATCAATGAAAAGGATTGTTTTTTTGTTAGCAAACTGAGTAAAGTGCTTCATACTCATCAGGTGGGATGAGTAGGTACTGAGGTCATTCTCCAAACTTTGCTCGTCCCCGATATCAATGAAAAAATGATCAAATAAAGAACTTTTGGAATCTGGCTGAACAGGCAATAACAGTCCACACTGGAGCATGTATTGGAGCAGGGCTACTGTTTTAAGCGCGACAGATTTACCACCGGCATTGGGGCCAGAAATAAGCAGCAATCGCTTCTGATGATCTAGTTTGAGGTTAAGTGGGACTACCTGTTTGCCTTGAGCCTTTAAGGAAATCTCCAAAATAGGATGCCTTGCATGCGACCATTGAAGAGTCCTTTCTTGGGTCAGGATGGGTTTGTGACTTCCAGTTTTGAGTGCAAAACGCGCCTTTGCCCTTACAAAATCTAACACACCCAAGAAGTTGGTGGCCTTGCGTAATGCCGGAATATTGGGACGAAGTTGGTCGGTAAGTCGCGTGAGGATTCGAATGATTTCGCGTTTTTCCATGTACTCCAGGTCGCGAATTTCATTATTGATGTCGAGTGCTTCTTCGGGCTCCATGAATACAGTTTGCCCAGTAGCCGATTCGTCGTGGATAAAGCCTCGTAATTTGCGCTTATTCTCTGCAGCGATAGGAATCACCATCCTACCTCCGCGAATGGTCATGGCCGCGTCCTCTGGCATTAGGCCTTTTGCCCGAGCCTCTTTGAATATTCGCTCCATCACTTTTCGCAAGCGACCTTCTTCGTAGAGTAGTTGGGAACGAATCAATTGAAGTTCTTTGGAAGCATTGCTTCTCAGTTTGCCCTTTTCGTCCAACACCTGATCGATCACCTGAAGCAGTTTCAAATCTAGGTCAATCAATAAGCCTAGCAAGGCTTTGAGGCTAGGATAAGGATCTCCAAACTTTTGAAAAAAGGTAATGCAGGACTTGAGTGTTTGCAATGCTAGTTTGACTTCCTGAAACTCCTCTTGCTCCAGGAAGGCACCTTCCAATTTTGCTTTTTCAAGGTAGGGATTCAAGTTGGTGAAGTGCGAGGTAGGAAAGGATTCCCCTGCGATCAGAAGTTGCCGAAACTCTTCGGTTTGATCCAAAAGTCGCTGCACCAAAGTAAAGTCTGTAGAAAAGGCCATGGAATCCACATACCCTTGACCTAAAGAAGAAGTGCATTCTGCTTTGAGCAGTTCCTTGATCTTTACGAAATTGATTTTTTGTTCAAGATTGGCTGGGTACAGCATTCGCGTTACTTCGTTGGCTTGGGGTTGCTTTCCAGTACGACTAAGGAATCGATGACTCTTGCATACATACGATCCATCTTTTCAGCATCTTCTAGGTAATACTCCATACTTGCTATAAAAACTGAATCGGTAACCCCGTGTTTCGAAAAAATATCTTTTTCTAGTAAAGAATATAAAACTTGGGAAGAATCATAAGTGACCGGTAGGGAACTTACTTTCCCTTCTGCAAGTTGGATTTCAATGAGTATGGAAACCATCAAATCCTCATCCAGAACCCCTGAAGGTGAGGAATTAGTGGTACAAGCAAAACTTAGCACCAAGAGCAGAAGCGGAATTAATCGTTTGATCACGGGTTAAAATTAGGTTTTTTTAACGGATAAAAACCACTGCTGTAATGCCTCTCAAATTTTAATTTTCGCTTCAAGACTTTAACTTAGCCAATTCAAATCCTTCGCATGGATCAGCTGTTTAGCAAACTTAGAAAATATGAGATCATGATCCGGAAAGTGGCCAACAACCACCTTCAAGGAGAATACCAATCTCTTTTCAAAGGATCTGGCTTAGAGTTTGATGATCTCAGACCCTATCAGTACGGAGACGACGTACGTACCATCGAATGGAAGGTGTCGGCCAAAGGCCATGGTACCTTTGTAAAGACCTTTAAAGAAGAAAAAGACCAATCCGTCTATTTCTTATTGGACATTTCTGGGAGCCAGGATATTGGCCAACAAGGACAAAAAAAGATAGACCAAGGCAAATTGATTGCAGGCGTCCTTACCCTCGCTGCTGTTTACGATGGGAGTCAGGTGGGATTGATCTCCTACTCCGATCAACAAGAAAAATTAATTCTTCCTACCAAAGGGAATAAGCAAGGTGTTAAAATCGTTCGGGGAATATTTGAACACGAAAACAAGAGTTTGAAAACCAATTTAAACGGGCTATTCACCTTCGCGCTTAATCTCATCAAGAAAAGAAGTATCCTCATTGTCATTTCGGACTTTATTGATCAGGATTACGAGCGTTCCTTTCGAGCCCTTGCCGAGCGTCACGATGTGGTAGCGATTCAATTAACTGATCCTAGAGAAGCAGCCCTTCCTACTTTGGGCATTGTACCCATTTTTGACAAGGAACGAGGGAGAACTACCTGGATCAATACTGCTTTTGGGAGTTTTTCCAGAAAAATTGCAGAAACGTTTACAAGTGAACGAGAACATTTGAAAGAAATCTGTAAAAAAAATCAAATCAACTATTTGGCTATAGATTCCAGACAGGACATTGTTATTCCATTGATTGATTTATTTAAGTACCGAAATAAACGAATGAAACGTGGGTAGATTCTTTCTTTTCATTCTTTTTTTAGTTGCCTCAATTCAAGTTTCTGCACAAAAAGTGCAGGTAAGCGGCTACTTCACCAAGGATTCTGCCCGATTGGGAGAACGGGTAGGATATGTTCTCAAAGCAAGTTACCCGCAATCCGCTCAACTTATATTCCCAGATTCCACTTTTGACTTCTCCCCTTTTGTCTTTTTAGAGAAAAAAACATTTGTTTCTGCCACTACAGAAGGAATTACTCAAGATAGTTCCGTCTATTTTCTTTCCAATTTCTCTTTGGAGCCCTCCTCCTATTTGGCTTTGCCCGTATTTGAACTCAACCGATACGATAGCATCACCCATTACACGACAGATGCCGAACTTAAATTGAAACTCAATTTGGATTCCATCCCGGAGCAATTGCAATTCAAAGAGAATAACGTCTATCAACCCTTGGACAAACCCTTCAATTGGTTTGTTTTTGGCGCAATAATTGGAGGAATTCTTCTTGTTGTCGGAATTCTATTTTTTGTTTTTGCCGAACGGATTAAACGACTTTTTAGAAAAAATAGAGAACGGCTTCGCTGGATTCAATTTGAACGAAAATGGAAAAAATTGTCCGATTTACTCCAGCAACAACCAAATCAATCTACGGCTGATGAGGCTGTTGGACTATGGAAAGGCTACTTGGAGCATTTGCGATCCCAACCTATCCAAGAATGGACTTCAAGCGAAATTGCTGCCGCATTGGACGACAAAGAAGTATTCAAGGCTTTGCGAAGCATCGATATGATCATATATGCAGGAGCGGGAGGAGATACCAGTGCCGCTACCTCCTACCTCTTGGAAGTTGCCAAAACCAATTACCGTACTACCTTAAACCAAATCACCCATGAGAGAGGCACTCGCTGAGTTTTTTTCGTGGTCTTGGTTTTTGCCTGAGACATTCCAATCTTACGAATGGGAAAACCCTTTGCTGTTGAATTTGCTTTGGTTGATTCCTTTGTTGGTATTGATACGAAAGTTTATCAAATTCCTCAAGAAGCCTGTTCTTGAACTTTCCTTACCCAAGCGCGTAGCCAAAGCCAATCCTTGGACTTACCTTCGACTGATTCCCACGGGCTTTTTCTTTCTGTTTTTGATTTTTGTGGTACTTGCTTTGGCCAGACCTCAGCGAAGCAATGAACGGGTGGAACAATACACCGAAGGAATTGATATTTTGTTGGTGATGGATATTTCTGAATCCATGGACCTTCAAGATTTTAGTCCCAACCGATTGGAAGCAGCCAAAAAAACTGCTGTAGATTTTATCAATGGACGATTTGGAGATCGAATTGGAATGGTGGTGTTCTCAGGCGAAGCCTATTCACTATCTCCCTTGACCAACGATTACGAATTGCTTACCAGTCTGATTAAGGAGATTAATTTTTCCATGATCGAAGCCAAAGGTACTGCTATTGGTTCTGCTATAGCGGCAGGAACCAATCGAATGAAAGACAGTGAATCTCCATCCAAAGTGATGATTTTGTTATCGGATGGAGAGAGTAATGCGGGGAATGTGGACCCTATATTTGCGGCACAGCTCGCCACAGCATTTGACATAAAAATTTACACCATTGCAGTTGGAAAGGATGGAATGGTCCCTTATGGAACTGATTTCTTTGGTAGACCCCAGATGGTAGAGAGTTTCCTAGACGAAAGCACCCTGAGAGAAATTGCTACCCTTGGAGGAGGACAATTTTTCAGGGCATCGGATGGAAAGGCCTTGAATCAGATTTTTGAACAAATCAACACCCTGGAGAAAACAGAAATCCTAGAAAACCGATACAAGGAAACTGCAGATTTTTACAGAATCTATTTATTCTGGGGGATGTTATTTTTTGTGGTTTGGATGGGCTTGAAGAGTAGTTTCTTCAATAACTTCCTATTGGACTAATTCGATATTCCGCTCTTTTTGCCATTGAGAGAGCCGCGGATCCATCACTGCAAACCAGAGTGGTGGAATGCAAGCCAAGATGATCATGGCCGAATAACCAGCCGGCAATTGCGGACTCGCATCGTTATGGTCTAATACCTGATACCGCTTGTGGGCCGCTGCATGGTGATCGGAATGGCGCTGCAACTGAAAAAGCAGAAAATTACTCACCAATTGAGAGGCGTTCCAGGAATGGAGTGGGGTTACTTTTTCGTACTGCCCGGAAGGCAATCGCTTTCGTTCCATCCCATAATGCTCCAAGTAATTGACTAACTCCAAAAGTGAGAAACCTAGGATACTTTGGATAAAGAAGAATAGGGGAACTTCCCAAACTAATCTTTCCCCAAGGTAGGAAAAGAGGCCAAAAAAGAAGGCGATAAATACAAGGGGTAGAATTTGAAACCAAATCATCTGGTTGGAAAGCGACCAGGCACTAAGCCCTTTCTTTTGAAGTCTTTCTTTCTCTAACTGCCAGGAACTAAGGTAACCTTGAGTTACGGAACGCCACCAGAAAGCATAGAAGTTCTCTCCTTTTCGGCTTGTAGCAGGATCCTCAGGAGTGGCTACACGTACATGGTGACCTCGATTGTGTTCAATAAAAAAATGCATGTAACAGACCGTCATTAAAAGAATTTTAGAATAAGTCTGTTCTATTTTTTCGTGGCGGTGGCCCAATTCGTGTGCCACAGTGATTCCAATGCCGCCCGTTACCAAAGCCATGCCAGAGGCAAAGGCCATCCAAGAAATAAAAGACAATTCCTGCGTACTGACCCAATAAAATCCCCAAATCACCACTGCCAATTGTACATAAACCCATACAAATGTGATCAACTTGTAAAATTGAGCCTTCGTGGTTTCACTAACCTCAGCTGCTGGAACATTGGCTGTATCCTTTTGAATCACGTAATCCATTAGAGGAACAAGCAGGAAAACGAAAACATGAATCATCCATTGAAAGGGACCACCCCACTGCATCCCAAAAACAAGCAGTGTTGGCAAAATCAATGCACTAAAGAATCCGATCTTTTTCATGGGGATTAAGGTAGCATTTTTAGGAGAAAACTAAAAAATGTACGAAGTACCTGCCTGCGGCAGGCAGGCAAGGTACCAAGTACCTTAAGAAGTGCCATTTGAGTCCGTACACGAATCCCCACTTCTTCATTCTTCGATCGGCGTTGGATATTCAACATTAAAATGAATTTCGTATTTCGTATCTCGTATTTCGTATCTCGTATTTCGTATCTCGTATTTCGTATTTCTTATTAAAACAAAAAGCCCTTCGAAGTGAATCGAAGGGCTTCAATAATGTGGCGGCGACCTACTCTCCCGGGTGTAACCCCAGTACCATCGGCGCTGCAGGGCTTAACTTCTCTGTTCGGGATGGG
>JACCDP010326339.1_pt1 | contig 30531 bp, 38 predicted proteins | sample 7445841 | NCBI WGS metagenome assembly JACCDP01 (sample SAMN15323441, study PRJNA562643) | freshwater metagenome | isolation source: river surface water | place: USA:Blue River Watershed | collected 2017-08-17 | reverse complement strand
TCTTCATAATCTTCTTCTTCATTACTCAAATTCATAATGGCATTTCTCAAATCCGATACTTTTTTAGATTTGTCACTAGCATTGTTTACAAATCCACTATTTTGTGGAATTACTCTTGAGCTGCCGGGTGCATTTTGGACTTCATGAATGTTATTCATATTATTCGCTGGAGTACGACCATATGCTTCTGATTTATCGAGATTAGAAATACCATGATTATTCACAGGTGAGTATTTACTAGGTGAGCCTAATTGTTGAACACCTTGACCCTTATTTCCACCGTCATTTTTATTTGTAGGAGTGCCTGTGGACATAGCACCTGATGGTTTACCTACAGGATAAACATCTCTCATAAAATCAGCTTTACGAGAATTGAAAGTTGTAAAAATTGTTTTGAGATTAGCTTTCTTTTGAGTAGCATCTAAATTTGTCCATGTAGGACTCTTATCTAAAATAGAGATAAACATATTTGGATTTTGAACTTGTGTCTTAGTTAATCCCATAATCTCATTTACAACTAAACCAATAATATCGATAGGTTCTTCTTCACACATCTCTTTAACCATAGAGAATAAAGCTTTCATGCTTTGATTTTCTACTTTAGAGATAAGACTGTTCCAAGTTAAAGATTGTTGAATGATATTTGCAAGAGAATCACCACTATCAAGCAAATCATCTATTTCATTAAGAATTTTAGAAGCTAATCTTTCAATTTGTTTTTCATCTAATCTAGTCTTAGGTACAGGTGCAGTATAGGATTTTACAGGTGGAGGTGGTGCTTTAGGCATAACCATAGGTTTAGGCATAACCATAGGTCTAGGTGCTTGTGTAGATGTTGGGGGTGGTAACATTAAAGGTGCTTGTGTAGGTGGAAGCATTGAAGGTTGTTGTTGTTTTCTTCTTTGATATAAATCTAAAAGAGCCATTGAACTACTACGGATAGTTTGTAGCAGTGTTTCTTCCATCATATCAAAATAATTTTGTGGTTGTGGTTCTTCTGGTTTTTTAGATAAAACAGAAGATTGTTTAATTTGTGGTTTTTGTTCTATCTGAACCATAGATGTTTTACGAGTAAAGAACATGACTACTCCATGCTGTGTAAATATAATATACTATACTATACACCTGAGTATAAATAAAGAAAGGATTATATACATGGAAATGATCTACAAGTTAATGTTAGCTATGATCTTTTTACTCTCTAAAGAGATACCTTTAGAGCAGTTGTATGAAAAAGACAATATGTGTAAACTTAAAAAAGTTGCTGAAGCTATCCATTACAATGCTATCTATGTTGATAGATATGATTACAATATGGCTTTAACTTTGGTTGCTTTAGGTTTTGTTGAATCTAGATATGGTGTGACTGAAGAAGGTTTAGTTATCAGTAAAAGAGGAGCTTGTGGCATATTTCAAATTATGCCTAGATACACAGAATATTCCTGTATTGAATATTTTGATCTCATTACATCAGCTATGGTTGCAACTAGAATTGTTAAACAGATAAAGGATACTTGTACTCTTAAAGATAAGGATGCTTGTCTTTGCCACTACAATAGTGGAAATAAATGTTATGGAAGTAGTAGAAAATATGCTAATCTTGTAAGCTCTTTTAAATCTCAAATCGTTGAAGAAATTTTCATAAAACCTCAATCTCTTTTAAATATTCTTTTTATTCATCTTTTTACTCAAGACTGTTCGATTCTACTTGACAAGAATAAAATTCCGTTTAGTATATATTAATAGATATGCAATCATAGATATATATGCAAAGATAGAATTTAAAAAACTAGATATGCAATGATAGACTAGATATGCATATTTGTTTTTTATATATTTAGATATGCAATGATAAGTAGATATAGATAGATATAGATAAGTAGATATAGATAAGTAGATATAGATAGGTAGATATAGATAGGTAGATATAGATAGTTATAGACTAGATGTCCGTACCCTTATAGTAAAACCTTATAGGTATGCAGTCAAATTTATTTTAAGAATTTATAAGTACACCTATTCTAAACCCTTTAAAGAAAGATTTGGTTTATATGATCTTAGGTCTTGATCCTTCATTAAGAGCATTTGGTTGGACTCTTATAGATGACAATTTATCTATTGTAGATAAAGGTATGTTCTCAACCGAAGCAGATATTATCTTTGTAGATAGATATATTTATCTAAGAGAACAATTAAGAATTTTACTACAATCATGTAAAGAGAAAACAGACCGTTTACAAGTAGGTATTGAATCCCCTATCTTTAATGACCTTTACAGTGAAGGTATGTATGGTTTATTTCTATATAGCAACGAAGCTCTTAAACTAGAAAAAATGGATGTAGTGTTTTTAACACCCAATCAAGTTAAAGCTCATGCTCATGAATTTTTAGGCAGACCTAAAGGTTGGAAAATGCAAAAAGCAGATATGGTAGAAGCCTGTAAAAAAGCTAACCCCCATGTTAAGAATATCAACCACCACCAATCAGATGCATATTGGGTAGGTAGAATAGCTAGTAAGTTTTGGGATGCTATGGATGGCAGAGTACAGATAGATGCTTTAAGTGATTTAGAAAAGAAACATTTTACAGATGTGGATTTATATGTAAAAGGAGCTAAAGAAGGTCGTGTTAAAAGACAAGGCATTTCACATAAAGAAGATGATAGGTGGTTTAGGTGGAGTACTAAATAATAAAAGAATTAAGAATTTGAATGTGGTGCAATAATATAATATGGTGATGGAACTCAACTAAACATAGGAGAAACCCAATGGCTAAAGCCAATCTTTTAAAAATCCAAGAGGAACTCAAAAAAACTCTTAAAGAAGATTTTGTCGTTAAACTCGACACTAACTCTATCTCTAAAACAACACCACATATCTCTACAGGCTCTCTTGCTTTAGATTATCTTATTGGTGGTAAAGAAAATTCAAATGGTATCAAGCCATGTCCAGGTATTCCTCGTGGTCGTATTACAAACATCTATGGTAATCCAGGTGCAGGTAAAACAACAATCGCTTTACAAACAGCAGCACAAACTTGTCAAAATGGTGGAACTGTTCTTTACATCGATTGGGAAAATGAAGTTGAACCTAAGTATGCAGCTGAACTCGGTGTGCCTATTTCTGAACCTTCTAAATTCATGTTGGTTCAACCAGATACCCTTGAAAATGGGTTAAAGTTCATGGCTATGGCAGCTAAAGATGGTGTTGATCTTATTGTGATTGACTCAGTCGGTGCTGGTGTGCCTCAAGCTATGTTTGAAAAGCAAGAAGGGGAAGCTCCTGCTGTTGGTTTAAATGCTAGAACTTGGTCAGTTTATTTACCTAAACTCAAAGGTTTAATTGCTAAACACAATACAGCCGTTATCGGTATTTCTCAGTTGAGGGATGCTATCGGTGGTATGCCATCATTCTCAGGACCCAAATCTCTTGCACAAGGTGGTAAAGCATGGCAATACTATTCTTCTTTACAGATCAAGTTATCTGTTGTGCAAAAAGAAAAAGGTAAAGAATGGGATGCTTTACAAAACAAGACCATTGAAACAACCACAGGTGCAGTTGTAAGGGCTCACTTAGATAAATGTAAAGTATCTGATAGTGTTCACCACGAAGCTGATTTTTATTTGATGAGTGGTAAAGGTGTAGATAATGAAAGAACAGTTATCGAATTAGCTATTGCTAATGGTGTGATTGCTAAGAAAGGTGCATGGTTCTCATGGATGGGTCCTAAAGGTGAAATTAGGGGTCAAGGCTTACAAACCTTTAGAGATCAATTAACAGCAACAGAAGGTGGATTACAGTTCTTGTTTAACCAAGTCAAAGACAGTTTTAGCAAGAGTAAAGAAACAGGTGCAGTTGCTAAACCTATCGTAAGTAAAGGTACAGAAGAAAGTTTAGATGATTTATTCTCAGATGTAGAAGAAGTCGATGAAGATTTCGGTGATGATATTTAAATAAAAGGGTAAATTCTTAATCCTAATTCTATAATATAGAATTGAACCATAAAGTTAGGATTAAGAATGAAAATCACAGTAGAAAATTTCCAATCTATCAGTAAAGCTCAAGTTGAAATTAAAGGTTTGACTATTATTACAGGTCAAAACAATACAGGTAAATCAGCATTAGCAAGAGCAGTATCTAGTGTTTTTACAAACCCAAGAGGAAACAGTTTTGTTCGTATAGGTAGTCCATCTACATCCGTTGAAATTGATTTTGAAGATGGCAATACAGTTAAATGGTCTAAAGGTAAAAATATCAACCAATATGAAGTCAATGGCAAACTCATTCAAAAAGTAGGCACTGATGTACCTGATGAAGTATATCAAGCAAGTTTAGTTAAGTCCGTTGAAATTGATGGTAAAGAAGTGCATCCACAGATAGCTAAACAATTTCAACAAGTTTTTCTGATTGATTTGCCACCGTCCACATTAGCTAGTGCTTTATCAAATGTTGAATTGATACAACAATTAGAGAAAGCTAGTTCTTTAGCTAGATCTGATATTAAAGATATTTCAACACAACTTAAATCTAAGAATAATGATTTGATAGCGAGTAAAGACCACTTAAAAAAATTTAATGGTATCGATCAAGTTGAACATACCTTAAAACATATTAAGAATTTAGAGAGCCAAATTAAAATGAAAAATGATATGCTTTCTAGTATCGAACAAGATTGTACTCTTAGAAAACAATTACAAGCAATTATCTCAGAACTTGAAACACTAGAACAGATACAGATAGATACAAATCCTGAAAGTGTTTTATCCTTAGAAAATAGATATAATGATGTATATGCGAACCATATCAGAAGAACAGCATTTTTATCAACCATAGAGAATTTGAGTGGTGTTTTACATATTAACTTTTCTAATCAAGATGTGATAGAAAAGAAAGATCGTATGTTAAAAGAAGCAAGTGATTTATGCTTGAAAAAAGAAAGATTGTTTAAAGCATATCTTACATTACAAGATATTACAAGAGTACAGCAAATTGATTATGAGCATACTCAGATCACAACAAGAACAACGAATTTAAATGAGATTGTGGATTTAAAAGAAAGACAACAGAAAGCATATGATTTATTTCAATCTTTAAAAGACATAGGCAATGTGAATTTTGAAATAGATACAGATAGGATTGTACTCTTAGATGAAATTGTAAGATTGAAAAAGAGTAGGACAAGATTAAAATTGGCAGTGTTTATTTTAGAAGGTGGGTTAAAAACAATGCCTATCGTAAAAGAAATGAGAGAAAGAAAAGAGTTAGATGAGATAGAAAATTTAAAGGGAAATAGAGAAAGATTAAATCAAGCAGTGGGTATTATCGATACAGAACTTAAAAAGATAGATCAAGAATTAAAAGAATTACATATAGGTGATGTATGCCCATTATGTAATCAAGGGATAGGACATTAGAAATGATATGTTGGTTTCACTCACATGGGAATTTAGTAAGATACAATAAAGAGATAGTATTTTTAATCAATAACTATCATGGGGCAGGGTTTCACATACAAGAGGGGGACTCATTTAGGAGGTCAATTTCATTATTTAATGTGAGGGCATTAGTACAGCCTAATGGTAAAAATTGGTATCAAGATTGTGATGTGCATTTAGCACCAAAGAAAGATAAATAAAATGATATGTTGGTTTGAAAATCACAGTAACAATGTGATGTGCAATATAGATTATGTTTTTCTAATGAGTACGATCTCAAGTCGTCATTCAGGTATGTATTTAGACAAAGAAAATTTCAGATTAGGTATGGCTTTATATATCGCAAGAGATAGATTTGTTATAAAGAAAACTTGGATAAATGATGCAGATATATATCTTAAACCTAAAGGAGTAAAAAATGATTAAATTGATATGGCGAACAGATGTGCATTTCTCAGATCATACACCTAAAAGAAGGAATGGTAATTGGACTGATGATGTAGCTAAAAAACTAGAATGGATAGGTGCATATACACAAGAACATAAAATTGATGCCGTCATAGATGGTGGTGATTTTTTTGATGTTAAAACACCGAGTAGAAATTCACATGGTCTAGTATCAAGAACAGCTAAAATCCATAAAGAATATGCTTGTTCTGTATATACACTTGTAGGCAATCATGATGTAAAATATGGTAATATAGATTACCTAGAAGAACAACCTTTAGCAGTGTTGTTTAATGCAGGAGTATTTGAACAATTTGGTGGTAGTAAAGAAGTTCTCTTTGAGAAAGATGGTTTAAGAGTACGACTTGTAGGTATCCCTTATCATGGCACATCATATGATTGGGATTTAATTCGATCTATAAAAAAAGGTGATGAAGATTATTTACTAGTAGCTTGTCATTTACTAGCAAGTGAAAAAGGTGGTGTAGGTGCTATGTTTGAAGGGGAAGATATAGTGCCTTATGATGAATTAACAGGTCGTGGTGTAGATGGTTGGTTCTTTGGTCATTGGCATAAAGATCAAGGCATAGTGCAATGGGTTGATACAACAGTTGTGAATGTAGGTTCATTGACAAGGGGTTCGTTGCATTTAGATGATTTAGATAGAAAACCATATATGGTAGTAGTAAGTATAGATAAAGAAGGAATAGAATTTTTAAAGGTAGATGTGCCATGTAGAGAAGATGCATTTAAAGTGGAAGAAGCAATTATAGAAAAGAACAATAAAAAGAGAATGGAAGAAATAGTAGAGAAAATGAAGAGAGTGGCAACGGAAGATAAAGGGTTAAGTTTGATAGATAGAGTAAATGCGATAGTTGGGGTAGATCAGAAAGTAAAAGAGATAGCTATATCTTATTTAGAAAAGGTTTGATTTTTATTTGTTTATGTTTTTCTATATGTAAACAAAGGAGAACATAAAATGAACAAGTTATATGAATTAGAAATGAGATTGAACAGGCTGGAAAAGACAGCTAAGGAAGAAGAAGTTATAGGTGTTGAACAATACCGTAAGCAAGCGATAGCTAGTTTTGTTCAAGAAACATGGTTAAAAGAATGGGCAACAAAGCAACTAGGTAGAGAAGTTCTTGAAGTTGCTTTAATTGGTTCTGTTTTGAACCCAAACAAATTCAATGCAGATTCTGATATTGATCTAGCATTTTCTTTAACACCTATGCTTGGTGATAGTGATGAAGAAGCTGGAAAATTAGCAAGAGAGTTACAGTTTGAACTTCAATCCTTAGATTTATTTTCTATACCTGATGTGGCTGTTTTTATTGGTGCAATCAAACCAAAAGATGGAAAAAAGAAAAGAATTATTTAATTTAAAGACATTAGATCATATAATATACTAGATTGTAAAAACAAGGAGTATATTATATGAATGTTCTATATTGGTCACACATTAAATCGATGAGAGAATGTCCTCAGAAATTTCTATGGTCAAGGGGTAATCCTGAAATTGATCTAGGTGCAGGACTAGGTAAACCTAAACCTTTACCAGCAGAAGAAGAAAGAGCAAGTGAGCATTACACCCTTATGGGTAGTGTTTTATCTACTGTGGTTGAAACTATCTATAATGAGAATTTATGGAAAGAACCTTTATTGTTAAGGGATAGAGTAGAGAACTTAGCTAGAAAAGAGTTTAGCTTACAAGAAGTAGGTAAGTATCTTGATTGGTCACAAATGATGAGATCAGAAGCGATAGACTTATGTGTATCTGGTGGTGTTAATTTTCTTAAGATCATGAAAGAAAATAAGTTGTTAGGTCCCTATGCTAGATCAGAAGTAAAAATGGAAACATGGGTATCCCCACAGCTTAAAGATTTAAAGATTTGTGGTATAGCAGATTTAATCTTCCGAGATACGAATGATAAAATCCATATTATGGACGGTAAGAATGCAGGACAGCCTGGTAAATGGGAAGATGAAGATCAATTAAGGTGGTATGCTTTATGTTTTAAAATGGCATATGGAGTAATCCCAAGTAGATTGGGATTTTTCTTTTTTAGATACCCACCGAATGAACCACCAAAGGATTGGAAGCAGGACCCTAAAGAATGGAATGGGATTATAGAAGTGAGTGTTGAGCAATCAGATATGAAAAGGTTATTTGATGAGGCAGTAGAAACACAGAAAGTGATCAAGCAGAAAAATTTTGTAGCAAATCCTGTACCGAAGCATTGCACGAATTGTCCATATGAGAGTGTATGTGAAGAAAGACAAGCACAGAAAGCGATCAATTCAGCAAAGAGAAATGCAACGAAAGAATTAAAGAAACAAAATGATCCGTTAGAAAATATGCAAGGAATTAATATCTTCACAATGGGGAAATAATATAATATGTAAGCGAACAAGAACAAAGGAGTTTGCTTATGCAAGATTTGAAAGTTCTAGTTGAAAGAAAAACAGAACTAGAACGAAAAAAAGAAAGATTGCTTGGTAAATTAGAATCAGCAAAAAATTCTTTACAAGAAATAGACACTCGATTGACAAGTTTAGGATTTAATCCAAACAACTTAGATGAAGAGATTACAAAGTTAAAACAAGAGAGAGATGAAATGCTATCACGATTTGAAGAAGAAGTGAATCAAGCAGAAGAATCGATCAACAGAATAGAACAAAGATTAAAGGAGATTTAACGATGCAAGTTGTTGTCGCTCAAAAAGATTTAAAGGCAGTTTTAGATATTGCCCAAAACACACTCGGTAGTAGTGCAGATATTTCTTCTCATTTTCTTTTTGATGTAAAAGAAAACAATCAAGTAAATGTCATGTCATCTGAATCAAAGAGATTGTATTCATGTGTACCTTTATCACCTTGTAAATCAACAGGTGTTGGTAAATTTACTGTAGAAGGTAAAAGATTGGTTCAAGCAGTAAATGCGATTGGTGATGGTAGCACAATCATTCTTGATAGTGATGATAAAGGAAATGTTACTCTTTCAAGAGAAGGAAAGAGTAAAGGGAAGATGAATTATCCTGGACTTGATCCTGATACTTTTCCAGATTGGGAAAATGAAGTATCAAAAGCAACACTATCTAAAGTAGTATCATCAAAATTACTTACAGATTGTTTAAATGCTATCAAGCCATATGTATCAACAGAAGATACAAAACGACCTGAATTATGCCAAGCTATCATTAAAGAAGGTAAGATGATGGCAACAGATGCTTTCTCTTTAGCAGTCTTAAAGAGTGACAGTTTAAGTGGAATTGATTTCAAAATTCAGTTGAAAGATTTTTCAAATGTATTGAAATTCTTAAAAGCACATGAGAACCAAGATGTTGAGATTTATGTAAATGATAAATCTCATATTCTTAAATCACAAGATGGTACAATCATTGGGTTTATGAGATCACAACATAATTTCCCAAATTTGCCATCACACTTTCTCAATTCATTTGATTGGACACCAAGACGAGTATGGGCATTTGACAAAGAAGCTTTGTTAAGTGGCATTAAGTTAATTTCATCCGGTGCAGATAAGAATGATTTTTTTGTGACTTTTGATCATCCTGAAGATAGCTTAACCAATCCTACTTTGACAATGGATTCACTCACTGAGAGAGATTCATTGGTAGAAGAAGTACCCTTATTGGTAGTCAATCCTGCAGATGCTACTGAGTTTCCATTAAAGATGGTTATCAACAATCAGCAACAAGAGAAACAAGGTGCAGATACAGGTCATTTCAAGTTTAACTACAAGTATCTTGAAAATGTGTTATCTTCAACAGGTTCAGAAGTTGTGTTTGGTTGTAATAAAGAAAACAACAAGGGGTATATGTTGTTTAGAAATAAGATTTGTGATAAAGATGTAGATATGGTTTCTATTGTAGCATGGGTAAGTTAAGAATTTAAAATGAATTTGAATGATCGTTTTTTAGCATTAAAGACATTAAAAGAAAATACTGAGAAAACGATCTCTAAATTAGAAGAACAGATTATAGAACTAGACCAAGAATTGATCTTAAAGCAGGAAGCTAGTTTATTGTTAGACCGATTATCAGAAGATGAAGTGAATAAAGGGATAGATACCTATATAGCTTTACTAGATGAAGGAATGAAAGCAATATTTCCAGAACAAGAAGTGGGGTTAAAAGCTGAGGTAGATAAGATTAGAGGGAAAGTATCTGTTCGGTTAAAGACTACTTTTAAAGGTAGTGATGGTTTAGAGATTGAATCAGAAAGTATGGATGCCTTTGGTGGAGCAGTAGCAACAATACAATCTCTTTTGTTAAGAGTAGCATTAATTCTTAAAAGAGAATTAAGACCATTGTTAATTTTAGATGAAACATTTGCACCGATAGATGAAAACAGGATTAAGTTGTTAGTTGAGTTTTTAAAGGTGTTATGTGATAGATTAGATATGGATATATTATGTGTAAGCCATAACACAACATTAACAGAAAATGCTGATATATCATATAGAATAAAGCCGACAGTAAATGGAGCTGTTTTTGAAAAAATGTAACTGTTCAAAAAATGGGATTTTTGAACAGTAAAAAAGAGAAGTGTTCAAAAAGTGTGAATTATGAACATTATAATATATTTATAAAATATAGGTAAATAGAAAAACCTAACCAAAGGATAAAAAATTATGTTTAATTCTAATCTTGCATCACTCGAAGCTCGTATTGCAAGATTAGAATTAAGAATTTCTAGTATCAATTCTAATCCAACATATGAAGAATATCTTTCTTATCTCGGAAATCTCGAAAAATATCTTTCATCATATTTTGAATATCATGGTCGTTTTCAATTTGTGATTCCAAAGACCAATCCATATCCCCCAAAAATTATAGGATATGGGTATGAGTAAAAAATCTAATATTGTAATTACTGCTGAAGCTCCATTCCTTAAAATTGATGTAAATACAGCACATCTCATTCGAGAAAAAAATTGTTCTAAAAAAATCATTACCGATTTTTTTGATTATAGTGAATCATCTTTTGATGATGTCAGAGTAGCTTTGATGTCTTGTATTCGTCAAGTTCATAAACCATAGCTTGCTTTAGTAGCATTATAATTATTAAGAATTGTACTTGAATTTAAAGCATTGTTCCATATATGGAAAGCACCTAATCTAAAAGTACCGTCAGTTCCACTTAACATATTTGTACCTGACCTATAGCCTATATTGTAATAATATCCTACACCTGCGGGTCCATTATTATATGGTGTTTGTCTATTATTTTTAGCAAAAGTGCCAGCAGGTTGTCCATTGATATAACCTGTCAATGTTGAGCCATCATAAGTAAAACCTATATAATGCCAATTATTAATACTGATTGTTGCAGTAGAAAGTAATGTTGTTGAAGACACAACTGAAGTATATTGCCAAACACCAAATCTCACTTTATTTCCACTCACAAGTTCTATTTGTGTATCAAACCACCCACCGGGAGCATCTGGGGTTGTTGATCCTTGTTCAGATAAAATAGTACCTAATGATCCTAATGGATATATCCATATAAAAAGAGAAATTGTGACACCTATATTTTCTGGCGATAAATAAGGATTTAAACTTGTACTTGTAGTAACATAACGAGTGCTACCATTATCAAAATATAAATAACTGGGTGAACTACTTGTATAGGGAACAGAACCTACAATAGTTCCGTTAACAGTCCCATCTAAATCAGTAATAGTAGTGCCACTGCCACTATATGATAATGAATTTTGAAAATCCCAATAAGTGATCATACTAGGCCCCGAAATAAAAACAGGTGCTGAAGATTTAATTATTCCGTGTGTCGCTTTTAAAAATTTGTACCGACCTTTTTTTATTTTTAGATAGCTAAAATTAAATTATGATTTAGCCATTTCTGAGATAAATTGAGGTATCTATTTTTAGAACTGGATTGGTTGTATGTTTTAAATTCCCATATCTTTAAAAGTTTGAGCTATATCGTAAAGGTTTTTTTGAACTTCTACTTGTTCTCTTTGACCCATACCATCGATAGGATTCCAAGAAACATAGACTAATCCTTGATCTCTTTTTGACTGTTTAATTTGAAAATTATGGTACAAAGTTTCGCCATAAAGTCCATCTTGTCCTAGGTTCAATTCTATAATGTCATTCGCATGAAAGCTCTTAACAGACCTTTCTAAGTTAGAATAAATTTGTTGAAAAGTTTGTATAGGTAATCTAGTTGCACCATCAATCTTACCTGGATCTGAATGGTAAAGTTTGAAAGGGTCTTTAGGTGTAATAGCAGCAGATTTAGAAATTCTTAATTCTAATCTTGCGATACGAGCTTCGAGTGAAGCAATCTTTGAGTTAAACATAATCGTTTATCCTTTGTGTTGGTTTATCTATATACAGATATAAAAGAAGTATTTATTTTAAACGATCAACATTATCTTCGATTTTGTTGATCATGTTTACAGTATCATGAACCGATTCAATATTTTTACCGATAGTCATAATGATACCAGATTTTACACTTTCTCTGAATTGAGAAAAAACAAACATTTCGCCTGCTAATTCTTGTGCTTCTTCTAAAAGAGCTTGTGCTTGTTGGACTTTAGCATTGACTTTTGCTACTTGTGTAAGAAAGACATTAGGCATTGTGGTTCTTACTTGTGATTGAGATGCTCTACGATAATACATGGCAATTCCTTTGTTTGTGTGATATACATATATATAATGATAAAGAAATAAAAAAACTTTGTATAATGAGAAAGCAATCTAAACATGGGTGTTGATAAATGAAATCAGAAGGTTCAATCCGACATAAATTGAAACAAGTGAAATACCGTATAGTTCAAAAAGCTATACGAAACAACTTGTCAAGAAAACCATGTAATTGTAGCCATTCAGGTTTGGTTAAAGGTAGCAATGGTGATGATCTATTTTATGTGTGTTTACTTGATGCAGATAAACCAAAAGAGTGGGATGGGATGATATGTGATCAATCTGTACCTCCAAATTGTCCATTCTTTAAACCACAAAAAACAAAAGAAGAAATAGAAACAGAGATAGATGATTTATTAGCAAGTGGTGATATGGGAGCAATAGCAAGCCAATATCCTGACATATCAGCTTTATTATGGGTGTTGGGTGGAGTAGATGAAATAGATGAAATGACAGAAAAGAAAGATGAAGAAAATGAGTAACATACCTTTTGAAGTGATTAAGATAGAAAACAAGAAAGCACCTTTATTTATAGAAGTGCCTGTTCCACCACATTGCACTCCAATTTTAGTTGGTCATTCAAAAACAAATCAGCTTAAATGGATTGATAAACCTAATTCACAAGGTCGTGTAATGACATGGGGTTTAAAGCTACCTATTGATCAAGTATCTCAATTATGTATAGATGCTATAAAAAGTAAGGGTCAAACAGAAGAATGGGGTTTAGAATATAGTGATGAAAATGAGGCAAAAATAAATATGAAAGAAGTTGGGATAGAGAATGTAAAGAGAATGAACAATCTTTTAATTCCAACAGAACACGATATTCTCGGCACTTTGGTAGTGTTTGAAGATATGGTGTACCCTATAATACATAATGCAATTAGAGCGATCAATTTTGTAGGATAAAAAAAAATTAAAAAATTAAGAATTTATAGGTTTTGACTCTGAATAAAACATATAATATATAAATGTCGATAGTGCAATGTGCCTTGAATGAGAAATTCTGAAAGCCTTAAAGCATAAGACATAGTTTTAACAAACACATAGGAGAAACTCAGATGAGTATTTCTACATTTACACTCGGTGGCTCTGCCCCAATCTTGTCCTCTGGTAAATCTCGTTGGAAGCCACAAAAAGGCAAGTATCGTATCAGTTTCGTAGCACTTCCAGGTATCGAAAATGGCACACCCGATTTCAATGCTCAAGCACCTTTGTTCAAGGGTGGTCGTAGATTGTATAACAAGGATGTCGGTTATTTCTTAGATAACGGTCCCGAATTTCAAAAGTTTGCCACCGAACCTTCAAAGGTAGCTATCGCAACAGTGATCATTCTCTGGCCCACAGATTTATCAACGGGTAAAGTTGATGCAAACAGCCTTGCAAATGGTTATCAAGTAAAGACTTGGACTCTTTCACTCGAAAAGTATAAGCAACTTGAAACAGCCAACAGTGAGTTCCCACTTACTAAGCATGATGTTCTCGCAGATGTTACTGATCCAACCTATCACAAGATGTCTTTCTCACCAGCTCGTGAAAATTTACTCGCAAGTGTAAAAGATAAGAATCCAGCTCTTTTCAATGATATTATCTCTATTGCAAGAGATTTGTATGCTCGCTTACAAGATGATATTGCACAAGATTTAACCCTTGATCAAATTCGTGAAAAGCTAGCTGGTAAGAATGGTGGTGTAAGTCCAGTTGCAGGTATGGCTAACACAGCAAGTTCTTTTAATGCAGAAGATGTATTGAATGATGTGTTAGGCGATATTTAATCCAAGCACTTGTATGAGTGTGTGGTTGTTTTGTTGAGAAAAGAACCCTCTGTGTTAGTTTTAACATGGAGGGTTTTTTATTTTATCTATACTCAAAGGTATTTTAAGAATTTCACACTAAGGAGTATAGAGATGATTAGTTTTATCAATACAAGTAAAACTGCAAGCATTGATTCTGTTTTGGAAGAATCTAGCATTAGAGATTTAGTTCATGTAAAAAAAGCCAAAACATCATCTTTGGTTGATGGTGCAAGAGTATATGCTTATCATAACAATGGTATGCTTATACCTGGCAATTTACCTTCACAAGGAACTAAAGGAACAGTTGTAGCAGTAAATACAATGAGTGGTCGTAAGACAGCTATGGACGGTCAAGTGTTTGTTAAGTGGGATAACAGCAATAAGATCACACAAGCACCTTTAACAAATGTTCGTCTAGCTAGTAAAAAAGTAAGTAGCTTAGAAGGCTTTTATGTAGTAGCAGGCACAAATCTTGAGGGTGAATTAGTGCATAGATCCAGTAAAGATTTATGGAGTGTTAAATTGGGGGAAGATGGTAAATATGATATTGAGAGATTATTTGATGATAACGGTGAGCCATTAAAGGTTTAAGAATTTAGAAAATGGGGTTTGCGAGAGCAAAATAATTTACTACACAATCTTCAAATTCTAGTGGGATTCTACGACCTGTTTTTTGAAATCGTAAAGCAACAGCAGTATGGATTTTAGAAATATCTGAAGCAGAGTATCCTTCGTCCATGAGTGTATCGATGAACTTTTGATTTCCCATAGCGGCAGCTTGGTTGATCAATTCATCTTCTGGAATAAGGGTAATATATTCAACCCATTCTGGAATAGTAGTAGGATTCATTTAAGTTAAACTCCGAGTTTATTTTTTGAGAAAATCATTCATAGTGAAATTGAGTTCGAGAGCAAGATCATTTGCTTTTTCTAATTCAATAAGAGCACTCCAAACATTTTGTAAAATAGGATCATTTTCAATGCTTGAAATAGCAGATGCTTTCTTTCTCAACTTAGCTTTCTTATTCATATCATCTACAAATTGAACTTTAGATTGTAAATCAGCATCTGTGTTCAAACGAGAGATCATAGATTCAAGTTGCTTTTTCAAAGAAGGCACAGCTTTAGATGCTGCACTTACGAGTGATGTTGATAAAGCAGGATTTGAAATGATAGCTTTCTTCAAATCTTGGAAATACTTCTTAGTGACAAATTCTTTAGGTAAGTCACAGTAGTCATTCATACCACCATTCAAGAAAGAAAGCCAACACTTAGCATCAACAGTATTGAAAGGAGCAAGTTCTTTCTTAGTAAAGAAATGAGAAGCATCGATACCGAGTTCTCTAGCTTTACCTTGAAAATAATCTCTCATTGGAGAAAGATTATTTGAATTACCCAATTCAAGAGTAAGAGTCAAAGGAACAGGATTTCGTTTCCAAAGATCAGAACCTGTGACACCATTGTGTGATTTTTTAAACATAGTGAAAAGACCAAGTTTAGGAACATCAGCTTTATTACCAAGAGCATCATTGGTTAAATCACTAAAAATATTAAGAACAATTTCATCTGGGTTCTTACTGAGATATTCAATTAAAGAATATGGAATATCAGCATCAAAACCTAGCTTAACATAAGCAGAAACATCTTCAGCACTAGCAGTAACAGAGATAGTAGCAGCACCACTACTGAAAGCATTCTTAATCATAGATAAGAGTACAGATGGGAATACACCGACAGGGGCACAGTCTTTAATATCTAAGCTATTGACATGAACAGAACTTGGTTTAGCACCATCATGTTTAATGACAACTTGTAAATTCTTAACAAGAGAATCAGGTTTATCTGGTTGAGAGATAATAACACTATCAGCTGTTGTTTTTACTTGTGGTAAAGAAACAGAAGGATTGCTGTTATGGTTTAAAGAAAGATTGAAAACCTCACCCATACCAGAAATATCCATAGCATCAGCAGGAGTTAAAGGAGAACCTTGTAAAGCACCTTGTAAAGATTTAAGATTAGCTTTGTTAAATCTACGATCATCTAAAGGAGTGTCATAATAGAGTGGATCAGAAGAAGCTTTATTTTGGAGTGATTGCAAGTTAGCAACTTCTTCAGCAGTAGGATTAACAGCTCTCATCAATAAACGAGCAGATGTACCGATACTCTTAGAAGTATCTCTTTGGACAGCTTCATAGGATTCAAGGAGTTTCAAGTTCATAGCATCTTTGATAATGCTATTGAAAAATTCTTGATCTTTACCTTGAACAAGACCTTTCAATTCATCTATGGTAGTACCTTTTTCGCTCTTGCTTTGCAAGTAGATACCTTGAAGATAATTGTAAAGATTATTGTAATTTCCTTCAGAACGATATTTAAGAATTGCAGGTTTTAATTCGCCTGTTTTATCTTTAATAATTTCTTGCCAATCATCATTGAGAAGTTTTTCATTGCCGTCCATAATCTTTTGAGTAACACTCTTAAGATCAGTATCTTTGTTATTTTCAAAGACAACATCTAAGAAAATTTCATCAACAACTTCAGTTTGACCTGTACGATAAGCACGAGCAGTTCTTTGTTTCATTTCTTCAGATGACCAACCATTACGGTCTAAATGAACAACAGAAGTGAAAGGTTGGAAATTGAAACCACGAGCATAAGGTTTAGTACAAGTCATGGTGGCAAAATATTTCAAATTAGCAAGAACAACTTCTTTGAGAACAACTTGTGCCCATTTAGTTTTCTTTTCTAATTCTTCATCATCCATTTTACTTTCATCATTTGCTTTTTTAAATAGCATATCTTCAACACTCTCTCCAATAGGAGTGGAGCTAGTGAAAGTCTTTTTAAGATCGCCATTCACAAAAACCATGATCTTGCTCAATAAACAAACAATATGAGCAGAGCTAGGCATCTGTTGAGATAAAGACATAGCATTTTCAATAGCGAGTAAATTGTCATCTGTGAAATAGAGAACCTTTTTACCTGCTTTGATTTTTTCTTTAGCTACTTCGATAGCAGATTCAACTTTAGGATTCTTCATGGATTTAATCATGTTCTTAGTAATCCCAAAAGCTCTCAATTCTGATTCTGGAATTCTTGAGATAGCTTTCTTAGGATTAGAACTTAAATCATGGAGTAATTTGATTTGTTTAGCTAAAGAACCAGTAGCAAAATCTTTAAGATATGATTTTGATTCATCGTTAATCTTTGCTCTTTCTTCAGAAGATTTAGAATAAACCTTGAGCATATCTTTCAAATTCTTAGCAACTTCTTGTGATTTTTTCTTGTAAAGATTTTCAAGAACTTTGGGAAGAACGATATTCTTAGTTTGGGGTACAGGCTTATGAAGAACAGGTTGTCCAATATCAACATAATTAACATCTTGCTTATCAGCAAAGTAAGCATTAACACGAACCCATTTATCAAATTCTTGTTTCATTGAAGGCTTAACACCAACGAAACGACCACCAACGAGATTAGCATATCTACGAATGAACTTATTTTGTTCAGCAGGAGAACTAATATCAATGCCTTTGGTTAAAGCAACAAACTTGAAAAGGTCTGTTGGGTCCTTTTCAATAGCAGAACCTGTAAGCAAGATTTTTCTTGGGTGTTTCAAAGAAGAAATGGCTTTAGCTTTATTGCCTTTGGAAGCATAGTTAATTTCATCAAAGAAAATAGCATAGTATTTTTGTTGGTTATATGCACTATTCAATTTGTTGGCATTGCTTGGGTCCCAATTACTCATGAAAGTATCATATGAAATTTCATCAAATCGTTCTTTAATTTCTTTAGGATTAGAACAGAACTTAGCAACAGATTGATCAGCAAGATTACCAACAAGAGCTTTAGGTTGAACAAACAAGAATCTACGAGGTTTAGAATTTTCTTGTTTTTCTCTTTGTTTAGATAACAAGATAGCTGCTGTAGCGAGCAAGGTTTTACCAACACCTGTATCTAAAGCCATAACACCTGCAAAGCTGTTAGCATCAAGCCAAGCAAGAGCTTCCATTTGTTTATTGTTAAGTTTAAATGGTTTACCATCGACATTAGAAACAAAGCCTTCGATACGATCAGCAGAATACAATTTAACATTGTTTTCTTTAAGAGCATATTCTTTTTTCAAAAGGTCTTTGTAATAAAGATCAAGTAAGCCACTAGCACTATGAGATAAAGCACAAGAACCTAAAGCTGTTCTGATAGCTTCGTATGATGCTGCTGAGAAAGTCCAAAATTGACGGAAAGTGTTTGGGATTTTTTCAATATCGGAAATCTTTTTACTTAAAGCTTCCATAGCATCTCGTTCAGCTTTGAATTTATTTGAGGCTGAAGAATCATATGGGATACCGAGATAGAAACGGCAAGTAAGAATTTTTTCAGCTTCATCATCAGATTTACAAGCACTAGATTGACATAGAGTGATATATGGTTCTTGTAAATTTTCTAGTTTCAACTGACCTTTTTCAATGACTTCATACTTGTTAACTCTACCTTTGAGATTAAAGGTGTATGATGTACCTTCGACCATACGACCTTCGATATTAACAATATCATCGAGGAAGAACCCACGATATTTACCTGAAGTGATAACAATTCTTTCACGACCAACACTATCAACGAGCATACGAGTTTCGACATTTCTCTTTAAAGAATATCTAGTGAATTTATCATCACGATCAACATCTGTAAGTTCACGAGTAGTGACAGGACCTGTTGCTTTAGCAAGAGCTTCTTCACTTAATCTGTTTACAGTATGGAAAACATCTTGTGGTTTAGTACCCTTAACACCTTGACCTCTAGTGCCATCTTCTTTAGCATAGATATATGTATATGTGATTTGGCTATTCAAGAAAGTGCCTAAAACTCTGCCTTCTGCATCAGGTTCAAGTTCTTGTTGATAAATCTTACTACCTTCAAGGGGAGTAGTAACAATAGTAGGATTATGGACAAGAGATCGTAGAGCATTATATTTAGCATTGTAATCTTTAGCATATTCTTGGAGTTCTTGCATGGTTTCAAAATAGCCACCATTGAAATCATGGAATTGATCACAATAAATTCTTTTGATCTTATTTTGAGATTTAACATTACCATCAGGAGTAGTGATAGTTTCCATTTCTTTAGGATCACTACCAACCATAAGCATATAAGGGCCAAATCTTAATCGACCGACCTTTAGACCTTCTTCAACCATACTCTTTTTGATTTTAGCTTCTTTGACTTCAACTAATTTCTTGTTAAATTCAATTTGAGCTGCAACATCTTCACTTGCCATTTCTAAGCTCATTTCAGGCTTAGTAACAATAGAGAACAAGGAATAATAGATGTTCAAATCTTTGTTGAATTTCTTTTCTGTATGGATAGGTAGATTGATAGTATCACAAATGACTTCAATCATAGAACCCATAATTTCAACAACTTTTTTATATGTGCTTTCTCTAGTAGCTTCTTTCCAAATATTGTGGATTTCAGAAAGAGAACGAACTTCAGAACCATCTTCGGAACGGTTCTTTTTTAAGAAAGCACCTAGTTTTAATTTAATATCAGAATCGATAGCTTTAAGATAAGGCAAGATAGAAGTATGAAGTTCGGCAAGTTCATTAGCTTTAAGTTTCCACTCATTCTGTTCAAAAGCATCGATGATAAATTTTACGGATGCAAGATAGTCTGGGGTAAGATTGAAAATGATTTTCTCACCTTTCAAAACTTTTTCGACACGATCCATTAAAAAATCATCAAGAGCAATCAAAGATTGATAAACTCTTAAGATACCGTATGCTCTTTTAATTTTGCTAAATTTAAAGCCATAATAACGGTAGAAAGCACCTTTATATGGATTAAGAATTTTAGACTTTAGAAAATCATCTTGAGTATCACTCATAGAAAAACTCCTTCTGTTTATATTTTTAATAATGTAAGTATAATTAAAAAACTATTGTATTTTTCTACCACCTAATTTAACCCATTCATGTTTAATTCCATCACCCTTACATAAAGGAGAATCTTCTTTGCACCAATAAACTCTTTCTTCGCCTTTTCTTTTTTTAAGAATTTCTTCAGCTTGTTGTGCAGTTGATCTATCATTATAGGGTCCATATGCAGAACGAGGTATCCAAGGTCTGTAATCAGTAGTAAATCTTGCACCACCTACTATCTCACCATTGTGTTGTCTTAATCTACGATACAAGTCTTTAGTACAACCAACATAGATAATGCCAGGTAAAGGTTTTCCTGTTCTTGGACAAATTCTTTTTTTGATAGATTGGATAGAGTAAACCCACCACATAATAACACCTCTTAAAGTTTAAGAATTTTATATAAAAAGAGATGTTATAAAGAAATTAAATTTCTTGTGCTTGACCGAAAGCAACAGATGTTGTTCCTCTTAAGTAAATTTCTTCGCCATCATGAGAATCTAAGAACTCACCAACACCATCAGACAAGATAGCATTTTGGGCAGCACCCTTACTATCAATTTGAATCCAACTTGGTAAATCTTCTAAGCTACCTGTTAAGTTTTCCCAATAGCCTGCTGGATTTTCAGTCAATTCTTGAGCGATCTTACTAGCGATATTACCGATCAGTAATTCACGAGCTTCTTTCTTTAATTGAGCAAATGCCAATTCAAGTTCTTTGATTGAAATTTCATCATCTGTTGAAATTGTTAAAGTCTTAAGTTCATTTTGTGTTTCAAGAAAATCTTCGATAAATTCTTGAATGTCGCTATCTTCATCAGAATAAGTTGCTGACAATTCAGCGATCATTTCATCAGGAGAAAGTTCTTTTACAATTTCTAAAGCATCTTCTTGTGATATTCTTTTCACATCACTACTGCTGATACTGAAATATTGACTTAACCAATTCATATCAAAAGCTGATGGGTTTTCTTCAATTTTAGATTGAATGTAAGAAAGAGCTGAAACTTCAGCATCCCCAAATGTTTCAAAAACTAACCATTGAGATTCACCATTAGTAGCAGCACCTTGTGATAAAGTAACAACAATAGAATTTGGATACTTGCCATCTTTGTAACATCTGCCTTGACTATCTTTCATCAGAAGATCGGTAGTGCAACCAATCTGATGACATAGTGTATCAACAGCTAAATCTTTCCATGATGTTTCTTCTTTAGCAGCAGTTTTGGCAATATATCTGCTTGCAATCTTTTTAGCTAATAAAGACATTTTAAACTCCTTTAAGAATTTTTTCATATATGTATCTAACATAAAGCATATATATAAATAATAAATAAATTTTAAGAATTTTTAGATTGATAGAGATTAAATGCTAAATAGAAAAACATAATCAAAGGAAATTGCTTACATAAAAACAGGATCATCATAAAAATGAAAAACATAAAAGCTGTTGATATGATAAGACCTTCCAATTCTAATATCTCAGAATTTTTTTTTAAATTCTTAGGTGCTACTATGATCAAGTACACAGCATACATTAAAACATCAACATGAAAAAGTTCCATGATTATCTGTTATCCCCACTACCTTGAATCACATTTCTTTTTAAACGATCAAGTAGCTTTGACATATTGTATGAAGCAACATCATCAAGTTTGATCCCAAACTCATCAGATAAACGAGCAACATACCATAACACATCACCCAATTCAGCTTTCATATCTTCTTTGAAAGCTTCATCGATAGGCTTGTTATCACGAATGACTTTTTTAATTTTGTTAGCAATTTCGCCTGCTTCACCTACTAAACCTAAAGTACAATAATTGACCGCTTGTTCTTTTGGGTATTTTGCAGTTAAACTTGTTTGTTCTTGGTAATCATTGAAATTCATGTTTTTTCCTTTTTAAGAATTTGAAAGACACTCTATATTATACAAAAGGGTCCGCATTGAGTATCTTTTTATTTGAAAAAAGGTATGCGGACCCTCTCGATTTTTAATGTATCTATAAATGAGTTTTTATAGATTAAGAATTTAAAAGAGTACACCATCATGCAACAGCTCAGTCAATATGAAATTATTTCTATCTGTGCTAGTGTTGGGTACATCATTGCAGATACAATTCTTAATAAAATGAATTTATCTCTAAACAAAATTCAAGTCTGTTTATGTTCTACTCTTGGTGGTCTTTTTGGTGTTTGGGTCATAGCTGATCCTATTTCATTAAATGAAAGTCAATGGGTTCTAGCAGGAATAAGTAGCTTTCTATCTCAATATATCATAGAAACATTTATCGAATTTAAAAAGAAAACTACTGTATCTACGAATGAAACAAAGATTGATGAAATTCTTAATATTTTAAGAAAGCTAGATAAAAAATGAAAATTGAAGAAAGAACACTAGCTATTGTTTTACTCGATATTATAGGTAGCACAGCCTTTGTTCAAAGAGCAGGCGATGCTAAAGCTGCTATGGTGTTTCAAGTTCATGATCGGAGTGTTCGTGATCTCATAACAAGATTTAACGGTCAAGAAATTGATCGGTCAGATGGCTTTCTCATTTACTTTGAAACTATCCAAGATGCCGTCAATTTTGGTCTGTACTATCAAATCAATGTACCTGAAAGAACTAAACTAAGTTGTCGTGTTGGGGTTCATTGGTCTAGTATCGTTGTCGTTCATCAAGATGCTAAATATATACAAGGTGGTGCTAAACGGTTAGAGCTTGAAGGTGTTGGTAAAAACATAGCAGCTAGAACTATGTCTTTATGTGGTAAGGGTCAAGTCTTACTCACTAAAGAAGCTATGGATGAATTTAAGAATTTGGGAGTTAATAGCAACACACCTAAAGGTACTAGATATAGTTTTATAGGTGCATATAAATTTAAAGGATTGAAACAATATATCGGTATTTATGCTATGGGTTTAGATAAAGAAAGTTTAAGAATTCCAGACAACACAGATAAAGCAGAAAGAATGGGTGGTTTGAATGTTTTATCTATGAATGAGAAAGATGTTGCTTTCTATAATTACATCATCCATTTTGTAGGTTGGGTGTTTATTCTGACTTTAACTTTCATTTTCATGTTTCTTTTTTATCTATTCTTTGACCCTAAAATGAGAGAACAATTCTTAATCTTATTTGGCATTATCTATCAGGAGTAATCATATGAACCATGATATGAACAGCGATAAAACTAAAGGGTGGTGGTTTAGTGTTTTTTTTATGATCTTAGTCGTAGGCTTAATTCTATTCTTATCCTTCTTTAAAATTGTAGATGAGAACAGAGATATTCTCATCGGTGTAATTGGTGTTTTAACAGGTTCAATTTCATCTATGCTTACAATAGCTAGTGGTCGAAGTCCTGAAGAAATTGAAGAACTTAAAGCTAAACTTGAACAAGCTAATGCTGATCGTGCTTCTTTAATTGCTCGTTTAAGGGATGCTCAAATCCATTTACAACTTAAATCTGATCAGTTGTTTGAGATACAGACTGCTTTAATTGAGAAACTTAGTATCTTTCAGAATGAGAATGTGATTAAGACAAAGAAAGAATCTCAAGTTCATTTACATGATAAGATAGAACAGTATATGCCTAAAGTTGAAACCGATGATTAATTTTTTATTTATATAGTTATATAAATAAACTAACACAAAGGATAAACGATTATGTTTAACTCAAAAATTGCATCACTCGAAGCTCGTATTGCTAGATTAGAATTAAGAATTTCTAAATCTGCTGCTATTACACGAAAAAACCCTTTTCCCCTTTTAGGTCGAAATAAAATTAATGGTGAGACAATTATTCAAATGATTGATGCTCGTACTAAAAGAGTAGAAGCTGAAGATACACTTTCTTCTTTCTATATCAATAATGCAGAAGATGAAGAAACTATTGATGCTTTAAATCAATTAACAACAGGTATAGTAAGTCAAGTTTCCGTAGCAACAGGTCAAGGATTTATGATCCTAAAGGTTGTTGGTTGATTTGATACTTACAATCACAAATGTCTAAAAGTCAATTTTTTATTTATATAGTTATATAAATCGATTATGTTTAACTCAAAAATTGCTTCACTCGAAGCTCGTATTGCTAGATTAGAATCTAGATTGATCAGGACAGCTGCTAAATTTACCCCTCGTGGTATTGGTGATGGTTTTGATGATGGTTATTTTGGTTTCGATCCCTTTGATAAATCTAGTTTTATCAATAGAATTGAAGATTCAACATTGAGAAATTTTTTTCTTACCCTAGCGACTGAAGATTCTTCTGTCTTGAAGAACAAACCAGAGTACATGGATTTTAACGACACTGTAATCGGTTTTAAGAATTTCATTGTAAAGGGCAAAGTTTTATTTGCTGCTGCAGAGTTTGGTAACTACAATCAAGAAGGTCGTGTTAAATTAATTGCCAATAACTACTCTAATGACTATGGTGTATATGATGATGCTATACACGCTCTAAACGCGCAACCAGGTTCTGGAGTGAACTTCGTTGGTTATGTACAACCTACAGTAGCATCTCTTATTAAAGCAAGTAGAGCTATCTAACAATTCTTAAACTGATTTAACTGCTAATCTGATTTTTAAGTGTGGATACATTACATGGGGCGATACAATCTAAGTGTTTGATTTTATTAAATTCTTAAAAAATAGGTTTTATTAAAGTAATTTATTAGGTAAACCGATTTTAACCCTTAGCTAAAATCGCAATAATATCTTCGTATGGTCTAGGATTGATACTAGATAAATCTTTCAACTTAACCAACAAATCAATCCGTTTGCTTTCCCATTCTTTAAATGCTTTTTCTAGTGTAGCTACACTAACATGATACTCATCGACAAGAGATAACACTTCAGGATCAGTATTTTTAAGTGGTGGTATTTGATAAGGAGCAACCCTTCTTCTACTTGCACCACTACCTTGAAAAAACACAGCATCTTCTAAATTCTTAATTGGTTTAATTTCGAGTGATGGCTCTGTGATATATGAATAAGTAGTCCAAGCATCAAGTTCCTGCTTAGTGTCCAATTCAATTATTTTAGGTTTTCTCATACTACCCCTTTTGATGTAGCTATGATAAAATTCTTAATCTCTTGCAAGTCAGAATATTTAAAAGTCTGTACTTGATCTATAATTGCTTTTCCAAGATCATAATCTTCATCTTGAACGAGATCTTCTTTTTTCCATAAATGATACTCAATCATAAATAGACCATCCTTCTCAGTGATGAGATAAATGGGAGCATCGTAATCTTGATTGGGTGTAAATGATTTAGGTTTAGTAAGGGCAGAACCATCACCAAATGTAGTGGTGCTATGTAAGAGATCAGATAATTTACTCTCAATGAAAGCTACAATTTTATCAGCAATAGGAACAACATCATATGGCTTTTGAACTTCATCTAAAATGATTTGATCTTTGAGTGCATCAACGATGTTATCTCTAGCTAGTTCGATCTTTCTAGCTAATCTGTAAAACTCATCACTCAGTTTATAGTATTCTGAAATGAGTTGTTGTTGTTCTGATGAGAGTAGTGCAAGTTCTGATTTATCTACAGCATCATCAGATGTTTTATTCCATGTGGGACCTATGGGATCGGAAAATCTTCTACGAGTTAAACCATATGCTGAATCATCAAACCAAGCATTTGATTCATTTAATCTAGGTCTTGCCTTTACACAAGCTCTACCACCTGTTAAACGAGTGATAATTCGTTCGATGAGATGTTGTCTTGGACTAATCTTTCTTTTAGTTCTTTTTGCCATAATAGATACCTATATCTATGGGATAGCATAATTGCTATGGCATATCTTATATGATTTTAGCTATGGTAGAATGTATAAAATTTTCTAAATCACCGATGGTGTAAAAAGCATTTGAGTAGGATTTATTATAGCAAGTAATATCTATATAGTAATTGCAATTTTCTACAAACAAAAAATCAGGATCAGTGAGAGCCTCTTCGACCATATCGTCATCGATGATACTTTGAAAAGTTGTGTGTATAGATATAGGTAGGTTTGTATTTAAATAAATGAGATAGCTATCTTCTATTTCTTCTATAGTATGTGGGTATCTGGATAAGATAAAAGATAAGCTATCGATAAAATTCATAATTCGGTTTCTTCATCCAACAAAGATTGTTGTTTACCTTTTTTAGCTTGCTTTTCTTTCTTTTGTTGTTCTTCTTGGATTTCTTTTTCCCCAAGAGCATCATAAATTTCTTTCTTCCAATTACCATGTCGTTCAATTTCTTCAGAGAAATATGAAACATCAGGTGTTCTCATAGCATAATTCATTTCGCCATTTTGTTGATTTTCTTCAGCAGTGATATGGCAAAGTAAATGATCAATCAAAGCAAGACGATCAGAATCTTCGAGAGCAACCCAAAGGTCATAACCAATTTCGAGAATGAATTGATATTCTTTATCACCGAGAACGGCAAGAATACCAGGTGCTTTTAAGCATTTACCTAGATTAGGTTTACCACCGATTTTACCACCTTTGTCTTTAAAGACGATAGCGATTTCATGTTGGATGTCAATGAGATTGGGATGCCAATTAGCGATAGCATGGGTAAGAAGTTCGAGATCTTCTTTTTCATCAGCTTTCCATTTATTCATAATGGAAGTCCTTTCTTTTTAAGAGATAGAAATGTCAATAGCATATTATATGTTTTTCTTTCTCATCTTTTGAATTTTTCTTTTTTTTAATTTCTCAAAGGTCTTTTCACCGAAAGGTCTTTTTCCTGTGATAACATCTAATACACGATCTTCGTCTGGATTTTCTAATTTATTTTTCACATGGTCTTGCATATCTTTTACCATATTGAGTTTATCTAAACTGTATCTCATGTTAAGATAAGGTGGTGGTTCTGATGAATCTTTTTTACTTGCAAAAAGTTCTTTAAGTCGGTTTGTGATTTGATCATCTTCGGAAGCTGTGATGAACATTTTATTAAAATCAAATTCATCGGAAGCTCGTTTAAAAACATAAGTGCCTAATTGATTAAGATTACCTTCGATAGCAGCACCACTAGCATCTCGCTTACCTAGACCATATAATGCTTTGGCAATGGCAGGTCTTACATTAGTATCAAAATCTTTAACAAGAGCTGAAATTTGGTTAATTTGTTCTTCTAAAGGTAAATCCCCTTCTAAAATTTCTTTTGTCTTTTGTCTGTACTCATCTTCTTTTGCTTCAGGGGTAAGACTGAAAGTTAAAAATTCTTGTTCAAATCTTGTTTTTTTATCTGTTTCTTTTTCTAGTCTGTCAAAGTATGTTTTGTTAATTGCTTTATCGATCACAAAACTTTTTAACAAACCGACAACGGGGGTGACCACAGCTGTTTCTACAATGGTATTAAACACACTGTCTTGGAAATTATCCACAGCACTACTTTGCTCTACATGGCTTGTAATTGAAGCTGATATTTTTTCTTTAAGTTCAACTTCAACACTTGTTGGAATACGAGGAATATTTTCTTTAAAACTATCAATACTTTTATGTAATTCACTTTCTATATCAACACCGAATTTAGGCAAATCTACACCTAGTTCTTCTTCAAAACCTGTTTCTAGTAATTTTTTACCTTCTTCTGACAAACCACCTTTTTTTTCTAAAAATTTAGATACTACACCAAGAACTTTTGTAGTTACTGTTTTAACAGCTAGAGCTCCAACATCTTTAGCACCATCTAAGGCTTGATTATAAGCATCACCGATTAGCTCTTGTGTGTTTGAAACAACACCTGCGATGTCATTTGAGTACAGAATGTTTTGAGCATCTCCGGCTATCTTATCTAGCATTCCATGTGATAATTCTTTTTCATTAATTTCTGTAAGTGTTTTATCGAGCAAATTTTCTAGCTCTGTTGGGTTTATATCTGGAGATATACTCTTTATAATGTTTTCTTTAAGATTTTCTTTCAATTCTGATGTGAATTTCTGATTTGAAAGTATATGTTTACTAATCTCTTTCATATGACCAACTAAGTAATTATTTAAAGGTTCGTTGATATATGTGTTTGCTACTTTTTTAATCTCTTCAACGGAATCGCCTAAATATTTTTTCGCTGTTTCTGATGCTTTACCATATATTTCTGTTTCTGTGACTTTTTGAACTACTTGATTGGATAAGGATGATGCAATCTCTTGAACCTTTGAATCTTTCAATCCAGCTTTGAGTGTATCCATAATAAATTTAGAATTTTTTCGCATACTCAAACGAACACCTGCATTTAATTCACTGTTGTATTTCTCATCTAGTAACTCAAAGTAAGATTTTGTAATATTATTCAATTTTTCAGATGGCAATTCTTTCCAATTTATCTTTTTTGTTCCATCTTCTTGCACTTCACCATACTTATCATCTAAAGCATCTTTCACAAAATTTAAACCTTTTGCAATTAAAAAAGCTGTGTTCTCATAGTTTTCTAAAGTAGATTTAGCATAGACTTTTGCCAATGAATAATTAATATTGTTTGTCTTTTGACTTATCCATGACCTTCTTGTTTCTTTTGTTTCATTGAATATTTCTTCTATCTCTTTCTCATTTAGTTTATTCCTTAACACCTTTTTTACCAATTCTCTTGTTTTAGGTGTATCTTCAATTTTGTTCTTTAAATATAATTTCCCATCATCTTTTTTATAAAAGTATTGTTCTTCCACTTTGTCATAAAAAGTTTCTAATTCTGCTTCATCTTTAAATCCAACTTCATCTAAAGTTTTTAAAATTTTGTTTTCTACTACTTCTTTGTTCTTTCTAGTTTCTCTATCCTTTTTTATTCTCTTGTTTAGTCTTTGGGCAGGTGTTAAAGATTGATCTTCTTCATCCACTATTTCTAAATCATCTACATTGGTTTCTAAATCATCTTCTTTCGTTTGGTCTTTTTCGGAAGGCTCCTTTACTTTCTGTTTTCTTTCATAATCTGCATAGAACATATTAAATCCTTTTTGGATTTCACTGATCGTATCTCTTGCAAATTTACCATATTCGGGATTGGTATTTCTTTCATTATAGTAATTAACCAAAGTGCTCATCGCAATCTGATCTTTACCACCTTCTGGATTGGGGTTTTTAAATTTCATGCCTTTACTAGAAAAATAAGTAGATAACACACCTAAAGTGTAATTATCGAATATGCCTTGAGATGCATTTTCTTTAATCGTTTCTACATTTGAACCTACTCTTATTTGTGTGCCTAGCAACATAAAAAAAGCATTTCTATATTGGGGGTTCAAGTATGCGATCTTTACCAATTTCTCATAATTCTTTTTCATTTTCTCTAATCCTTTGTCTTGCTTTAGAGATACTTATAAAAAGAAAATTATTTTTTCTCAGAATTTACCATTGCTAATATTGAATATCCTGCGATGTCTTGATATGGACTTTCTCCCATTGGATCGTTATCTCTTGCTATCCTACTTAACTTGTCTAACATTCTTACTATCACATGAACATCTTTATACTGCGATACTGATATGCCATTTGGATATAGCAATTCTAAAATCTTTGTCGTTTTCTCAAAAGCATTTCCATAAGCTTGATTCTTTTCTGTTAAAAGTTCACCAAGCTCTTTTGTCTTTTCCATAAATTTTTCTTTCATTCTTTTTTTCCTTTCTTTTTACTATACACTCTTTTTCCACTCTATTTTCAATTTTATTAGCTTCCCTTAGTCGTTACACCCCTTTACTCTTAAACACTCTTAAAACCCCCTTAAAATTCTCTATAAAGATATGTTTGTTTTTTATTGCTATGTTTAAAATTTTCAAGTATAAACCAAACCCATAAAGTGAAAGCTACTCGTAAGAGAGTTGAATGGGAATTTTAGAAACCCTTTTGTTTAGATACATAAGATCAGTTTCTTTTGTTCTGTCTTTAAAAATATGAAGTCATTAAAGATAGACAATTTACCATTAAGATGAAAATCTTTAAACATAGCAAGTGTTTCCTGAATTTTACTTTTTCTTGTGCATGAATGTGATTACCTATCTCTTTTGATAAAATCATATATGGTCTAGTATCTCTCAGATATAAAGACTTACATATCCCTTTAAAACTTCTCTTTTCTCTTTTAAAGGTAGTGACTGAAATAAATCACTTTTAGATATGTATCATTTACCAACACTACTAATAAACCACTCAAGATAAATTCTATTCATCCTGTTAGAGAATGTAATGTTCTTACTCGGTGCTTATATAGATATATTTATATAGATATATTTATATAGAAAAGAT
>JACCDP011095095.1_pt1 | contig 30557 bp, 23 predicted proteins | sample 7445841 | NCBI WGS metagenome assembly JACCDP01 (sample SAMN15323441, study PRJNA562643) | freshwater metagenome | isolation source: river surface water | place: USA:Blue River Watershed | collected 2017-08-17 | reverse complement strand
GTTATTTCCCTGCTAGCGCGCCTGCCTGCGGCAAGCAGGGACGTCCTCGTCCGTGCAAAATAATACTATTACCATCTACTGGCAAGGATAGTACGAGGACGTCCGATCCAGCAAGGTTTTTCAGCATGCAAAGACAAAAAGCCTAACACACCTGCCAACAGCAAAAACTGAGAGCGGACGAGGACGTCCGCTCTAACTGAAACATTTGCTTCAAAGCTAAACCGCCAGTTATTGTTTTATTAGTTTGTAAATAATTTCTTGTTTTTCATCCTGTACTTTCAGTAAATACAAACCTTTTTCAAATGCACTTAAATCAATTTGCGCTGCATTTTTTTGGTTAATGGCTTGCTCCCATACTTTTTGTCCGTACAGGTTGTAAACCACTAAACTTGCGCTTTTTTCGGCACTGAATTGTACATTAAACAATCCGCTACCCGGGTTAGGATAAACCAACATGGCATTTTCCTGCTCCAAATTTGTATTGGCCGATAATGTATAAACCTCGTACATTCTGGCTGCATTTACTTTCTCGCTAAGTGCAAGGTCTACTACATAAATTGACCCGCTCGCTGATTTGTTAAATAAAAATTTGATTTTTCTGATTTGACTCAGGTCAACCCCAACAAAATCAGCTAATGGAATTTTTATAGAGTTAAATAATACTTTGGGTAGCACCGAGTTTTGTTTCCCTGGAGGATAATACATACATTGGGTGTAGGAGCCAATGTTTTTGGTAACCACATTAGCAGCTGCGTCTATAAGTTGTACAGAAAAATCAAGGGGTGCATTGGTAAAGTATTCTGAAAAGTCTATTGCCGCTCTAAACTGAAGGTATTTATATTGCATAAAGTTTTGATTGAGTACAGGAATATTATTTTCATAATAATCTGCCGGGCCATTCCAACTCAGCCCCAATTGCGACATTCCCAGCTTACTACTCGTTCCGCTATGAGGTTCCTTGTTTAAGGAATTGCTTACTCCACAATTGTATTCTCTTAAATCATCGGCACAAATGTCATATTTTACCATGCCTCCGGAAGCAGCGCTTCCATTTAGTGAATTCGTAATTTCGGAGTTTTCCGTGTCTTGTTTATTTACATCCAGGCGCTGGGAAGCTGGCGGATGGTATGATACAAATACCTCTGAGCTTTCTAACGAAGAGGATGCCGGTGGTATCCTGTCTTCAACTTTTAATATGGGAGCAAACGCAGTTTCATTTCCTAAATAATACCTGAAGAATGCACTGGCATAGGTTTTTAAGGCCGCCTGTTGTTCCTGAATGGTAAAGCGCTTATTGGTTGAGCCAGTACCACAATGTGAATCACTTGTTCCGTATATGGAATTCCAGTCGTCTGAGGTTCCGGCAGGGTACATTCCGGGTGTCCAGACGGTATTAAAAAAGTTATGGTTAGCTCCTAACAATAAAACTGAGTGTTTAGCTGCTTCATCATTCGCAAGGTTATACCGTACATCATCATAATAACGAACGCCTGCCAAATTCGCCACATCCCCATCACAATAAGGAGCAATATTGAGAACAGGAATATTATTCAGCATTTTCCGGTTATACGCAACAGGGGCCAGGGTTAACACTGCTTTAATGCCAAACGGACTCCCCTGACTTTTGTTTAGTAGTGCATGGGTTATAACACCCTCTCCTCCCCTCGAATGACCTATTGTACCTACATTCTGTAAATCGAGTTTACCTACAAATAAATTATTAAAGGGAGCGGCGCCGGTAGTATTAAATGTTTTCCATAGGTTTAAATGGTATTGTAATAACTCCGCTCTGGCCGCCATGCCTCTATCTGTTAAAGAATTATCGCTTGCATTAATGGCGTTAGCAGAAACAGAAATAACAATATATCCGTGACTGGCTAATTGTTGTGCGAGGTAATCATAGCCCTGATAACTGGTAATGGGCTGGTAACCGCTTATGCAGGGCCAGCTCAAACTTACGGTTCCGGTTGCGCTGGTTTTGTAACAGGTAACGTGTCTGCCGTGCATCATAAGTATTACCGGGTAAGGGCCAGCCTTCAGTGAATCGGGATAATGTACAGATCCTCTGACCTCTACATTGTTAGGAAAACTGGGTGGTTTATAAGCCAAATCGCCTAAATCATATTCTAACTTGTTATAAATATATGGCCCTGCAAGACCAGGATCTGGAGTTGTTTGGGAAAGGCTTATTACTGGGATTAAAAGTATAAGCAGCAAAATAATTCCCGGATAGTTTATGTTTTTAGTTTTCATCTTTAATCAGGTTTTTATAATATTTACCAAAATACCAGCAGTTAGTGGAATTTAATTCGCAAAATTCCTGAATATTTGTTTTGGCTACAGCACCTGGCTTTAACATATCTCCATAGCTCATCCATACTTCCTCACCTTCTGTTATTTCAACGGTTTCACCCTCATCCAGAAAAAAAATAATTTGCCCCCCGTTTTCATCAATCACCTGCTGACTTAAGCTATATTCTTTGTCGCCTATATGCAGAATGTGAATATTATCTCCGCAATAAAATGCTACTTCGGAGGAGACATTTACCTCTACCTTCCCCTTCTTTTTCTTGTAATTAATTTTAGGCTCCTTATTCGGTTGACCCACCGCAGGTAGTGTCAACAAGAGGATAATCAAAAGTTTTAAGATTCTGCTTGTCATTTTAATAAATTTTAAGTTTAATCAATTACTAACATGGGAACAAAAAAACAAAATTAGTTCAAGAATACGTCAACAATAATACTTTTTATTGTTCGATAGGCCAAAAAAAATATTTCTTTTACATCACTGCATTAAAATGTCTATTTGTTATTTTCAATATTGGTTGGTGCATCATGAGCTTACTTGAAAAAATAATTGAAATGCAGAGGTGCTGAATTTTTCTTTCACTTCATTATTGACCAAAACCACAAGATTCTTACTTACTTATTCAAAGCCCCTGTTATTTCGTAGTTAGAGCTAAATAATACAGTGAATTAAATTATTCAGTAAATTTTAGTGAAGTAAAACATATTGATGACACAGCAGGAAAGGTGTTGCTCTTTGAGTTTTAGTATTGCTGTTTTTATCCTTGAATTTTTGTCTTTTTTGTACTGCCTTTTTCTGCCCTCGTCACTTGGAGTTTTGGTCAGGCATTTGTAATTCAGATTTTTTCTGTTCATTAAGAATAAAAACATTTATATTACCCTTCACCTCCCACACTTTTAATACATTCATGAGCAGCTTCCTTGCTTTTACAAACACAAACCATTCATGCTCCCTGCTTCAGAATTTTATTGAAGGTGTTCTGTAATATAATCATCGCCATTTTGTGTGGTTTCCGAAGCTTTTCTAAGATCCTCGTAAAAAGCCATCATACTCATGCTTAAAACAAAGAGCACCAATAAGAAAAAAGGAATGGTGATGATTAAAATGAATGTGGTGATCATCATAAAGAGGAAGGTAAAAAAGGCTGTTGCCGAAATCACGATTAAAAATAAAAAGAGCATGCCCAATAGTTTTCCTATGTTTCCTTTCATTAATTTTTTACTCTCTCTTATTACTTCCCTCACGCTTAAATCTGGCTTATCCATTAACACATAATAGCAGGGAAATAGCAGCAATAGCAGGTAAATTCCAGGCAGTAAGATTATTGCTATAGCAAGTAGTGTGAGGTAAATCCTATTTGCTAAGATAAAGCTATAAATAATCGTATAATTTTCGGGGCTCTGCACTATAAAAGCATAGGCAGCAATACCAATAATCATTATACTTAAGAGGAAATATCCATATTTAACAATATAAATCAACAAGGCCTTACCGATTGAGCGAAATCCGTTAAAAAAAACACCGAGATCCTTGCCAGTTCCCCTGTATAATTGGGCAATATACATCACCATTCCCAATTGCAGCGAACCGGCAATAATTAATTGGATAATCCCGCCAATGATGGGAATGAGCCCTAAAATACCCGAAATGAATAAATAAATCAGGAATACTAAAAAAATCCAACCAATATTGGGAATGGTTTTTTTCCTTGCTTCTTGTATTAAGTCTATATTGTCTGTTTTCATGCCGCTCTCTTTTTTCGAATGATCGCTTGTATATCGCTTCTGGCCGACAAAGGTCGTAAAGTAAGGAATTCCACCAAATTATTTCTCCCAGGTTTACAATTTAGCAGATGAATTTTAAAAAAACAGAGACAGAATTTCAAAGAGGGTAAAAATTTTCACCGGCTTCCTTTTCTTTAAGTCAGCTCATATCATCTCTAAATAAGTTTTATATTTCGTTCAAATCCTTTATAAATGCGTGGTTTACCTTAAGGCTTATTGTTGCATTTCGCTTTAAGCACCTGAATTACCAAGCGCCTTACTGCTTCTATAACTAAGAAAAAAAATGTTCGTTTCTGTGACGCTCTTTCTACCTATACACATGAAGTCTCTGCACTATGTATTACTAAAATATTCCAACAACACTATGGTAGCATTGTTTATGAAATGCCCGATGATGCCATAGATTAAAGTGTTGTGCCGGTGTCTTAAAAACCCGAAGAGGAGCCCCACCGGAAATATCCATATTGCAGAGACGATGGAAAAATGCAAAATGGTGAATAAAGCTGCTGAAATAAAGGGCCTGATGTGTTAAAATAGTACTGCTTAACACACTCCATACTCAGTAATTGCATTTATTATGCAAAGCGATTTAATCAACTCAAACAATGCACATAAAATATTTTTGCTCTGTTAAAATATTTCTACCTTTGCCCCTTCAATCAATAACAAAACTAAACGTGCAGCGTCAGCACCCTAATCTCTGACAAAAAACCATGAAATCTAAACAACTCATAGCATTTACCGTACTGAGTTTATTTATTATTCTCTCGTGTAAAAAATACCCGGAAGGCCCCGCCCTTTCTTTGCGTAGCAGAACAGCCAGGGTAGCCAACACCTGGAAAGTAGAAAAGGTAACTGAAAATGGAGTAGATTTTACCTCTGCTTTAAACAACCTCAATTATACCGAAACCTATGATAAAGACGGGAATTATTCCTACAGCACTTCATTTGGAGTTGGTTCAGGAAAATGGGCCTTTGAAAATAAAGACACGCAGATAAAACGCAGTGGTGTTAGCGGTCAGTCTTCCGAAACCCTTACCATACTTAAATTAAAAGAAAACTCGTTCTGGTATAAGTATGAAGATGGTAATGACATTATTGAGTTTCACCTCATCCCAAAAAATTAAAATAATCACAGGTATGAACCCCAGGGCAAGCCCTGTACCCAAATTCCGCTCCAAGGAGCGGGGTATTCAACCTTCCGACACACCTTCGGTGGTCGGGATTGTTCGACTAATTCAGCTAAAGCTGAATGTCTCACGAATAAGCTTCATACCTTAACAGCAAGCAGGCAGGCACTATAAGTGCCTGCCTTTTTAATTGGGTAAGTATTAAATTTTACTTCTCGGTCATTGATTTACGTCTTGCTCAAAGCCCTTCGATTTTGCAAAGCTGATGAGTGAACTCTTTATAGCTCCGCCAAAATCATCCTGTACCGGTTTGCTCTTTGCCGCTTCTATGATGTATTTCTCTCGCAATACCGCCAATTCTGTAATTTCCTTTTGAACCTGCTCTCGTTCTTTTGCCTTCTTTTCTATAATTACCTTTATTTCTTCCTGACTTTTATTTTTAAACTCTGCGGGTAATTCTTCCGTTTTCAGTTTTGTTAAGGCGTCCGCATCCTTTTTATAACTATCCACCAAATCCCAGCTTTCATTTTTATAAACACCTTTACTTTTCGAAATTACCCTGTCTGCCGCATTGGCACTGGAAATACTTTCGGCATTTTTATCCTGCATGGCCTGGTTACTCTTTTTCATATCTCCTTCATAACCATAGCTAATGTATGTGTCGTTTAATTTTACATTGCAGGCATTAATTTTATCATCGTATGGGGTATGTACATATTCAATTTTTCTATCCGAATCAATGTTAAAATATTTTCCTTTCCCCTTCAGTGCCCCATCCATCCATAATTCACGTATTCCATCCTGATTAGATCCGCAATAAATGGTATTGATAAATACATTTTTTTTAACGGCTGTACTTATCGCTTCCTTGTAATTTATAATCCCCTGGTTAAAGCCTTCGTTGCCTGCAATGTAAATCAGTTTCATGGTATTGGCTCCATCATCCCATTTCAGCTCTTCTATACTTTTGGCAATAACCGCCCCACAATATTCGCTGCCTCCGTTGGTTCTCAGTGCAAAGAGTTTTTCTGAAATCAAATCCAGATCAGTAGTAAAAGGAGTTGCCTGCCTGATATAGGTCATTCTATCGCTTAATCCATCATTGCCATATTCATAAAGAGCAATTTCAATAAGCGGAGCTTTACCCTGAAATTTTAAACTGGTTAATGTATTTACTATGCCCCAGATGGTAGATTTTGCCTGATCTATGAGTCCATCCATACTATTGGAAGTATCGAAAAGCAAGGCCACCTGTATTTTGGAGTTGCTTTGTTGCTGGCTATTGGCCTGAATTTGTTGTTGCAATAGTGCAGAATTTTGCGATGAGTCTTTTGCTATTGAACCAGAGCAGCTGTTACTGAAAAGGCTCCAGGCTAGCAGGCCTGATACTATTATTTCTTTTTGCATTATTTTAGGTATTTATTGGTTCAAAAATAGACCGCCTTTCCCTGTACTTTATACATAACGGGTGAAACCAGGTTTTAACTTGGTGAAACTATTGGTTAAGCGGGGTAAATTACTTTACTTTGATTAAGGATTAACTGATCTTTCAATAATTCATGTACTTTATCTGTGTAATGCATATAGGATTTTTTATGTGTAACAGTTAAGGAGAATTTGTAAGGTTTATTTCTGAGTTATTCTGCATGTATTAGGAATAACTAAAATCAGGTCTGTCCCGGTTTGAATTAAATTTGGATTACTTTAAAATGAGGCTTAAACCCGCTCATCAATCACACTACCTGCTGCTGCATCTGCTGTTGCTATTCTCCTTCTTTTCAGTCAACTGCCTGGGGCAGGAAAAGCAGGATCAGGGTGTTCCCAAATCCATTAACAAAAAATTTAAGGCGCTGGAAAAAAGCTTCAGCAGGCATGATAAAGAAGAAGATATTGCTCAAAAATATGAAGATCTTGCTCAGAGTTTATTTAGTTCCGGTGATAATATTAAAGCGGAAGAATATCAAAAAAAAGCAAATGCCATTTACGAAAAATTAAACAACAAGGAAAAGCTATCTGAAGGGTTAAGAAAACTGGCCAAAATACAAGAGTCTGGACAGAAAATAAGTGATGCCATAAGTAATTATAAAAAGTCTGGAGAAAGCCGGTCCAGTGAGGATTTAACTGAATTAAACCTGCAAGATGTTAACCGGCTCGAAAATAAGGATGCCGATAAAAAAAAGGAGGCCATAGATGAAAAAATAACTATTCTGAATAAGAACACCTCCATTGAAAATAAAAAGACTGAAATTTTAGATGCTTACCTGCAAAAAGCACAGATAGAGGCCAAAGAAGAAGATGTGGAAACAGCCATTGGAAGCTATAACAAGGCACTGGGCTATACCGATAATAAATCGAATACAGCCAATGTGATAAAAAATGAAATGGCCGATGTGATGGTGGCCAATAATCAGTTGAACGCTGGAATTGAACTTAAAAAATCTGTGATAAAAAATGCCGACAGCATCAATGACCTGCAACAACAAATTAAATACCGGAATAATCTGGCTCATTTATATTTAAAAAACCAACAGGATAGTAAAGCCCTGGAACTCCTGCAGGAGTCATACAACCTGGCCCTTCAAAACAACAATACCTTCGCTGCCAGAAACAGCTTAATGCAATTGATAGAATATTATAGCAACAAAAAAGACAATGCAGCACGAATTAGTTTATACGCTTCTTTTCTGAATCAGCTGGAGCAGCTTATTAAAGCAGACAACAGCCTGCACGACAGCCAACTGTTGGAAACAACTGAGCAGAAAATAAAGTTGCTGGAAAATGAAAAAAACCTGAAAAACGAGTTATTGGAAGAGCAAAGCTCCTTTAACCATTACCTGATAATTGCCCTGGGCTTAATGTTAGTACTGGCATTGGTAATTGCCCGGTATTATTTCTTAGTTCGTAAAAGAAATAAAATTATCTCTCTTCAATCGCTGCGCCGTGAAATGAATCCTCATTTTTTGTTTAACAGCCTGAATAGTGTTAACCAGTTTATTGCAGAAAACAAAGAGCTGGAAGCTAATAAATTTCTCAGCTCCTATTCCGGATTAATGCGTAATATGATGGAAAATTCAGGAAAAGATTTTATTCCCCTACGCACAGAATTGGAGCAATTACAAAAATACTTAGAACTGGAACACCTGCGTTTTGTTGACAAATTCGACTTTGAAATTACCATTGATGAGCAATTAGATGTGGATGAATGGATGATTCCCAATATGCTTATACAGCCTCACCTGGAAAACGCTATATGGCATGGCTTACGCTACAAGTCTGAAAAAGGAAAGTTATTATTAAACCTGAGCTTAAGGAACCAGCACCTGCTTGTTTGTATCACTGACGATGGCATTGGTATAGCCAGGAGCCAGGCCCTTAAAACTGCTAATCAGAAAATACACCAATCGATTGGCATTAACAATATAAATGAGCGTATACAATTACTGAATAGTATTTATCAGGTTCACATCCGATGCGAAATAACTGATCTTTCCACAAACGGAGGAACTAAAGTTGAGCTTATTTTTCCGCTTCTAACCAAAAACCATGATGTCATTACAAAAAATAAAGAGCATTATCATTGAAGATGAAGTGGCTGCCCGTACAGCGCTTCGTTCTTACCTTACCAAGTATTGCCCTCAGGTAGAACTGTTATCGGAAGCTACAGACGCAAAGCAGGGTGTGGAAGCCATCAGGGCGCTGCAACCACAATTGGTGTTTCTGGATGTGGAAATGCCATTTGGCAATGCTTTTGATGTACTGGAACAATGTGGTGATATACCATTTGAAACTATTTTCGTTACTGCTTTTTCTGAATACTCATTAAAAGCACTCAACAAAAGTGCTGCCTATTACCTGCTGAAACCAGTAAACATTGAAGAACTTATACTGGCCGTTAACAAGGTGCAACAGCAAATTATGCAAAGCGACTGGATTAACCGGAACAAAATAATACTGGAAAACCACCGTAACCTGAAACCGGAAACCCAGCAACTGGTTTTGCCTACCATGGAAGGATTTGAAGTGGCAAGGTTATCAGAGATTATCCGGTTAAAAGGAAATGGGAATTTCACTGATATTTACTTTACCGATCAACGGAAAAAGATGGTTTGCCGTTTTTTAAAGCATTTCGATGAGTTGTTAGAGCATCCCTTTATGAGGGTACATAAATCGCACATCATCAACATTCATCAGGTAAAATCTTATAATAAAGGGGGAGTTATTACACTAACTGATGGCACAGAAATAGAATTATCTGCCACCTATAAAGCTGCTTTTCTTTCCGTATTTCATCAAACATAACTATTACTTTCAGACTTATGACACCAGAACGGGATTTGAAATTATGACCATCAGGCCATTCAGGTTTCCTTAGTTTATTCTCTTGTTTCTGATGCAACAAGTCTTCTCAGGTCTCCAAACCAACCCATCCACTACTCCCTCACCGGAGTAATAATTCCATCGGCATAGTGCGACTTCTTAATTCTTACCAGTACTTCGTGTAAGGTTTCAGCCGCGAGCCCGTGCAACACTAAACGATAAGCTGCACTGTATGTAGATTCCGGAACCATTGGGTGTTTGTTATTGAGCAAGGCCAGATGACCCGGTGTGCCTAATATCTGAGAAGTGTATATACCAATGGTTTCATCTAACTGCAGGGAGTTAGATGCCCGTACAAAATCATTAGAGGTAAGAAAAAGCTGGTAGAATGGAGTAAAAAATTCAATGGCCGACCGGAGATCCAGCACATTCGTCCACCTGTTGGGAAACTGAATATGGTTGAACTGGTCTTCACTGATCATGTCGAAATTTAACTTTGCCTTACCTTTTACTCCGGTGTTCTTCAGCTTTAGCTCATGATTTAATCGTATCACAAAATTATACAGGTTCAAATCATGCAACAAAAACAAATCTTCCTTTACCGACTCAAAATCGTAAGGCTTGAGCGGATTAGTGGTGATCTCCACCCCTTCGATGTTCTGTGCAATAAATTGAAGTATTTCACTGCCCACATGAAAGTGCCGGAATATAAGCAAATTGGCGTCCTTACTCACAAAATTCTTTAAACCCCAGGCCAGCATTTTGTGCAGCAGCCTGGAATTATTAATTAAGTTCGGGAAAAAGAATTTGAAAATATGAAAGAAGAACATGGTAATCTTTGACCAGATCATCACTATGGGTAAAATAAAACGAGCCGACTTAGAGTCGTTATCCCGCATCAACGCCTTTTTAGTTTCTTCATTTATGGGTATACTGTTATCTAAGTACATGGCTAACCAGGGATTGGGGTCTCTGGTGTCGTGCGACTCTATATTAAATTTTGGGTCAATCGTGTTCATTGTATTCAGTGAATGTCTTAATAATTGCCCAGTTCGGCTAACTGCATTTCGTACAAGCGGGCTGTAGTTTTTGCTGTTTTTACTATTTTTTCGGCAACAATTTTGTTCATAGCCGGATGATTCAAGGCTTGTTCTAAGTTATGGAAATGGTTTTCATCGGCCACTCCATGGTAGGTAAAAAATGAAACCTGTTCTTCACTCAGTTTCAATTGCTCTTTTATCATCCCTCCCCAAAAGGCCGCCAGCCGTTTCCCTATTCCTTCTATGATAAACATGGCTCCCAGCAGGTCTACCGGATTAGGTTTACTGGCCTGCTGAAACATAAAATTAGAAAGTGCCAGGCTTCCAATATTTTTTTCTCCTCTCCTTATTTCTTCTCCATCTGCTCCCAAAGCAATATAATTCTTCTCTAATAGTTGATAGTCTTTATGCTCAGTAGCCGTATGTTTTATAAATGCCGATCTCAGTTCAAACAAGTCTATGTCAATATTAGAGGCTGCTCTTGAAATCCATTGGGAGCCGTCTATCACCTGTTGCCTCAGGTCGCGCAGCAATAGTTTGTAATCTTCCAGACTTAATTCACTATCGTGTATTTTCTTTACAACCGGTACATTCAGCAATCTCGTTTCAAAATCTATCCATACCTGTGTTAATTGCCGCACTAACCATTCAGCCGTTTCATTCGGATTAATAACCAGTTCAGGAGCTTCTACTTTTCGTATTTCATATTTTGCCTTTGAGCTTTGGTTACCTGCTACCGTCAGTTGCATGAAACTGGTTATAAACCTTCCGCTTTCAGGAACCATACACAATATAACGTCCCCAGCCTTTAGTCTGCCTGAATACAGTAATTCCTCCAGGATAATGTATATGGATGCTGAGCCGGTATTTCCTTTAGTGCTAAGGTTACTAAACCATTTTTCTTCCGGAATTTCTGCTCCGCCTTTTTTCATCAGTTCCTGAATGGGCCCTTTAAAGTAGTTGGATGAATAGTGACAACAAAGCCAGTTGGTTTGTTGTACATTAATTTTTCCCTGATTGATGAGTTCAAAATAATGGGCTACTCCTGTTTTCACCACCTGGTCTAGCAGCCTAACATCCTGCTTCAGGTTAATGGCACCAGCCATAGAGGCCGATTCATAATCCGGATAATCTAACCAGGTTTTTTCCTGTTCGTTTTTGTTGTCGTTTTTTCCGGTAAACATACATAAAGGAAATTTGTTGGCGTGAGATTGTATATCTATCCAGTCGATGCGTAAACTTAGTTTTTCATTCGATGCTTTATCTTGCAGCACCATGGCTCCTGCTCCATCCGAAAGCATCCACCTGAGAAACTCGGTGTCAAATGGAAGCTGCTTCATGCCTTGTCTTTCAAAACGGGTAGACTTAAACAACCTGCTCGCCAACTCACTACCCACAGCAACAACATTTTTCTTTTCGCCGCTCTTTATTTGGGTAAAGGCATTTTTCAAAGCCATCATGCCACTGGCACAAACACTTTGAAAGCTGGCCAATTCACAGTTTCCAAACCCGGCCAGTTTACTGTGTACCATACTGGCAAAACCTGGTATGGGAAGGTCTCCCTGTGTTGTGCCCGTAGCCAGCAATTCAACGTCTGAAGCCCTGAGTGTTGATTTCTCAATGGCCGCCTGCACCGCTTCTGCAGCCAGGTCTGCGTTACTAAAATTACTTTGTTGTTGCTGATCTATGGCATAATACCTGGTTTTAATTCCATTTTGTTCCAGTATTCTTTTTCTCAGCGAGCTTTCCTTTCCATGTACTTTCCCTAAATAACTTTCCATTTCTTCGTTGCTGATGGGCTTGTTGGGAAGAAATACGCCCATAGCGGTTATAAATACCTCTTTCATTCTTTTGTTCATTTAGTTATGTCATCAAAAACCGGAAGAACAAATCCATAGTTCTTCTTTCCTTTCTGGTGATGTTCTGCATGCCGGGTTCCAAATATTTTCCAGCGATTGCCCTTTCCGTTTCCAAACCTGTAATTACAATGTCCGGAAAAATTAAACAGTATACTTATTAGCGGGAATATGGCAATAGTTAAGATGCTCAGGTTAAAAAAAGGCAAAGCAGAAAGCGGAACTGTACTGAGTAGCAAGGCCTCCACCCAATGAAAACTATATACGGAATACACAGAAGGTACTGCAGACCGATGATGCACCACGTGAATGTGCTTCATCATAAAAGGAATATGCATCATACGGTGAACCAGAAAAAAATGCAATTCATTCCAAAGGGTGAGCAGAAATAATCCGGTTAAGGTATTCCATAAAGTATCGGGAAGAAAATCGATAAGCTTGTGTTGATAAAGCAGGATGATGGGGAGTCCGGAAAAACCAAAAACGACTATGGAGCTTAATGAATGAAGTTTTTCTGATCGTTGCTGGCCCGGCCGGGACTTAACATTATATATTTTATGAAGCAACCCTTTTCTTTCTAAAAAATGACAACATTGCTGAAACACATAACCCAGTATAAAATACAGAAAAAGAAAGTAGCTTATTGTTAAAACAACTACCTGCAGATATGAAATGCTTTGTGCTACTTCCTTTAATACCATTCCGGCCAAAGATATAAAACTAATACATTGCCGGAAGCAAAACTTTGTTAAAGCCGGTTGCTTGTGTAATAATATGACAATGTTTACCTCACAATCAATTTCCGGGTGCAACAATACTGACTGGTTTTTACCTTAAGCAGGTAGGAGCCACTTTTTAAATCTGCCAGGTCATTTAATGCAATCTGTAAATGTTCCTGGTGCTCTGTGTTGTGTACATAACCAGAAAATATTGTTTGCCCGCTTACTGAAATAATTTCCAATTGCGGGTCTTCGCCAAAACTCAGGTCGAGGTTAATTTTAGCCAGTCCGTACTCTGCCGGATTAGGGTACAGCTCTATTGGCCCATGAGCAACAGTGTTATTTAACACCACAACTTTACTATAGTGTAGGCTTCCGTCGAAGTCCGTTTGTTTTAAACGGTAATATAATTGTCCTGCCGGAGGTCTTTGATCCCATTGTTCGTATTGCAGTTGAACCTGACTATTCCCAGCGCCCTTTACCTGAACAAGTGGCAAAAAATCATTTCCATTCAAGGAACGTTCTACGGTAAAATAATCATTGTTCAATTCATTCGCTGTTATCCAGCTGAATTTCACCTGTTGGTTTTCTGGTTCTGCACTAAAGCTGATCAGTTCAACAGGTAAAGGCGACTGTGCTTTGTTTTTGGTACCAATGTACCATGAATTATCGATTGATGGTGAATTGGTAAAGCTGCGGTTTACCTCTAAGGAAACAACCACGTTGGTTGCTGCTGCGTACGAACCCACGCTTGCAGAGGCTGACTGAGAAGCGTTTAAATCGGTTAAGGTAACCGAACCAAAGCCTTCCCCTCCATACCTTATAGATCTTGAACTAGTAAGAAAGGTGCGAGTCGCAGTCCAATAAGCATTTGAAACTCCTTGTACTATAGTACCACCAGCCCAGGTAGCATCCACATGGCTTGCATTAGTGTATGTTGAAGGAAGGCTAAAGGTATGGGATACCTCCATGTACAAATCTGTAGAATTAGTAATATTGGTGGCACCTAACCAAAAAGGCCGGTAATAGGCTGATGATGCAGGTGAATAATAGGATGTTCCTAATGGAAACAAGCCCGCATTACTTCCAATACCTGGGTTTGATCCGCTGGTGAAATACCTCCTGAATGTTCCGGAATAAAAATGACCACTGGTTCTGTTAAGGGTACCCGATGTGCCGGATGGATCACCCAGGGTAAAACGATATGCATTCATATTTACAATACCGCTTGTTAAGGTTAAGGTATTATAAGTTGCTATGTTGCCTGACATGGTGAATTGCGGATAAGCTGAATAAGTATTATTAAGGGTAAGGTTATAGTAATTAGATGTAGTTCCTGAGCTATAATTTTTAGGAACCGGAATATCCTGTGTGGCAGAAGTGGAATTAAAGTTAACTGTATTAGAGGCTGCATTTACATCTATTCTGATTGCACTGTGAACAGATGCTCCCGAATAATTAAGGGTGGCGCCATTATAGGCATAGTAATAAAGTCGATTTCCTCCTGAAGTAGTAGTGGTAAAATTTCCAACCGTTGCGGTAGATGCGTTATCTAAATAGACTTCCCCATCGGTTGTATTAGTATTGTTTAATGTTATGGTGCTTGCGGTTACAGATCCGGAAGCGTTGTAAATAAATACCCAACTGTTCCAGGTGTTGTTAAGGTTCTCTATGGTGATATTGGTGCTGCTAATACTACTTGATAAATCGTTATTAATATAGGTATCGTTCCCGGAGGTATTTCTTATGATCAGGTTAGTTGAAGTAATAGAGCCTGTTGCGTTATTCCCATTTTCAAAAATTAAATCGTCTGAGCTGGAGGCGACCATGGCATTATTCAGAACAAAATTACTCACTGAAATTATTCCGTTGTTTTCATAGGAAGCATTAGCCGCAGCAGAGCTATTGGGGTTGATATAGAAGGTTCCTGCTCCTGAAATGGTTCCTTTGTTATCACGGGAATTAGCTGTAGGAATTCCGGTATTGGTGCAGGCGCCCGGAGTGCAGGTTAAGGTAATACCTGAATTAATGGAAAGGGTAGCACCCGACTGAATATAATAATTGCAACAGCTGGCATTGGCTGTAACCGTTACGGTATGGCCACTTGCAATGACTACTTCATCAGTAGCTGCCGGAGCAACTCCTCCTGCCCAGGTGCTGCCTGCGTTCCAGTTTCCGGAACGGGTAGAGGTTATTTGTGCTAAGCCGGTCAGGGGAATCATTACCAAACACATATATACTATCGTATATAGGCCATGGCTTTTATGGGGGAAATAAAATACAGACATGCGAGAGAGGGTTAGGTTGTTGTTGTTATTACTAATATAACAAGCACTTCCATCTACACTATAAAATAGTCTGCTATTTTAGGTGAGATAAAAAAATTTATCGACAACCTGTCTTTATTAGCTACACCTGTATATAACTCAAAAAGTCTGTTATTTTATTTATCTACTCAACTGGCTTCCTTTTTTGTCTGTATATTACCCCTACTGAGCTATCATTTAAGGGAATTTATGCTATTATTTCCTGTTTTTGCTAAAAAATCATTTATTCTTTCTGGGCAGACATTCCCGGAACCACCGAATGCACCCAGTTTTTTCCCCATTCCTCCATCTCCGTCTGCGACCATAATCCGGGATAGAATATTCTTTTCTGGAACCTGGGAGGCAGGTATTTCTGCCAATTGGTTCCTCCGGTAGCAGCTACATCTGCAGGGTTTTTGTGTAAATACCTTACGGCAGACTTATAATGAGAGAGTGGCCAGTTTACATTCACATGAACATCTAACATGCGCAGGGCTTCTATAAGTTTTTCGTTCTTCTGATCTGTTTCCGGTAATTGTTTATAGCAATACCAGATATTGGCGTGTTTGCAGTTCTTTACCAGCTTTAATAGCTCGGCTCCATACTTCTCTTCGAACATTTTGAGGGTAAGTGTTTTTTTGCCAGTGGCCAGTTCTGTGGCTCCGTATTGCCAGTATATGCAATGGTACATCTCTTCCAGTGTTTTCTCCTGGCTCCGCTCCTCCTCAGTCATGGCTAAATATTTAGCTCTCACTTCTTTGTCTACCAGGTGAACAAAGTCTGTTGAAAATATCTCAATTTTACGGTATTGGGCAGACTGAAAGCCACTGGCCGGGAGCAAGGACATGCGGAATTTGAGAAATTGCTTCTGATCCATGCCATCCACCATAATGGAAAAGGAGTTGGTTAATGCTTCGAAATACCGGTTTATACGGTTCACCCTTTCCAGCAGGAATGAAGCCTCCGGTTTGGATTGTGTGGTGATTTGTTTGTATTCATGCAGACATAACTTAAAATATAATTCTGTTACCTGATGGTACATAATAAATATTTCTTCGTCGGGAATACTGGTTTTGGGCGATTGCAGGCTTAACAGGGTATCCAGATGGATATAATCCCAATAAGTGAGGAAGTCTGCATACAGCAGTCCATCCAGATAAGAGGCCAAATCCTGCCCCATGGTATTATACTTTTCTTCTAAAAGTTTAATACGTTCCGTTATTTCAGGTTTTAATTCCATTTTATAATTTTTTATACGGTATGTGTAATACTGCTTGAAATGCCTGCTTGTGCAAAGGCTTCCATGATTTGTTGAAAAGCTTTTTCTACATTCAACTCTTCAATACTATTTATGCCGCTGCAGATTTCCATTAATATTTTATCCTGTAACTGTCCCCTTTTCATGGCTACGGCATAAGGAATGCGGTGGAAGGAAACCATGGCGTATTTGGATATGAACTGTTCGGGGTAGCGTTCCTCGAGTAAAACATCGGCTTTCCTTTTCAGCAGAAACGTTTTATTGGCTACCAGATCCCGCATCTCCACAAAATTTTCAATGGCCATATCCGCAATAGCATCTGTATTTTCTTTTCTTATGGCTGTGAAGGCGGTAAAAATTTCTTCCCAGTTATCGCAATATTTCTCTAAGAGGGTATCAAAAAAGTAACAGTCTTCAAAACAACAATTCATTCCCTGTCCAAAAAAGGGAACGATAGCATGGGCTGCGTCTCCCATGAGTAAGGCTTTCCCGCCCAGGTTCCAGGGAAAACATTTTATGGTCAGGAGGTTTCCGGTAGGGTTTTCAAAAAAGTCTTCCAGCAAGTCCGGCATCATGGGTAAAGCATCCGGCATTACTTCCTGGAAAAAATTCTCAACCTCTTGTTTATTGGTTAAGCGGCTAAAATTTCTATCTCCTTCCTGATGGTTCATGAAAAGTGTACAGGTAAAATCGCCCTCTACATTGGGCAGGGCAATCATCATGTATGAGCCTCTTGGCCAAATATGCAGGGCATTTTTTTCCATCCTGAATTGATGACCGGGTAAAGCAGGGATATTGAGTTCTTTATACCCATAATTTTGATAGGTTTGAGAGTAGTTGAAAAATCCGGATTTTAAAAACTCCATTCTTAAAGCAGAAGCCGAACCATCAGTGCCAATTACCGTTTCGGCATCTGTGAAACTACTTTCGGCGGTTCTTTCATCAACAAAAAAAACTCTTTTGTTTTCCATGTTCATGCCCACACAACGCTGATTAAAGTGAAATTTAACCTCCGGAAATTTTTCAGCAGCATTCATGAGCATAATGTTCAGTTCCTTCCTGGAAATAGAGTTAATGTATTCATTATCGTTTTTTCCATAGGGTTGAAAACTTAGTTCGCCTTTTTCTGAATGCATCATTCTTCCTTTCATAGGCACTGCATTTTTTAGTACTTCTTTATCTAAACCCACCATTTCCAGGGCATGCAAGCCTCTGGCCGAAATGGCCAGGTTTATAGATTTACCTGCGCTAATACTTGTTTTACGCATATCCGGCCGGCGTTCATAAACGTCAACAGTGTATCCTCTTTTGGCTAAAAAGATGGACAATAAGGAGCCTGTAAGGCCGGCACCTGCAATGACAATTCTTTTACTCATACTTCTGAAAGAATTAGTTAATAATTTATTGGGTTTGTTAAAATCAACAACCACTGGTAAACAACAGTAATAGAAATGGAATACTTTACCTGCAATCTCAGGTAGGAGATTTTTTCAGGTTACGAAACAACTGCTTTTTGGTTGCTAATGGGTAAATCATCGACCTCAAATATATGACTTTTTTCCAATCTTTTTCATTTGTTACAGGCGGCATCAATCAGCTGCCATATCAGCCTTCCGCAACTTTCATTGCTTACATCTCCATGCCCTTCCACTACCACATTGCTGGCATCTAAATATAATCTTCCGGCCAGGCCTTGTTCCAGGTTAATTTTACCCTTACTGTTGGTGAGTGCATGTTTAAACGCAGAGCTTCCGGAATGTGTTATAGTATATTGCCAGGCTTTGCTACCACCAATGAAATGCCCAATTCTGCTCCCGTTCAGGGTGTTAATGGCCTTGTCGTTACTGCTGCTGGTGGCACAAAAATAATTCCAGGGCTCCGATTCTAAGTAAAGACCTGCGCCCGTTGTTTTTCTCCATATACGTGAACGGATGGATTTAGGCATGTGCCGGTCTACGGAATATGCGCCCTGAAAAGCAATCATAAGCTTTATTTTTATTGTAGTATCGCAGCCTGGAAAATAAATGGAAGAGGCGGATGCCCTGCTTAAAATACGTGCCCCGAAACTATGACCAATTAAAATTAAGGGCAATTTATTCTCCTTGCTCAGGGGAACCAATCCCTTCCATATTAAATAATTAATATGCGTAAGCCCCAGGTCGTCGGCATCATTGGCTTTATTGGGTAAGTCTATTAATGTTTTATCAAAGCTACGGTTGTGCCAGTAAGATGGCCAGGTAATGCCCAGGTAAAAGGGTCTGAATTCTTTTCCTTCTTCCTGTGCTGCTTTTCGGGTAACACTCAGCCATTCATTATACCTTTCAACCGATTCTAATTGATGATTGTTCCAGCCGGTACACATTAACAGAATATGCGTGTACTGGCCTGCTTTAATTTTTTGTTTTGCTAATTCAATTATTTGATCTAATTGTGCTTTGGTAGATTGGTACAGGTTATAATTACTGTCCTTTTTTATTTCCTGATTATAGATATTGTAATTTACATCATACTTTCCCTGTTGACTACTGAGCCAATGGGTGAGTATCATGGTTTTTCTTTGTTGTAAAATTGTTTTATTCCATTTGGCAATTTGTTTATACCTCCTTACTTTTTTTGTGCTTAGGCTGCTGTTAAACTTTTCCTGCCAGTATTTCTGATAATCAAGGCCATAAATTAGTTGCTCATGTTTCATGTGCAGCCGGGCACAGGTATCTGCAATTAACTTGTCCGAAATTTTTTCAAAACCCATTATTATTCCATCGAAGGCCCTGTCTACAGGTAATTTAGGTATCGCATAATAATGAAAAACACTCTGACGATAAGTGTCAAAGAATTTCACGCGTTTATCAAAACGCTCCTGAGCCTTGAGTTTCATCACCAATATGAGTACTAACAGCAGGTGTTTTTTCATAGACTGTTGTATTTGTTCAGATCAATTTTTACATACATGCTATTCGAGCCACAAAATAGACTTCAGTATTTTAATGGCTTAATATAAAGAAATACTTCATTCATATAAAGTCTATATTTCATTATCCGTACTAAAAAAACTAAACCTGTACCACAGTAAATGTAAAAAACCCGGAGTATTTATATTACTCCGGGCCTTTACACTTGCATTTAATATATCTGCATGCATCGGTATTTATGGCATTAACAAAAGTATTCTTTACCTAAAAAACCTGCTTTTATATAGAGCTAAAATGGCAGCACGATTAATTTACCGCGCAATCTCTCACAAAGCCAGGGAAATTGCCTACAGTACTGTATGTTCCGGTTAATGTAGTAGTGCCATCTAAGCGGTATATGGTTGAAGTATTGGTAGCCGGGTTACTTATTACAATGTGATACCAGTTACTTAATTCTCCGGCCTGCCTGGTTGAAAAAGAGGCTAAGTCTTTTTTATTATCATAAGCAATTGGTACACTTACTAAACCGGTAAGCTCGCAAGTAGGCAGGTATAAGTTATACACCTGTAATGAAGAGACTGATGCACCAGCTGCTGAGCCTGTTGCGGCCACAATGACCCTTAAATTGTTCATGTTAGGTCCCTGACAAATTGTTTTGCGGTATGAGGCCCAGGAGGAAGGGAAACTGTAACACACAGTAGCATAAGAATAACCACTACTTCCTCCAAAAACATCATTGATTTTATAGATGGCGTTTCCTTTTAAGGCATATACAACAGGCTCCAAAAGGGTACCCGTATATTCTCCGGTCATTTCAAGCTCCTCCGGCTGAAACACAGGCCCGCTGGCAGAACCGCTATGTAATTCTGACACGAAAGCCCCGTTGTAATTTAAATTTGAAGTTGAATAGGCCGAATAAATTATATTGTTGTTATGGGCTCCAAGTCCATACGCAGGAGTTTCTGCAGGAAAACTACCCGCGCTTACATATGATCCCAAAGCAAGGTGGTATACCTTATTTGTTGCTAAAATATCATTTAATCCTAATATTTTAGAAAGAGGCCCTCTTACTGTGGTACCTGCGCTTTCCTGGTTCTCCTGGGTAGCAGTTGTAATACTTTCTTCATTTACATTGTTTTTTTTACATGCTGTAAAAATCAGGCAAGCTATGGGTGTACCTAATATTAGCAGTTGTTTTACAGTTTTTCTCATATCTTTTTTCTTTAATAATTTTTTGCCTACTCGTTTAACGCTTTTCGGCTACCGCTTTTTTTGTAAAAGTACAATTGCACTATGTACGCGGCATGCCCTGTAACAAACGGCTGATATTTGTAACTAACGGCAACAAATTGTAATGAAAGGGGAATGAGAAATAGTATTTATTTTTTGCTCAAGCTTCTCCTGGATAAATCCCTTCCTGCTGGTTCATCTTGTATGGAAGAGCCGACAAAGAATAATAACGATTACCAAAATACATCGGAAGGCAGATTTATTTGGCCTCTGGGGCAGAGGATGGCTGGACTTCATCCGGGTGATTGTTTTAAAAACTTCAAAAATTCTGATTTCCTGCGTTTAGAAATTTCTATTTCAGATTTATTGGCCAGTTCAACAAAACCTCCATCGGCTGCATTTATTTTCACTAAGTACTTGCAATTAATAAGATATGACTTATGTACCCTGAAGAAAAAATCTCTGCTTAATTCCTGCTCATATTCGCCAATGTTTTTGCAAACCGTATAATACTTTCCGTCACGGCAATGTAACTCCGAGTAACGACCAGCTGCTTTAATATAAATAACCTCTTCTTTATTAAGAATCACCACACCTTTTGGGGTAGTGACAGACAAAGAGCTGCCTGTTCTGCCTGTATATTGAATCTTTTTGCGTGATTCAATTTCTACTCTGGCTTTTGTCACTGAGTTAATTAATTCGTCAGGATCAATGGGTTTTAATATATAATCCCTGGCTCCATTTTTAATCGCCTGTATGGCGTACTGACTGTGAGCAGTAGTAAAAATCACGTATAGGTTTTTACCTTCAATCATTTCCAGCACATCAAAGCCATTGCCGTCTGGCATTTCAATATCCAGAAATAAAATTTCGGGTTGGTATTTCTTAATTCCCTTTGCTGCATCCATAGCCGAATGAAGAATATCCATCACCTCAACATCCGGACAGGTTTTATTTAACAATAATTTAAGGGCCATGCCCAATTCTTTTTCATCATCAACGATTAAGGCTTTCATGAGTATAAGTATAGGGGATTATAAATTTAACCTGGGTTCCGGTATTATTTTGATTTAGTACTTGTTTATCTGCAATGGAAAAGAAAAAAGGGAAATTCATTCTCCTGCATAATAACTCCAGCCTGTTTTTGGTTACCTCCAAACCCGCTGAAACATGTTCTGCTGCTAATTTTTTCAGCTCTTTAGCTTTGTTTATACCAATTCCATTATCCTCAACTACAGCATAAAGTATCTTATTAGTCAGTGTAAAGGTAATGCTGATTTCTTTTTCCCCTGTCCCTGTCATACTGGTGAATGCGTGTTTAATAGCATTCTCAATATGTGGTTGAATAAGCATGGGAGGTATCAATAGGTTTTCTAGTACACCAGCATCGTAATCGAACTTAAATTTTATTTTATTAGCTATACGCAGCGATTCCAGATCAACATATAAGCGTAATGTATTCATTTCTTCCTCAAAGGCTATCAGTTCGTTTCTTGAATTTTCCAGGCTTTTCCGCATAAGTTTAGCAAACATGGCAATGTATTTAGAAGCCTTTACCGTATCTTCAGCTAAAACATAAGATTGAACAGAGCCCAGCAAATTAAATATAAAATGTGGATTCATTTGCATGGTCAGCGCCTGTTGTTTAAACCCTGAAAGCTGTTCAAGCAATTTGTTTTTTTCTTTTATTTTCTTAATCCGTATCAGCAATACCAGCACCAAAACACTTGTCCCGCTAAATAATAACAGCACCTGAAACCAGGTTCTTTTCCATAAAGGTTCGCTAATAGTAAACTGAAAAGTAGCTGCCTGCTCGCTTAACAATCCATCTTCATTCTCGGCCTTTACTTCAAAGGTGTAGTTACCTGGAGGAACAAATGCAAATTGAATGGTGCTGTTGGATGTGGTTCTCCATTGTCCGGAATAGCCTTTTAACCGGTAAACATACTTTACGTTTCCTGCCTCCTTATAGGTTAAGCCAGCTACATAAAAAGTTAAATAATTGCGGCTGTGCTTAAAGACCGGCTTTTGCTGCATGATATAACTTACTGTATCCAATCTGAAATCCTGAATATGTACAACAGGGGCCGTAGCATTTTTAAACACTTTCTTCGTATTAAAAAAGGATACCCCCTCATTGGTTAATGCATATAATGTATCATTTAATAATTCTATATCTTTTACTTCATTATTAAGCAGGCCTTTCCGGGTATCCAGTATAAATACTACTTTTTCAGTTGTTGTATTAAACCGGCAAACTCCTTTTGAGGTTGCTAACCATAAAATAGTGTCGTTTTGTTGTATAATTGAATTTACAATATCCGAGGGTAAACCCTCTTTGGTGGAATAATTTTTTACTCTTTCACCTTCCATTTTTATCAGGCCTTTGTCAATAGTTGAGAAATATAAAGCGCCATTCATAAAGACCATAGAAGTTATCCGGAGATTAAATAAAGGGTTCCCCTTCTTTTTAATCAACTCTTCTCCTTTCAGGTAGTATAATCCACTAAAGCTGCCTGTCCAGAGGGTATTTTTATCGTCAAACACCATAGCTTCTCCCCTTACATGTCCATCTGAAGAAAAGTAGAAATTGCTACTATTCTGGTAAAAGTTTTTGAGAATACCTTTATAAGTGCCTGCTAACAAGCCATTATCCCTGGCTCTTAAATAACTCAGGCAACATAACTTTCTGATTTCACGGTTCTTTTTTTCTGTATGTAAATAGGTCTTTATGTTGCTGCTTACATGAAGTGTTCTGCCAATGGTATCATAAAAAATTGTTCGTATATAATCGGGGAAGTAATTTTCATGACTTAGTTTAGCCTCCTGATAAACTAAGAGTGTACCTTTATTGGTTCCGACAAAAACCTTATGCTTAAAATTGTGCGCCAGCGCTACTGTTTTTTCTTTGTCATTTTTTTTGGTGCTGCCATTAAGGCTTTCTACATGAATATTTGGCGCATATATTATTCCGCTATGTAAAGTGGTAAACCAAAACCCATGTTCATAATCTTCCATTACTTTAGTGATCTGGTCATGCGGAAAATATATTTTACTTCTCTTTGAGCCTGGGGGCTGATTAGGGGCAAATTTTTCCACACCTCCGTTTAAATATCCTATCCACAGACACGAATCAGTGTCTTCATAAAGTGAGATAACATTATTGGAAATGGTGCTATCAACCAGTCTGCCACAATAAATATCCATTATAAACCGGTTAGGTGAAAAAATATAATGTCCGTTTTTTCTCTTTAGCATAAAGGCATTGCGTATTGCCGGTTTTTTTAATTCCTTTTCCAATACCTTGTTGTTACGGTAATACAGGCTTACCCCTTTTGTTGATTTAACCGTATGGTTGAGGCAGTGATAGAGGTATTCCAGGCTATCGGAAATTTCAAGAACATAATTGCTGCAATACTTGAGATTATTCCGGGTAAGCACTTTAACAGTTCCCTTATTGCTGATGTGATAAGCTCCATTGCCCATGGTTCCAATTACAATAGATTGATCTTTTAAGACCCTAAATGAACGTATTGCTGCTGCAGGTTTTTGAGAGTGAGGTGTAATTTTATGATTGTATGGATAAGGGTGTATTTTATTTCTGAAATAATAGCTTAGTTTCCCGCAATACGACAAAAACCAGATTCTTCCTAAATCATCTTCATACAGGGAAAAAACAGTGTTATCTAATAGACCTTCTGCTGTAGTGAAATTTTTAAACGTGTATCCATCAAACCTGGAAACACCTCTGTCTGTGGCTACCCAAATGTATTTCTGCCTGTCCTGGATAACATCATAGGTTTGTGAACTCGGTAATCCCTGATTAACATTGTAAATACGGTAGGTGAACGATTGTGAAAAAGTCTGAAAAGAGAAAAACAAAAAAACTAACTTAACTATGTTGTTTAGCATTTTCCTGGTTTAACTTGACTGTCCAAATTTAGCATTTATACTCAATTCTCTTCTTAAATAAGATCAGGTAACTTGCCCAACTATTTTGCTTCACTATTTCAGGCCGGTTTGAGCTAAGAAAAACGGAAAGACAATTTTCTCTCTGAGTTTATCCATTTCTCCTGCATTTTCAAGGATGAGGAATAATTACTCATTCTTTCCAGGTATGTAAAGGCTTTTAACAAATTTATACTGCTCATTTTTAGTCAGTTTGATCCTTTGCCGATAATTTAACACTGTCTTGATAGAAATTGACACTACTTTTGTGCCCTAAAATGTAAGAACTAGGCAGCAAATTGTTTATCAAAGGAAAACCATAAGGAAACTGGTTCCCCCCTTTTTGTCTGTTTTTAGTACTAATGAATTAATAATTATTGATTTATGAAAAGAAAGCTATTTTTATTATTGACCGGAGCCAGTATGTATACACCCATACTACAGGCTCAATCTGCTGAAAAACCCTGGAATGTTGGTATTTATGCCGGAAAATCTGAGTACCATGGTGATCTGGGAATGGGTTTTTTCAATTTTTCAAAAGCCTTTTATGGTTTTGGTGCCGCCTCTGTATCTCGTTACCTCTGCCCTTCCTTTGATCTGGGAATTTATGGATCTTACGGAGAACACGGTTTCTATGAAAGCAAGACCTCTCATTTTTTAAGCAGAAATTTTTATAGCGACCTCTGCTTAAAATATAAATTTATTAAGAAAGACAACCCAGTGTTTAGTCCGTATATTTTTGCCGGTGTAGGTTTTCGTAATTTAACTAAATACAATGTTAAACCTGGTTTGGACTTTGTGTTACCTGGAGGAATAGGTTTTGATTTGCGTCTTACTTCAGGCATTGCACTACGTTACTTTGCTACCGCCGGATATACCAATCACGATGATCGCGACCTCAACTCCACAGCCAAATACAACGATGGTCAGTTACAACACAATATAGGTCTGGCCTTTAGTTTTGGTAAGAAGAAAGATGAGGATAAAGACGGAGTTTCTGATAAGCGCGATAAATGCCCGGGTACACCTGAAAAAGCCCTAGTAGATTTCAGTGGTTGCATTATCGATAAAGATAAAGATGGTATTGCCGATAACTTAGATGAATGCCCAGAGGTTGCCGGAATTCCCCTTTTCAAAGGCTGCCCCGATAAAGACAATGATGGCATTAAAGACAGTGAAGATGCCTGCCCGGAAGTTGCCGGCTTAGTTGCCTTTAAAGGTTGTCCTGATAGCGATAAAGATGGGATTGAGGATAAAGAAGATAAGTGCCCTACAGTTGCAGGTATAAAAGAGCTTGCCGGTTGCCCGGATACAGACGGAGATGGAATAACTGATAGCGAAGACAAATGTCCTGCTTTAAAAGGAGTTGCAAGCCTTGCTGGTTGTCCTGATAAAGATGGTGACGGTGTTAGCGATCCGGAAGATAAGTGCCCCAACGTAGCCGGAATTGCTGCCAACAAAGGTTGTCCTGAAGTTAAAGCCGAAACAAAAGCTGTATTTGAAAAAGCCCTTCAGGGAATTCAATTTGAATCGGGGAAAGATATCATCAAAAAATCTTCTTACACCATTTTAGATGCTGTAGTGAAAATCATGCAGGAAAACCCAGAGTATAGCTTACTCATTAATGGGCATACCGATGATAGCGGAGACGATCAGAAAAACCTGACGCTGTCAGAAAACCGTGCCGTTGCAGTACAAAACTATTTAACGAACAAAGGTATTCAGGTTTCAAGGCTTGCTGCTAAAGGATATGGAGAAACACAACCTGTAGAATCGAATAAAACAGCTAAAGGTCGCGCTAAAAACAGAAGGGTAGAGTTTGTAGTACAATTCCAATAAACTTGTTGTTTTAAATTTTTGATTAATTTTCAAACCCTTTCGATTGTTCGAAGGGGTTTGTTTTTTAAGTACAGCCATGAACTCTATAGCAAACCCCTGACCCTTATTCCGCCCAAAGAGAGGGAAAATCCCTCAAACACCGAAGTCTCTCTCGAATGATTTGTTGGTGCCTGACAACCGGATTCATTTCCTGCAATATTTTTTTGATGCTTCCACCGGGTACTTCTGATCTAAATCTACATCGTTGAAACTTTTGGAAGATCCCCAGCCAAACAATTTTTCGAAAAAGGGAAGCATTTTTTTGTTTTTTATTTTGCTCAAAAAATAAATTTCGTGCTCTTTCTCCTTTATTCCCATTTCATATAAGATCTCATTATGTTCAGTTATTCCTGACTCGTGAAAATACTGCATCATACGAAAATATTCACATACATTCCCGCTCTCGAGCCTTCCCGCAAAGTAATAAGGCATAAACCAGCCTATCACATAACAGGAGCCGGAAATCAGTTTCCCAATAATATGAAACCTGATTTCAAAATAAACAGAAACCGGAACCTGATAATGATTCATGATAGCTAAAACCTCCCTTCGGTGGTTCCACTCATCGTCTTCTATTTGTTTGATCTGTTTTTTTTCTTCAGGATCTTGTACTGAGCCCGCGTGACCCTGATAGGCAAAGGCTGCTGCCTTTTCCGCTGAGTAAGCCATTTGCAATAACCTGACAAGTTGGGGATGATGGAGTTTAATTTTATTGGTTTCCATAAAATATTTCCTCAGTTAACTGTACAAAATTAACTTTTATCCATTTGCCCATATCTACATTTCTATTTTTAACCGGTCTTTAGTGTAACCTATTGCTCTTTCTTCTCTCCTCGTTTAATTCCTATGGCTTCCCGGTTTTAGCAAAATATGTCCCTGCCCGCAATAGCCAGGCCAACATCACAACCAAATTGCCTGAACTAAGCGATTGAATAACCTGCTGGCATGAATGAATGTATTATATTAAAAAAAGCACCTTCGGGTGCTTTTTTTAATTTCTATCGTTGATATTGCTTAGCTCCTTTACCAGAGTAGCTTCTACCTCCTGAATCCCTCTTCTCTGCACCAGGCTTACTTCCAAATTTTCTTTCAGAGTAACTACCCTTTTCAGCGTAACTGCCTTTTTCAGAATAAGACTTCTTCTCTCCCCTTCCGTATCCACCTCCGCCGTATGAACCAGCAGGTTTGCCCGATTTTTGAAAGCGTCTGTTACCGAAATCACCGCCTTTTCTGTAACCGCCACCTCCGCCGCCACCGCCTCTTCTTTCAGAGACTTCAAATTGTACGGTACGGTTATTAAAGTTCAAACGAAGTTCATTCAGTTTCAAAAATTCCTCGTTGTATTTGGTTTCTGTTTCAAAGAAGGAGAAACTATTTTTTAATTCTATATTAAAAATCATTCTTCCATCAATTTTAGAGCAATCCACCAGGAAATCTTTCAGGCTATTCCGGTTCAGATCATCCAGAGCTCCTATGTTGATAAAGAAACGGGTGGTACGGTTTGGTCCTGTTCTATCTCTTCCGTCTGTTTGAACATTAAGGTCAGGGGCATTTTGGTAATAAGTAAGAAAGCGGTTAAATTCTTCCGAAACAAAACGCTTAATAATTTCTTCTTTACTGAGGTCTTTCAGTTCTTCAAAAATATTGGGTAAATAGGTTTCTATTTCTTTTTCATTTACTTCAACATTTTGCAGTTTATGTACTAAATGAAACAGTTGCTTTTCACACACTTCAAATCCATTAGGAATAGAAGCCCTGGTAAATTTTCTTCCGATAACACGTTCTATATCCCTTACTTTTCCAAGTTCTTTGGAGTGCACAATGGCAATAGATATTCCTTTTTTACCTGCTCTGGCTGTTCTTCCGCTACGGTGGGTGTAATTTTCCACATCTTCGGGCAGGTTATAATTGATCACGTGGGTGATGTCGTTAACGTCAATTCCTCTGGCTGCAACATCAGTAGCCACCAGCATTTGCAGGGTTCTGCTTCTGTAGCGCTTCATGACAAAATCGCGTTGTGCCTGGCTTAAGTCGCCATGAAGGGCATCTGCATTATAGCCATCTTTAATGAGGGCATCTGCAACTTCCTGGGTTTCTGCTTTTGTACGGCAAAATACGATTCCGAAAATTTCAGGGTAATAATCTGCAATACGTTTTAAGGCTAAGTATTTGTCTCTTGCCTGTACCACATAATATTGATGTTCGATATTTTCAGCGCCCTGATTTTTCTTGCCTACGCTAACTTCTACAGGGTCTTTCATGTATTTGCGAGCAATACGGGCAACTTCAGCCGGCATGGTGGCAGAAAAAAGCCAGGTATTTTTAGTGGCTGCTGTTTTGCTCAAAATGATGTCTAAATCATCTTTAAAGCCCATATTCAGCATTTCATCTGCCTCATCCAAAACGGTTATGGCCACATCACTTAACTGAATGGCTCTTCTGTCGATTAAATCAACCAAGCGGCCAGGTGTAGCTACCACTATTTGAGTACCTCTTTTAATGTCGCGGATTTGATTGTCGATGCTGCTACCTCCGTAAACAGCAGTAATTCTCATACCTGTTAAATACTTGGAATAATTGCCCAAATCTTTGGTTATTTGGAGGCAAAGTTCGCGGGTAGGGCATAAAATAAGTCCCTGAATGGTTTTAGACTCGTAATCAATGTTACTGAGCATGGGCAGACCAAAAGCTGCCGTTTTTCCTGTTCCTGTTTGGGCCAACGCAACAATGTCTGTGCTTTGGCTGGATAAAATTCCGAGGGTTTGTTCCTGAATGGGAGTTGGTTCTTTGAACCCTAAATCGTTAATAGCCTTCAGCAGCTTAGTGTTTAAGCCAAGTTCTTCAAATGTCATGGTTAATTTTTTTGGATAATTCGTTCTTTTAATTGGATGGAACGATCATAAGTGAAAGGGTTTTCATTGCCAAAACGGGCCGACAAATACACTTTACAACAGCGATGACCATCGCATCTCTAAATATTGACAGTGCAAATTTACGCTATTATTCCTTTGGTTTTACATTTTTTTTTACTTTCGCCGGTTTTTTCTGAGTTTCCTCATTTTTATGATAAATAAGTGCGCTTACTTTTGTAGTGGAAATGCGTTAGAAATTTAATGGCTTTGCTCTATACTTCTCATATAAATTTTAAATTATTTAAGCCCTTAATAGCATTATTTTTTTCCATTTTATTTTTTTAAATTCAATTGAATGAAACCAATTCAGGAAAAAAGAAAAGGAAGCAGGAGAAAAAAATTTTCTATGCCTCTGCTGAAGCAAAAAAGGAGACTCTTGACCCAACGCAAAAAACAAAGCTGTTTTCATGGAGATGGGGTTTTTATCGCCGACAATTTTCTTTTACTTTATTCTTTTCTGTAGTACCTGCATTTTCCTTTTCCCACTCCCTTTTATTCACTCTTTTTCTTACTGCCTATAGCTGTCTATGTAAACTACCAAAAATTAGTCAGTATAAAAAATTACTTCGTGTTTTAAACAGTTAATATGGGTATTTTACTTAACTTAAGGTTCAAAAGTTAGATGATTGTTGTTTCGATATTTAAGTATAGACGATCGCTTTTTCAAAACATTCATTGAATGACTCAGGCCGCCTTAAATTTTCTTATGCAATTGTTTGCCATATTGGCAAAGGATGAGCGCATTACCGAACCCAGTGAAAAAGTATTACTTACCCTACTCCATGATGATTTACATGTTTCAGATATTCCCAAACACATAAAAACCTACGAGGGTTTTGTTAATCCATACCACCATGTAGCCGCTGTTAAAGATGGATCGGCCAAGAGAATGGCTGTAAACTCAGTAAAAGTGTTGAAGTTGTGTAATGATATCAATAAATCACTGGAACAACAGCAGAAAG
>JACCDP010442796.1_pt1 | contig 30565 bp, 15 predicted proteins | sample 7445841 | NCBI WGS metagenome assembly JACCDP01 (sample SAMN15323441, study PRJNA562643) | freshwater metagenome | isolation source: river surface water | place: USA:Blue River Watershed | collected 2017-08-17 | reverse complement strand
CCACAATAGCAATCCATCCTGCACGATTATAATACTATACCATGAACAAGATTGTCACTAAAAATCCAGCGATCAATTATAATAGACCCGCATTTTGGGCATCTTCTCCAAGCGATGCACCTACCTGATTGCTAGAAACAATTTTTGCAGGAGCAGGCAATTTACCCGCCTTCAACACGTTGGCCAAATCGTTGGCTTCACGAATGTCAAAATTTCCGGTGATATTGCTTTGACCACCAGGGATTTTACCATTTACAACGGGAGCGCTATAAACACGATTATCCAAAACAATAGCAATGTATTTACCTACGTTAGCCGCAGTAATCTGAGCCCAACGCGTAGCGGCTTCGCTATTCATCATCATGGATACCTCTAATTCACCCTTCTGGGAAGTATTTACGCGTGCGTCTTCGATGATATTCTCCTCTTCGGAAGCTAAGGCAGCCTTGCCATCGCGATCCAATTTCAAGAAATACACAAAATACTCATCGGAGTTAATAGCCTCCGAACCGTTTGCATTGAAATCTCTAGGTTTAGCGCTAAATGCAACACGTGCATTCTCACTGGCTAAGACATCCATCAAACGTGCATCCGTAGAAATCATTTTTTCTAAGAGGGCACGGTTAGACTTTTTAACCACCGCTACTGAAGAACCTAAGCCGTTTGCGCCAAAAGGCGTCATTATTTTAGACAAGGCATTGGATACAGGCGCTGTTGCTTTACCAGTATTTGCTTTATTGCTATCTTTTGTATTAGCAACCGCTAAATTTGCCGCTGGCGTTGCAGCGGGCTTTGCAGTATCCACGGAAGTAACATTGGTATCTGCCGTTGACATTGCATTTTTCGCTGGGAGCGACGCAGCTCTTACCAACGCGTCGTAAATGCGCTTGCCATCGTTTCTCTTTCCATCGTTTCCGAACACTTCAAAAAACTCTAACTTAGCACTTTTCTCTACTAGTTCTTCCATTCTGCGCGGATTATCTACACCCGGCAATTCAACACTTATTCTGCCATTATCCGTAATATTAATGGTAGGCTGAGTTACATTGGATTGGTTTATACGTTTTTCAACAACCTCATACACCAAATTCACCGCGTTATTGGTTTCCTCACGAATGTAATTCACCACCTGATCTTCGCTTGAATTTGATTGAATCACTCCCTTGTTGCCTTTAGCAAAGAGATTTGACAATTTTCTGTTGGGTGCTATAGTTTTAAAGTTCGCAACAAATGCGTCTACAAAATCCAAGCCCTTATCTCTAACGTCAATGTTGGCCAATTCAATTGCTTTTACCAAGTCTTTATCTTGACCATCGTTGGATAATACTTTCACAACCGCACCTTTATCAACTTCTAAAATAACGTTGATACCACCGCGCAAATCAAGACCTAAATTGATCTCTTTCTTTTTACATTCGTAGTAATTAAATCCAGCAATTCCCATGCTGTAAATTTCAGAATTACCCAAACTATCGATGTAGCGGCTGTAAGCATCCTTCTCTGACATTCCTTTGCTTGCCATCTTCTTGGCAAACTCTTTTGCAGATTTCTCGAATTGCTGTGATTTCCACGTGAACGACAATTGGAACAGACAGGCCACAGCCAATACAATGGAAAAAATTAAGGTTGTTTTATTGGTTTTCATTGAATTGTATCAAACTAAATAAAATACGGGAGCGCGAAAATACGGAAAATTTACCAGTAAATTCAACTACTTATTTCTATCCCGTAAAAATTGCAATTTACTTTCCAATTCTTGCAAATTTTGCAATTTCATGCACGAGAAATGGCCTTGTGGACATGCATTGTACCCCAATTTACTGCAAGGTCTGCAGCTTAACCCTGAAACTTCCAAGTGCTGTTGGATCTCTCTATCGAATTTATTACCCAACCAAGTAGCAAAACCTAAATCCGGGGAGGTATTGCCCCAAACGGTAATATGAGGAATCCCGTATGCCGCCGCAACGTGTGTAAATCCTGTATCACCGCCAACAAACCAAGCTGCCTGCTGAATAACCGCCGAAGTTTGTTGCAAATCGGTTTTGCCTACCAAATTCAATACTTGAAACGGACTTTGGTCTGTAGAAATTTCTGCGAATTCCATCAAAGCCTCGGCGTTCAAAGCATCTTCCTTTCCACCCGTGATCACCAAATTCTCCGATCTATTTTCAAGTATATACTTCCAAACATGAAACGAAACCCTCTTGGTATTATAGGTTGCCGAAATGTGCAATACTCCAAAGTTTTTGCCTGAAACAACTCCGCAAACTTCGTTTGGCAATTCTTCCAAGCGGCTGGTAAAGGTCCCCATCGACAAACCCGGAAATCCAGCAACCTGGACCTCGTCGAAATTCAATGGCATTGTTACAAACAATGCGGTATTCAAACGCTGAACCCAAGCACTACTCAACAACCGAAACGCCGTTTCAATATTCCTATTCACTACCGAGTCTACTCCAGTTTTCCGATAGTTCTTAATGTATAACCATCGATCCAATCCTCTTTTATTTATTGATTGCGAGGGTAAATTCCAAAAATTCAATTTAACCCGCAAGGAACGTAGGTTGTTGTGCAAATCTAAAATCGCCTTGGGATTTACCGAATGTACCTGCCTCCAAAATTCACCGTTAAATCCTTCAAATTCTATGATCTGATCCAAAAAAGGATGCTCCAAAAACATCGGAGCGAATCCTTTCTTCGTAACTAGAACCAACCTAAGTTCGGGCCATCGAATTTTAATAAACTCCATGGCCGCCGTGGTTAAAACTATATCCCCAATCGAACTAAATCGAAGAATAAGCAAGGAGGGAGACGCAGGGGCGGACTTCAACATCATTCCATTATTTTCTACCGCGTAAATACCGATTTATTTCGTTCAAATCCATAGCATTTAGGACATTTTCTTTGGGGATACCCGCCTTTTGTGCTATCAAGGTACCGAAATACATATCCTGAAATCCTTCAACTTGGTGAGCATCTGGATTGATAGAAATCATGACACCTTTTTCAACCGCATAGTATAAATGTCGCCAATCTATATCCAACCGGTACGGATGGGCATTTAACTCAATAACTACTCCATTATCGGCACAAGCATCAATAATCTTCTTATGATTTACGGGATATCCCTGACGCAACAATAGAAGCCTTCCCGTCATGTGGCCTAAAATTGTAGTAAACGGATTTTCTATGGCCGAAATCAATCGCTGCATCGCTCTTTCCTCGGTCATGGATAAATTCGAATGGATACTAGCCACCACCAAATCCAATTGTTCCAAAATCTCGTCGGGATAATCCAATTCGCCATTCCCTAAAATATCGCTTTCAATGCCCGATAAAATTCTAAATTGTTTGCCTTCCCTAATCATGCGTTCGTTGTAACGAGCGATTTCATCCAATTGATTAAGCAATCTATCCTCGCGCAGTCCGTTGGCGTACGTAGCCGATTGGCTGTGATCGCAAACTCCAAAATACTGCAAGCCCAACTGCTGCGCATAATCGGCCATTTCCGTGAGGGTATTCAATCCGTCTGAATAGGTGGTATGATTGTGTAAACACCCCTTTAAATCCCGCACTTGGATAATATTTTGTAAAAAATCTTCCCCTAATATTTCAATATAACTCTCCGTTAACAATTCTTCACGCATGTAGGCAGGCACCCAACGGAAATTCAATTTTTCCAGGGTGTTTTTCTCATTCACCTGCCAGCTATTGTCTGTGTAGCCAATCGAATTAAGATAGGCCGGAGCGGACGATCGGCTAAACTTCTGCCTCATGAAATCATCCTGGGATGCGGAATGAACAATTATGGGTAATTGCAATTCCTCGATTCGGAGCGATGATATACTTTCGGAGGATAAATCTATAAAATCCAAGGTTGACAACGTATTAGAGATCCAATCAGCAACAGGTTGATTCAGAGAATTCTCGTTAATTAATATCTCCAGAGCATTCACTACTTCCAATTGCCTTGCATAATCTCCTACCAACGCAGCCTCTACGTTGTTTTCTGTTAAAAATTCGCGAATTGCCTCCGCGTATGGCCAAACTTTGGCATAATGCCAAAAGCCTCCCGACGCAAACCCAAATTCGATATTTTTCAAAATCTCCTGTTGGGTTTTAACACCAAATCCTTTCACTTCTACTAACCGGTTTTCTCGGCATGCCTCAAAGAGTAATTCTACAGAATCCACCCCCATTTCTCGCCATATCAAAGCCACCTTTTTAGGGCCTAGTCCTTTTATTTTCAGCATCTCCACAACCCCTTCAGGTGTGCGATTGAACAATTCGTTTAACGCCTTAAAACTGCCAGTTTCCAGCATCTCTTTGATGGACTCAACCACCGATTTCCCAGCTCCTGGAATGGCTTTCCATTGTTCCTCGGTAAGTTCAGAAAAGGGTTGTCGTACCTTTTTTAAATTGAAAGCAGCCGCGTTGAATGCTTTTACTTTGAATGGATTTTCATCGTGTAACTCTGCTAATTTCGCGTATAATCCTATGGCTTTTACGATTGAATCGTTGCCAAGTACTTTATTTTCCATCGTTTTCTATAATTAATTGCAGAATTTTTTCTGCTACCCAGGCACTGAGAGCCACGCCCATCCCACCCATACGAACCGCCTTATAAACCCTAGAACTATCGGACTCAATGATAGGTGTTCTTTGATCCCCCATGCCCATAATCCCCGACCATTCAAACTCGAAATTCACCCCACCATGCTGCTTGCGGGTAGGTAATACGGTTTCTTCCATGTAACTTCTGATGTACTCCCTAATGCTGGAGGTGTTAGCCATTTCAGTGGTTGATTCTTCCTCAAAGGCCTGATTCCTTCCCCCTCCTATTAAGATTCGATCGCCCAAATTACGGAAATACAAATACCCATCATCGGCATGATAAATACCGTTTAGCGGTTGCCAAGGCAAAGGCTCCGTAACAAATATCTGTCCACGTGCCGGAATTACCGGAATTTCAGGATCAATGGTCCGAGAAAATCCGTTGGTACACAACAACATGCGCTCCGTCTTTAATTGCCAACCATCATCGGAATAAACCAATACTCCGCCCACCGTATCTTCGTAATTGGTCACCCGAATGGATTCACAAATTTCCACTCCGGATTGCTCCGCAGCCAGGCGCACAGCCCTATACAACCGATGCGTTTGAATTGGTCCCTCTGCTCGGGCATAAATTGCTGTTTCACAAACCTTCATGCACGTATCATTTACGGATTTGCAGGTAAAAACATCCTGATTGAAATCCGTATTCTTCAAAACGAAAGCCAGATTTGAATTCAACGGTTGGTTCCTTAAGTACCCCCGCAAAGATTGATTTAGTACGGGTAATTTATCGAGAATCTCCTCCAGTTTGGTGTTTTCCTTGTGTGTAAACACTTCGTAGCCACCAGTAGCTTCAAATCCAATGTTCTCAACGCCAAATTTTTGAATTAATTTTTGAATTCCATAAAATCGATGCAAATACAAGGAAAAAGCCTCATCCTCTCCCGATCGTTTAATTTCTTCCAACAACTCCCCTGCACTACCAAAACAAGCAAATCCTGCATTTTTCAAAGAGGCTGCATTTCCCATGGCTTGCTGGTCGATTACCACTACTCGCTTGCTGGGATAGGTGTTTTTTATATCGGTTGCGCATTGCAATCCTACCAATCCAGCCCCTACAATGAGCCAATCGGTATTTTCAAAATACGATTTCTCCCAAAAGCTAATGGATCTGGGTAAAGATTTATGCATCACCGGTTATTCTCCGGAAAGTTACGAAAAGTTTAAGATTCTAGCGATGCAGCAATGGAGTTGTTGTAACCATCAGCAAAATCCGATACTGTACCCCAAATTTCTCCGTTCACCATTACGCTATTCTCCGTAACAGTTCCAATTCTAAGCATTTCCACCCCATTGTTGTTGCAGATTGATTCCAACGTTGTCAAATTTTCTTCCGAAACACTTACCACTACCCTACTTTGGGATTCTCCAAACAAATAAGCATCCAATCGGTATTGATTATCGGTGCAAATATCAAAACCCAATCCACCGGTCATTGCACTTTCCAAACAAGCAATAAACAATCCTCCTTCGCTAACATCGTGAACCGATTGGGCAATTGTCTTACCCGACAACTCTCCCAGCACCTGATGTAACTGGAATTCTGCTTCTAAGTCAAAGGCTGGACAGGATGAAAATTCAATATGTTTCAATTTTGCCAAATACTGCGAACTTCCCAAATCATTGGCTGGTTTTCCTAACAACACAATTGCCGCACCCACTTGTTGGAAGGGTATACTCAATCTGTGTTCAGGAGATTCAATAATGCCCACCATACCGATGGTGGGGGTTGGATATACCGCCAAGCCGGAAGTGCTTTGATTGTAGAAACTTACATTACCACCCGTTACTGGAGTATCGAATTTTCTGCATGCAATACCCATTCCTTCTATGGCATGTTTAAACTGGTAATACACTTCCTCGTTGTAAGGATTTCCAAAGTTAAGGCAATTTGTTATAGCCGTTGGGACACCTCCACTGCATCGTATATTTCTTGCTGCCTCTGCAACCGCTATTTGCGTTCCTACCAAGGGATCGGCGTAAATATACCGAGAATTACAATCTACGGTTAATGCCAAACTTTTTTCGGTATCTATTATCTTCACTACGGCTGCATCGGAAGGCAGGTTGGTAGACTCATTGATGGTACCTACCATGGAGTCGTATTGACGAAACACCCATTTTTTACTAGCAATGTTTGGGAGGGCCGATAATTTCAATGCAATATTTTTAGCCTCTTCCAATGTAATATCCGAAAGGTTCTGCAGATTAAACTTCTTGATTTCCTCGAAATAGGCAGGCTCTTTCCAAGTTCGATGATAAATTGGCGCTCCACCTCCCAACACCAAAGATTCTGCTGGGATATCCGCTTCTAAAACATCGCCCATAAAATACCTAACTCTTCCGGTATCGGTAACCACCCCAATTTGAGCGAAGGTAAGATCCCATTTCTGAAAGATCACTTCTACGGCTTTCTCTTTCCCTTTTTCCACTACCACCAACATCCGTTCTTGGCTTTCGCTCAACAACAATTCCCAAGATTTCATATCGGCCTGACGCATAGGTACTTTATCCAACCACACATCCATACCCACTCCCGATTTAGCGCTCATTTCACTGGTTGAACAAGTAATTCCAGCAGCACCCATGTCTTGCATTCCCACTACGGCACCCGTTGCGATAATATCCATGGTAGCTTCTAAGATCAATTTCTCCCAAAAAGGATCGCCTACCTGAACTGATGGCAAATCATTGATGCTATCTTCACTCATGTCTTTGGAAGCGAAAGCAGCTCCGTGTATACCGTCTTTACCCGTTGCCGAGCCAAAAATATATACGGGATTTCCTGCCGGACCGGCCGCCGCCGAAACACTTTTTCCTACCTCAACAATCCCTACACTCATCGCATTCACTAGATTATTTTGCTCATAGCAATCATCAAAATACACTTCTCCACCCACTGTAGGAATTCCAAATGCGTTTCCATAATCGCCAATTCCTTTTACTACTCCCTTCACCAACCATTTGGTTCTATCTGAGTTAATATTCCCAAATCGAAGAGAATTCAACTGAGCAATTGGCCTAGCGCCCATAGAAAAAATATCTCGATTTATACCACCAACTCCGGTTGCGGCGCCTTGGTAGGGCTCGATAGCACTAGGGTGATTATGACTTTCGATTTTAAAGCAACAAGCCAATCCATCCCCAATATCAACCAAACCGGCATTCTCTTCCCCAGCTTCAGCCAACATTTTAGTACCTTCTTTGGGCAAGGTTTTCAACCAAACAATTGAATTTTTATAACTGCAGTGTTCGCTCCACATTACGGAGAAAACAGATACTTCTGTAAAATTGGGCTGACGGCCTAGAATTTCACAAATCTTATGGTATTCTTCTTCTAATAGACCTAATTGCTTCGCTTGATCGATGGTGGCAGGTTGATGTTGCATGCTGCCACAAAATTAGAATCAAAATTTGATGTGGGAAAGCACAAGTTATGCTCAACCCAAAATTATCGTAAAACCATGACGGCTTCTTTGATTGTATTTCTGCGGATACGAGTACCGGTTCTGTTTTCATACCGGAACATATAAGTATACAATCCTTCAGGAACCAATTCTCCTTGATATTTACCGTCCCAAGTATTGTGATTACCCGTGTTGTGCGAATCGTAAATGATTTCACCCCATCGATTGTAAATCACTAACCATGTTGGAATCAGTCCCTTCCCTGTTATTTCAAAGAAATCATTTCTTCCGTCTCCGTTGGGTGTAAAAGCATTGGGTAAGAAAACATCACAAAATCCGGAGGTGACATTGATCAATACTTCGTCGGTTGCGGTTCCACATTTATTGGTAAGCGTTACGCGGTACAATCCTGCAGAACTCACATAAATTGCGGTATCCTTGCTCCCGTTACTCCACAAAACATTACCACTGAATGGTGGAACGGATAATTTTAAAAGAGCACCCGCGCACAACAAGGTATCGGCGGGAAGGGTCACTTGTGGCGACACATCTTCAAAAATACGTATAGTATCGCTGGCTTTACAGCCGTTATCATCCACTACTGCCCAATAGGTTGAAGCGGCGAAAAAAGTTCTTGTTCTACTTGTATTACCATCGTACCAAAGCACAGCCCCTGGATTGGTAATCGTTATATCCATGGTACTACCATCACACAGGGTTGTATCCCTTCCAAGGTTTAATTTAGGTGCTGCAGATATCATTATCGTCTGTTCAGAGGAATCGGGACAAAATGAATCTTTAACCACATACTTAATTTTTACATTACCAATACCGGTTGGCACAAATGAGTTTGTTCCTCCAAAATTTGCTCCGAAAAACTTACCGTTTGGATTGTTGGGAGTTAGCGTAATAGCAGGCGAACCCTGACAAACCTTTGCTGGCAAACCCGTAAATGAAGGATTAACATTGGGCTTAACCACCACATATACAGTATCTTTACTATTACAACCAATACTCGAAAATGCTTCGTGTACAATGGGATAAGTACCCACAGCTGTGTAGGATTTAGTAGCCGATTTAGTAGCTACAACATTACCTCCTCCAAAATCCCATGAAAACGTAACCAAGCCAGGGAATTTGTTGTCAAACACAAAACTATTGCCCGATAAACATTGAATGCTATCGTTAATCGATACGCCACTGGATGGACTAGGAACAACTTCCAACACCATCGACGTTGTGTCTATGCAACCCGTTCTGTTGTTGTCGTATAATGTTTCGGCTTTATAAAACACTCTGTACTTACCTGCGGTACTAAATACTTTCACAGGGTTCGGAATAGTAGCACTATCCGTTGGGGTAAAATACCATGTGCGTATATAAGCACATTTGGGAATTTTTGCCAAGGTGGTTTTATCATCTAAACGAAAGGTATGACCTTCAAAACATTGAATCGTATCGTTGGTTTTCTCAAAAGGAATTGCAACTGGACGTGGAACGATGAACACCTGCTTTGGATTGGCATAATTATCTACACAATTGTTGGCCGGGTTTGCCGTTATGGTTACTTGAAAACTACCGCCTTTCGTGTACACATGTTTAACATTTGTGCCGGTATCTTGTTTACCATCACCAAAAAACCATGTGTACTTTATTCCAGTGTAATTGGCTGTGGATGTATTTGTAAAAGTAACTTGATTGGATCCTTCGCAACTATCTTTTCCTACGCTGTAGGTAAATCCTAAGGTTAATGTTTTGGTCACGAAAGATGTTGTTGCTGGATTGGATGTAAGGTAATCCGGGCCTGTGCCATCGTGCTCAAAAACTGAAACGTAATATGTAGTATTGGATTTTAAGTTCGTTAAGGTTACGTTATTCGTGATGTTATTGAAACACACATAATTGCCAGTACCCAACTGAGTTCCCGTCCCGAAATTAGCAAATGCCGAATAGGAATTACCATCCACTGGATTTGCATTTACAGCAGAGCCCTCCTTTACTACCACAATTCGCCAACCTCCATCTCCGTTGGTCCAAGTAATTTGTGCCGAGTTACAAGTTACTGTTCCGGCCGCCGCATTGGATGCTGCTTTGGTAGGTTCAGCAGCCCTCACTGAAGCAATTTCAGACAAGATCAACCAAACAAAAAACAGTATTCTTTTCATTGCGAATTTTCCCAATCTTCAAAAATACATAACTTTCCATAATATTAACGTCATTTATTTGTGAAAAAAGCAATATTTCATGGGTCATCCGCTACTAATAATCACCATTTAACTCCTTGTTGATTTGGCTGTAAATATTATTGGTCACCACATTAAGTAAACGCGGATAACTTTCATGCAGTAATTTGCAGTATTGCCAAAAGCTTAATCGTAATTTGTTGTACCGTATTTTCATCTCTTATTTATATGGCATCAACTCAAAAAAGAAGAAAGCCTAGTGCTTGGCCCAGTATACTATCCCTTGCCTCAGTTATGTTTATGTTGGGCTTATTGTCTGTAACAATTATAGGATTTAAGGGGTTAAGTACTCATTTGATGGAGTCCTCTTCCATTGATATTTATTTCAAAGATTCCGTATCCAAGCAACAAGTTGATCAGTTTCAACAGCAAATTTCCAGTCAGTATTGGGTAAAAAAGACAAATTTTGTTAGCGCTGAGCAAGGAATTAAAGAAATGCAACAAAAATATGACCCCGAATTTTTGTCGTATGCTGAGACGGTTTCCCTACCACTGAGTGTAGAAATTTTCCCAAAAGCTGAGTATGCAACGGTAGATTTTATAGATAAAAAAGCCAAAGAACTTCACCAAAACGCCACCATTGAAAGTGTAATTTATCAACGAAATTGGGTAGAAAGCATGACCCACAACGTAAAAATGTTGCAATATGCATTTGGTGGAGTTACCATCATTTTACTATTAATCGCCATCGTACTTATTCAAAGTGCAACCCGAATGAGCATTTTTGCAAACCGATTTTTAATTAAAAGCATGCAATTTATTGGGGCTACCAATTCCTTTATCGTAAAACCTTACATCTACAATTTCCTGCGTTACGCAGCCGTTGCAATACCCATTTCTTCTGGCTTGCTTGTAATAATCTTTTACGCATTACCCATTGATATTCTGCACAGTTTTACTCAATACATCCGTGTGGAAGAATTTGCAATTATATGTGGCAGCGTATCGGTTTTTGGCGTAATTTTGGCCGTAATAGGAAGTTGGTTAAGTACGATTAAGTATTTAAACAGCAAAATTGAAAATCTTTACTAATTCAAAACTATGAGCAGCAAAAAAACCATGGCCAAAGAGAACAAACCTGCAGAACCTAAACAGTTCGTATTTAGCAAAGAAAACTACTACCTAACCGGATTGTCCTTAGCAATCGTAATTATAGGATTCTATTTAATGACCGGTTCCGAAGGCGATATTTACGATTTCCGACGTATTACGTTGGCCCCAATTGTAGTTATTGCTGGATTTTTGCTAGGTATCGTTGCGATTTTCTATCGCAAGAAATAATCTCCATGACGTGGTTAGAAAATGTAATCCTCAGCGTAGTAGAGGGGATAACTGAATTTTTACCGGTTAGTTCAACTGGGCATTTAATGCTCACGAGGGAGTGGCTCGGCATGAAATCCGATGAAAACTCCACCTTCATTATTGCTATTCAATTTGGTGCGATACTCAGTGTGCTTTCTATCTATTGGAAACGACTCATTGGCCCCGAAGCGAAGCACCTAATTCCTATACTTTTCGTAGGGTTTATACCTGCAGCAATTTTTGGTTTATTGTTCGATGATTTACTAGACAAACTGCTACAAGCTCCTTGGATTGCGGGTTTGAACTTAGTAATATTTGGAGTAGTGCTATTATTTATAGAGAACATCTTTCCCCAAGGGGATAAAGAAATACAAGACCTAACCCTACAAGATGCTTTTAAGGTGGGAATGTTCCAATGTTTAGCTATTTTACTGCCAGGTGTTAGCAGAAGCGCATCCGGTATAGCAGGTGGTTTACACACTAAATTGAGTAGAAAGGCCGCAACTGAATTCACTTTTTTACTCGCATTGCCTACCCTTTCTGCTGCAGCTGGCTACAAACTATTAAAAGACATTGACAAACTAAATACACAACAATTAATTGAAATTGGATGGGGCTCGTTGTTTAGTTTTATTACAGCCCTTATTGCTGTTAAATTTTTCGTAGGTTACGTTCAAAAATTTGGTTTTAAATTATTCGGTTATTACCGAATTGCTATTGGCAGTATTTTCCTAATTTGGTACTACTGTTAATTCGTTTACATCCCAATGAACCGTAACATCAAACTCATTCATTTTATCGTTTCGGTATTCGTAGTATGGGTTCTATTATCCGGTTCAACCCATAAAATTCAAATCGCCCGCATCAAATACAACGGAGGCGGAGATTGGTACAGTTCTAAAACAGCATTGAAAAATCTTATTGCATATTCAAATGCTGCCAATAAAACCAGTATTTCAAGCCAAGAGGGCATCGTTTCCTTGCAGTCCGAAGACTTATTCCTGTATCCCTTTGTATTTTTAACAGGTCATGGAAATGTGGTATTCAACGAAATAGAAGCCTCCAATCTGCGCAACTATCTCCTTGGCGGCGGCTTCCTACATATTTGCGACAATTATGGTTTGGATCCTTTCATTCGCAGAGAAATGAAGAAAGTTTTTCCAGAACTCGAGTTTACTGAAGTTCCCTTCTCCCACCCCATTTATCAACAACCTTTTGTTTTCAAGAATGGACTTCCAAAAGTACACGAGCACAATGGCAAAAACCCTGTTGGATATGGACTTTTTTGGAAAAATCGACTGATCTGTTTTTACGATTACGAATGCGATTTGGGCAATGGATGGGAAGATCCTGAAACCTATAACGACGACCCCGCTGTACGCGAGAAAGCACTAAAAATGGGTTGCAACCTGATACACTATGCTTTCTCGAATTAGATAGAACTTTTACTTGAAAGTTTTAATCCACAAGAATTTGAACTCCTTGTCAAAATACTGCAGCTGCTTGGACGATTCTACTTCATCCATTGACCAATCCACAAATTGATAAAATACATTCATTTTTGGATCATACAGTTTGTAAGAAACGGTACCTAGCGTAAATAATCTTTTGATTTCGTCATCAATAGTTAACTCCGAAGGCGACATCTTTACCATCAAGTAATACCCCGGTTTAAATACCTCATTTTTAACCGATTTTAAAATAATCTTCGCGGTATCATGTCCCATTCTAATCTTTTTCAGGTCATCCCAACGCTCAATATTCACTATAAAATCTGAAGGCGATGGGCTGTAAACAGACACTTTCTCTTGGGTCGATGTATCGGATAAAAACACATACTCTATTTGATCTGGGAAATCTGTATACAACGAGGAATCTTCTTCTACTCTTCCATATTCACTTTCGGTCTGGTTTGAATTCGGTTTCGATAATTCCTTCTTGCTTAAATTAGCTTCCAAAATTACCTCCGTTCCATTTCCAAACAATTTGGATTGCTGGTTCAAACCGGCGCTATAACCTATCCTGTTATTTCCGAACAAAATTTGCAGGCCAACATGAAAAGTCTTAGGATTTGTAATGTAACCTAGATTAAGTGCAACTTGATTGTTCAATGATTTCGAAACGGCTATATTCCACCTAGAAATTGAATCGTATCGGGTATACCAAATTCCTGCCGTTAATCCATTGGTAACTTTACTACCAGTTTCCCCAAAATTGTAATTTACGTTGGCATGTAACTTTCGAGGTAAATGCAAAAAGGACGAATAATCAACTTCCACTGTTCTACTTGGAAAACGATTCATTGAAAATCCAAATTTCCATTGATTCTTGTAGGAGAATACAGCCGATGCTGCAGCATCTAGATACCACAATTTGCTTTCAGACAATAAGATTAATGCTGGATCAAATTCATCGGTAGCAATAACCTTTTCCATATTGATGCTCGGATTTAATGCGCCCATGGTAATTCCAAAATCCGCAGACAAATCTTCAACAACGTCTAAATGATAGATGTAGGACAATTTTATATTATTATACATCATTAAATGTTCACCAACTAAATTATAATTGGCCGCAACAGCAACTGATTTCTTTTTATGTAAAATCGCATTGGCTCCTAACGTATAAAAATCAGATCGCATTTCATTGTTAGGTATATTACCAAAAAAAGTAACTACTCCCGCTGATTTCTGTCTATTATAGGCTGAATTTTCCAATTCAGGAAACAAATTCACATTGTATAACCCTCTTAGGGTTTGCGCATTTAGACTGAGAATCCAACCTATAGCACCTAACATTACAACTAGTCTTCTCATTTCAAAACCTCCAAACTTCCTTTATGCAACACATTAGATTTTCTTGAAATTGTATAAAAATACAAACCCGGTTTATACTCTTTAAATGAAAAATTATTTTCGTAATTCTCCAATTCCGTAATCAACACATTATTACTATCATAAATCCGGATAATACAACTTTCAATATCCCTAACCACAGACAAGTCCCAAACATCATTTAACCCATCCCCATTGGGGGTAACTACATTGGGGATTTTCACTGCGGAAGAGGCCGTTTTGACTGTTATTTTTACACTATCGGACAATTCACAACCCAAATCAGACACCCCAATTACTTTATAAGTAATGTTATTTGTCGGCTTCACTAAAATAGCATTACCCCGCATATACCGCATATATTTTTTAGGAGTCCATGCATAGGATACCGCACCCGAAGCAGAAATGATGACAGGTGACCCTGAAGCGATTAACGTATCTTTTGTTACGGATAATTTAAATGTTGTATCAGCTACTACCGTAAACTCTTCTCCGTAATTGCAATTGTTATAACCCTGAATTTCCCATTTATATCTGCCAGGGCCTTTAAAAACAACAGAACCTGGATTAAAACCAAAATTAGGCCAGAACACATCGCCTTCCGAGCTATTTAAATCAACTATTAAAGAATCGCCTGGACAAATGGGCATTTGGCCAGTAATGGCAAAGGTATAATCAGGAAGTTTATTGATTTTTGTACTAAAATCCATAGAATCCCAACAACCCAAAGCATCTGTAACTTTTGCTTTTCCTAAATACGTACCCGCTGCTAAACGAGGTATTCGGACCAAACTATCTGTATACATAGACCCTAAGATATTCATGTACCAGGTTAACTTACCTGTACCTGCATTGGATCCCGTAAATAAATTAATGGACAATGGCTTATCCTCGCATAATACTGAATCCCAAACTACTACTAATTTTGGATTTGGAAATACTTCAAAATCAAACGTATCTCTTGATAAACACCCACTAGCCTTGTGCTCAATCACAGAATAATAACGTTGTTTTCCAACAGATGAAAAACCTATGTTGGATACTTGCAAAAATGGAACCGATACTACATTGTTATACATTGAATAGCGGTAATTGATTGTATCACTGAAACTGTAATCCACTATTCGAAGGTTTTTATTATCGTTAATACAAACATTGAACGCACCGTCTTCAAACTCCAACCGATGGGCAGGTATATCGGCAGAGGACACCCTAATTACCAATGAATCCGAACAACCATATTTTGTTGTTTTCCAAACCATTCTTTTTTCTCCAGCCATCGCATCTATGATTTTCAATGGATTATTCGTGTATGATACTCCTTTAAAATGATATTCTCCAAAAGCATCGAAAACACCCCCTTTTTTCACCCAAAACTCCATAGTATCAACAGTACAAATGGAAGTGTTTTTTGATGACAGTTGTAAATCTGCTACTGAATATGGGGTAATTGAAACTATTGAACTATCCTTACAACCCTTGCTTGAGTTTGTAACTGCTTTTATAAAACCATTTATTTTAGCACGAGACAAAGTAATTTTGTCCGAGACAGAACCTTTACTCAACATCATGCTGTCTGCGTGAAACCATTGCGTAGTATGAGAAATCCCAGAAGACTTTTTAAAGTGATTAGTAACAGACAGCTCATTTGAAACGCAGTTCAACTTCACGGTTAAGGAATCAATTTTCATGATATTTTTAACAACGAACGTATCCTTTACCGTTGTACAGTTGAATTCATTAAAAACACTTAATCTAATTTTCTGCGGTGAAAGTGAATCATTAATAAATCGCACAAACGATTTATTACTTATTGCACTATTGTTCATTGTCCACAGATAATTGGTGATTTTATCCAGCGAATTGGCCTTCACCAATGCAGTTGCGTACGAATATTTATTATTGCACGAATCGGATATGTATATATTTTGTATTTCAGGGGCAACACTTACAATTAGAAAAGAATCCAAAAAATAATCACAATTCTCACGCAGCGATTGAATAGACGCTTTTACCCTGTAGTTAGAATTCACTAATTTATTGATGTACAAGGTATCGTCCATGGTTGAAAACAGATCATTCAAATACCATGAAACGGAGTAATCTTTATCCGACAACCCAACTACAGACATTTGTGATTTTGTATCCTTGCAAACACTGCTAATGGCGATTTTCCCCAAAACCGGTTTAATGTATATTTTAGAAATAAATGTATCTACTCGTGACAAGCTATCTGTAACCACCAACCAAATTTCCGTTTTCCCCGTATCCCTCAATACGTAATTGGCACTGTTGTCCGTTAAACTGTTTCGCTTCCCAGTTTTGGGATAGTTTATATACCACACACAATGTAAACGTGAGCTTCCATTAATGGTTGAGTTATTTTCTAAATATATCTCTTCGCCTTTACAAAACTGATTCTTCGATAATTTGAAAAATGCAAATACGCCTGGATTTCCTAATCCATTAGCCCCACCGCGTTTATTACACAAAGAGAATTTACTTACCGTCTTAGTTGCTTTTACCAAATAAGTAATATTTCCAATTCCCAAATCAAAAGAATCAACAGCACCTCCTATTTCTGTAGTACCCGAATTAAGGTACACAAGTTTTAAATTAGCGGTGTCTATAACCTGATCGTTTAAAAAGTAATTGCCAAAATATTGGGTTAAATAATACCTATTGTTTACAGTCTTGGAAAATTGAATTTGACCATGGAAATACTGATTAAAATTTCTTACTCCAGCCAACTTTAAATTACCCATGTTTGAATCGATAAGACCTACACATACTGTATCTACTCCAGGGATATTGTCCAACATTTCTACCGAAACTGGGCGATATGAATGGGTTAACCCTAACGGGAAAATTAAATTACCTGAAAGCGAATTAAATACCCTAAATATTTTACCCGTTACAAATGAGGATTGCCCACCACCTACTACACGAATATTCAAACCCAGAAACAATTGGGCTTTGGGTTGAACAAATAACTGACCGTTTTTCAATTGAATTGAATCCGTAATCATTATTCTTCCGCTGCATAATTTCGTTAATGATTTTATACCATTTAAAGTAACGGATTTCAACCGAATCACGCCTGTACTTATTACATAAATATCGTTGATGAAAACGATTGATTCATCGTAATTACCGGCAACAATGGAAACTGTATCATTCATTCCGAGCTTTGGCAATGCAGCCGAAATAGTTGCTAAAGGTCCTACGCCTGCAGGAATATTCACCTGTGACAGTCCTGAATTCAAATTAGACCCCGTAGCCTTATTTACATAAATAGTCTTGGCCTTTAAATTTAGAGGCAAAAAAACTAGTAAGAAAAAAGCAAAAAATAAATTCCTCATGTTAAAACACCAATTTATTTAGCGGTTGGAATTGATCATCTATTTCCTTTGGGTTATTGATGAAAATACGCAAGGATATTTCAGATGATTGCGAGCTTAGGTACCTTGATTTTCCCAAGCTAATATCCTGGTTCAATCCTAACACCATATCGTTGATTTGCAAACCTGCAAAGAAAGATATTCCGGTCATCTTCATATCGTTTTTAATTAAACGCTGTCCAAACACACCAAAACTAAGTTGAGGCATTTGGTATGTAACACCTGCCAACCATCGTGAGAATGCTCCTTGTTTGTTCATTAATGCTCTTACAGACAAATGGGTTGGCAATCTATCGTTATTTCCGATTCGAAAATCGTACCTCCCTGTTACATAGTGACTATTCCGAATTTCCTCGGTTTCTGTGCCTATAAAAGAATAAAACGGCGATATTATATTTTTTATACTGTATCCTATATCACCATTTTTATGCTGCAGCAAAGCACCAACGCTCATATCAAAATAGTTTACATTTCTAGCGTTTATTATTTCCGCAGTAGAGGATATTTCTCCTGTTTTATCATCAATTTGATCTGGGAAACGCAAATTATTTATGTTCAAATTTCGATTTACACCTATTCCTTCCATCCCCATTCTCATACGCCATTTGTTTTTATCCAACGGAATATAATAACTGTATTGAAGAGCCACTTGTGTAGAATTGAAGGCATTGTACAAAAACGCATCGTGAATCACATACGCTCCAAATCCACCGAAAGAATTGGTTATACATCGATCAAAAGTCAACGCCGCTGAATTTACGCCTATGGGAAGTGAGGGCCATTGATTTCTATAAGTTAATCCCAATCGACTCACCTGACGTTTCATATCGCCTTTGGCAAAAGCACCTGTACCCACCGTAGCAGGATTCACAACTGTTTCTGTAGCAAAAAATTGATTAAACTGCGCTTCTTGTGCTTGCAATGATATAGCACAACAGCTGATTAATAAAAATCCAAAATATCTCACCCTCATCATTTTAAAATTGTAATTATTCCCTTAACCGAAATTACCTCTGTAGATCCAGGTAGGGTGAATTTAACTAAGTATACATAATTACCCTGAGGCAATAGTTCGTTATTGTAATACCCATCCCAACTTGGATTATCCCCTAATTGTTCGAACAACACCTTGCCGAACCGGTCAAATACTCTAAATTCATTTACATTTAAATATTCAGGGAAATCAAATACATCGTTGAGACCATCGTCATTCGGAGTAAAACTATTCGGTAGTGCCTTACCGAAATCTGCCACCAATAATATTTGTGCACTATCTTGAGCGGTACACCCTTTATCATCCGTAATAGTTACGTAAACTGTTCGCTGTTTAGAGAATCGTACAATTGGGTTTTGCTGATTTTGTTGACCTTCAAAATAATCTGGCTCAGACCAAAGGAAGTTTGACTTATTAGAATCTATACCCGTTAGTTTTGGAATTATCATCCTGTAGCGATTCTGTTGAAATACAAGAGGCTGGGGAATCATTACCGATAGGTTACGTTCGTAATCCAAGCGTATCGAATCATAGTAAACACAACCATTAATATCTTCTACCATGTAGTAGAACTTACCTGAATCTAAATTCAAAAATTCTGGCTCAGAAGTGGTTCCTAATGGGCTGATATACATATATGGCGGTGTGCCTCCCGTTGTGGCAAATGAAACAGAACCCGATTGATTTTGAGGACAGATGGGTTGTTTTTCAATTCGCACCGTTGAAACCAATTCGGTAGGTTCTGTAATTGTAAAGTTCTTAATCGCCGAACAATTATTTTTATCCGATACAACCACGGAATAAAATCCAGACACTAAATTATTTATTGTATCATTGATTTCGCTGTTACTCCATTTAATTTGGTATGGCGGAATACCACCTAAATTTGAAATACTGATTTCTCCTTTCGATTCGCCAAAACATTTATTATCGATTTGGAAAATCGTTTTAATCAAAATTGAATCTGGAGAAGTAATACGAACCGAATTATCGAAGTTACAACCTAAGGAATCTGAAATTGATATTAAATAAGTTCCCTCTGACAAATCCCTAAAGACCCCCGTATTGTTGCTGAATCCTCCCAAACTATAAGTGTATCGACCAACTCCGCCCTGTCCCATCACAGAAATACTGCCGTCTTGATCTCCTTTACATTTTAAATCAACCTTATAATTGGTAACTAATCCAACCTTTTTAGGCTCTGCTAAATTTATGGTTCTATTGATTTTACAACCTACCGAATCAGTTACCAAAACAGCATATTTACCAGTACCCAAATTAGTAATTTTATTGCCAATCAAACCACCCAAAGTTGTCCATTGGCATTTAGCAGGTCCCTGATTATTTCTTACAGTTAGAGAAATTTCCCCATTTTTTTCGCCAAAACAGCGAGGCTGTAGTTGGTTGATCCACAAATCCATGCTGTCTTTTTCTTTGATGATTATTTCTTGGAAAACTTGGCAACCGTTTTTATCTGTAACTAAAACTGAATATTTGTTAGGACTTAAGTTCTTTACAGTTGATACATTTCCAAAAGAAGAAATATTCCATTTATAACCATAAGGTTTTACCCCACCAGAGGCAGTCAGGCTAATTTCTCCATTCTTAGAACCATAACAGGTAGGTTGCTTAACGGTTGCAGTTAATACCATTTGGGTAGGTTGAGAAATCTTTATTGTATCCGTAACTGCACACTTATTTCTATCGGTTATATATACACGATAAATTCCTGCTGTTAATCCTGAAATTGAAGAATCCGCCAAACCTGGTCTTGTTTCCCAACGATACGCATAAGGTTTTTGCCCCCCTGTACCTCGTACCAGAATTTGACCATCAGTCCCATCAAAACAAGAAACACTCTTAATTTTCTCTAACAATCCCAATGGAGAGGGTTGAAAAACTTGACCTGATAAATTCTGTTTACAGCCATTTTTATCTGTTACAGTTACAAAGTAGTTGCCCACGGTTAAATCCTCCAACAAAGCGGTATTGTTGGAAGCATATTTAAGCCACTCATACGAATAGCCTGGGGTACCTCCTTTGGGCATAACTAGAATTCTACCTGTATTCCCACCATAACACAATACAGAATCAATGATTAAACTAGCATCCAATGAATCAGGAGCTTGCAATCGGTATGATGCTGTATCCATACAGCCTTTTGCGTCGTTTACTTCAATTTTATACCAACCCGATTTCAAAGATCCAATAGAATTTCCATATCGAATTGGAGATGTAAACCACTTATATGTATCTCCTCCATTTCCTCCCGTAGTTTTTACGGCCAGATATCCATCAGCCGATTTATAACAATTGGGATTTTTCAAAGAATCCAAAACTAATTTGAGCAAATCAGGTTCCGAAATTGTAACGGTTAATGAGTCCTTACAGTTATGATAATCGGAAACAATCACCTTGAAATTGCCTTTGTATTTGATTGTTGCTGAAGAACTATTTAATGAAGGAGCATGGGACCATGTATATCTGTAACCAAAAGTTCCTCCAGCAGTTACTACGTTTATTTCCCCATCGGCCTTTCCAAAACAAGAGATATCCTCCTTGTTCACCAAGGATACTACCAATTTATTAGGTTCGTTAATATTAACCGTAATTGAATCAGAGCAGTTGTATATATCTTTAACTATTAACTTATATGTGCCTTTACTCAAGTTAATTGCAGCAGCGTTTGTCTGTTTAGTTGGATCATTCCATAAATATTTGTATCCATTACTACCACCATTTACAGTAACGGAACTGCTACCATCGCTTCCTCCATAACAATTAACACTATCAATTGAGCTGATGGAAACAGAAACTTTAAGTGGCTCATTTACTGTGCGAGTAATGGAATCGCTACAACCATAAATGTCCTTCACCACCAATTTATAAGTGCCTGCAGTGAGCCCAGAGGCTTTAGCGGTAGTTTGTTTAGAGGGGTCGTTCCATAAATACTTATATCCCTTGCTTCCACCCGCAATTGTTGTAGAAATGCTGCCATCTGACCCATTGAAACAGTTGACACTATCTACTTCCGTAACGGTTAAAGTAACCTTTTCTGGCTCATTTACTGTTACTAAAACCGAATCATTGCAACCATAGATGTCTTTGGCGATTAACTTAAACGTTCCTTTTTTAAGGCCAGATGCTTTCGCTGTAGTTTGTTTCGCAGGATCATTCCATAAATATCTATAACCCTTACTACCACCTGCAATTGAAGTAGAAATACTGCCATCCGAACCATTGAAACAGTTAACACTATCTACTTCCGTAACGGTTAAAGTAACCTTTTCCGGCTCATTTACCGTTACTGAAACTGAATCGCTGCAACCGTATAGATCTTTTGCGATTAACTTGAAAGTCCCTTTTTTAAGGCCAGATGCTTTCGCTGTAGTTTGTTTAGATGGATCGTTCCACAAATATTTATACCCTTTGCTTCCTCCCGAAATAGAAGTACTAACGCTGCCATCTGTCCCATTAAAACAGTTTACACTATCCGCTAAAGTTACGCTAAGTGAAACTTTATCTGGTTCATTTACTGTTGCTGAAGCTGATTTTTTACATCCTTTTGCATCCGTAACCAATAGCGTGTATGTACCTTTCTCTAGGTTAGAAGCCTTCGCGGTGGTTTGTTTTGTGGGATCATCCCAAAGGTAAGTATACACTCCAGTTCCACCAGTCACTGAAGCATTTATACTGCCATCGTTTCCTTTAAAACAATTCACACTATCAACTGCTGAAACATCAATTACAATTGCTGTTGGCTCAGATATGGTTACAGGAATACTTGCTGTACATCCATTAGCATCCTTGGTTGTGAAAGTATACACGCCAGCCGCCAAGTTTATGAAAGTACTACTATTTTGGTAAGAACCTGATCCATCTGTATAGGTGTATGGGGCAACCGAGCCACTTGCCTTCAAAATTAAACTACCGGTTTTATCTCCATTACAGTCTACATTTGAAATACTGCTAGCAACCAGCGTTAATGCCGTAGGCTCAGTTATTGTAATTGTAAGAGAATTCGTACAACCATTGGCATCCAACACCATAAATGTATATACCCCTGCTGTTAGATTATCAAATACATTGTTGGAACGATAACTACCCGCTCCTACTTTGAATGAATAAGGCGAAGTACCTCCTGCAGCAGATAACGTCACACTACCAGTATTGCTACCTTTACAATCTACATTTACTACAGAACTAGACGTTAATACCAATGCAGTGGGTTCAGTAATAACTGCAGTTACTCCAGCCAAACAACCGTTGGCATCTTTTACTGTAAACGAAAAGTTACCTGCCGAAAGTCCCGTAAACGAATTGCTTGATTGAAAAACTGCGGTACCCAATTGATACGAATAGGCAGATGTTCCACCCGTTGCTGTTAAAGCTACACTGCCCGTTTTTCCTCCATTACAATCCACATTGGACTGACTTCCAATGGCCAATTTTAATTCCAATGGTTCAGTAATAGTAAATGAAATGGATGCCGGACAATTATTTGCATCCAACACATAACCGGTATACGAACCCGCGGTTAAACCCGAGAACGAAGCACCGCTTTGATAGGTAGTTCCCCCAATACTATAGGTATAAGGACTAGTTCCACCCGTGGCAGCAAAAGTAACAGCACCGGTGCTCTTGCCTTTACAATCAACTTTTACAATCGAAGAAGTAGTTAAAGATAATTTGGCGGGTTCGGTAATGGTAATGTCAATTGATTTTAGACACCCATTGGCATCTTTTGCAACCACTGTATAAATACCTGCTGTTAACGATGAAAATGTTCCGTTGGATTGATAGATGCCCGAATTAATTTTATACGTATACGGTGTAACGCCGCCAGAGGCCAACACCGTTAAGCTTCCGTTACTGCTTCCATTGCATTCTACATTTTTAACATTCAATGCAGTAATTGAAAGTGCAGTTGGCTCGGTTATAACAACCGAATAGGATTGAGTACAGCCGTTGGCATCTTTTACAGTAAAGGTAGCTGTACCCGCCGCAAGGCCTGTGAAAATATTGCTCGAACGAAAAACACCAGTACCCTGTTGATATGTATATGGTGTTGTTCCTCCTGATGCACTTAATGTAATACTTCCCGTTGTTCCTCCATTGCAATCCACATTTACCAAAGTACTGTGGGTTAATGATAATGCGGTTGGCTCAGTTACATTCACAATTACTGAAGAAGTACAACCATTAGCATCTTTTGCATTAAACGTATAATTTCCGGCTGCCAAACCAGTAAATGTGCCACTGGTTTGGAAGGGACCTAGACCCAATTGGTAAGAATAAGGGGCTGTACCTCCCGATGCGCTAACCGTTACACTGCCCGTAGACAATCCTTTACAGGATACATGGGTTATACTGGTTGATGCAACTGAAAGAACTGTAGGTTCCGTAATTGTAAATGAGAATGTGGCCAAACAGTTATTCCCATCTAGAACCGATCCCGTGTAAGAACCCGCAGCCAATCCTGAAAAAGTAGCACTACCTTGATAAGGACCTCCAATACTATAGGAGTAAGTTCCAGTTCCTCCTGATGCTGACAAAGTAATTGACCCAGAACTTTTGCCTTTGCAATCAACGTTTACAATGACAGCAGATGTTAAGACCAATTTTGTAGGTTCTGTAATGGTAATATCAATCGGTTGAATGCATCCATTCGCATCTTTTGCTGTTAACGTATGTTTACCCGCAACAAGACTAGTAAAACTACCCGAAGATTGGTATGTACCTGAATTAATATTATACGAATATGGAGAAATTCCTCCCGACGCAGCAATTGTAACATTGCCCGTATTAGTACCAAAGCAATCAACATTTTTTATACTTACAGTACTTATAGAAATTGCGGTAGGTTCAGTTATGTTCACAGAATAGGATTGAGTGCAACCATTTGCATCTTTTACTGTATAGGTTTTAGTTCCTGCTGTTAATCCTGAGAAATTATTACTAACCTGAAAAGCACTCAATCCTACCTGATATGAATAAGAAGGCGTACCTCCAGAAGCACTTAATGTGATACTACCGGTAGAGGCCCCATTGCAATTTACATTAGTTAATCCGCTATGTGTCAAATTTAAGGCCGTTGGTTCTTTAACTACTACATCCACTGAACCTGTGCAACCCTTAGCATCCTTAGCAGTAAACGTGTAAGTTCCAGCAGATAATCCTGAAAAAGATCCGCTCACTTGAAAAGAACCAGATCCCAATTGATACGTATATGGAGATGTTCCTCCTGTAGCGCTCACTGTTACACTTCCTGTTGATGTTCCGTTACAATTAACATGGTTAACACTGGTTGATACAACTGTTACCGCGGTTGGTTCTGTTACGCTTACCACAATTGACGTGGTGCAAGTTTTTGCATCTTTTATGGTAAAGGTATAATTACCCGCAGCTAGCCCACTAAACAAATTGCTAGACTGAAAACTTCCTCCCCCTAATTGATATGTGTAAGAAGATGTACCCCCAGATCCCGTTAAACTAACGATGCCTGTACTACTGCCTTTACATTCGGCCGCTATCACAGAAGATGTGGCTAATGTCAATACTGCAGGTTCTGTTACAATTGCCGTTGCAACTTGGGTACAACCGTTGGCATCTTTTACCGTAAAATTGTACGTTCCTGCGGACAAATTACTAAAAGTAGAGGACACTTGGAAACTACTTGTTCCTAATTGATATGTATATGGGGATGTTCCACCAGCAGCCGTAAGAGTAACACTTCCAGTATTTTTGCCATTGCAATCCACAGCGCTGACACTGCTTGATATAGAAATTGCCGCGGCAGGTTCATTTACTGCAACACTTGTAATCTCCACACAGCCCTTCGCATCTTTTACCGTGACTAAATACGTGTTCGCTACCAACCCACTAAATACACCACTGGCTTGAAAACTTCCTGCACCCAATTGATAGCTATAGGAAGATGTCCCACCGCTAGCTGATACAGAGATAATGCCTGTACTTGCACCTTTGCAAGAAACATCCGTAACTGTAGTTGTTGCAAATGACAAAGCCGCGGGTTGAGTTAAAACCACCGAAATACTTTGCTCACATCCTTTAGCATCTTTAGCCGTAAACAAATAACTACCCGCTCCCAAACCTGAAAACACATTGCTTGCCTGATAAGAACCGGTACCCAATTTATAAGTGAATGGCGCAGTGCCACCAATGGTACTCAATGTTACACTGCCTGTATTTTTTCCAAAACAATCTACATGCGTTATAGATGAAGTAGAAACTGTAATTTTAATAGGATCATTAACTTTAATGGTTGAAAGCTTGGTACATCCGAAACCATCTTTCACAGTTACGGTATAACTTCCAGCAATTAAATTTGTAATTGAAGATGATGTTTGACTAGGTGTGGTATTCCAAAAATAACTGTATGGCGACAAGCCACCGCTTACTGATAGGGAAATCTGTCCATCGGCAGATCCAAAGCAAGTTGGGCTCGTTATGGTTGGATTTATTATTATATCTGAAGACTCAGTCAATTCTACCGAATCAAACCAAACGCAACCCGATGAATCCACTGCATAAATTCTGTATTTCCCTGCTGCCAAGTTGGTAATGGTACTTGAGGAACCTAACTGTCTGGGGTTAACTCCATATAAAAAATCACGACTCAAATCGCTCATCGTAATTTTAATTTCTCCAGTTTTTTCTCCGAAGCACTTTATATCTTTCTTACTAGTAGTAAAGGTTAATGTGGTAGGACATTCCGATAACAGCATCATTAAACCATCATCGTTACCATTGTTTGATGTTTGATATGCACCCGTTGTAGCCATTGAACTACTTGCACTATGTCCCGATGCAACATAATTATTTCGTAAATTATAGTTCAAATCTTGAAAATAATCGTCCTGCGTTTGACCTAAATAGGAAGACCACCAACGTTTATTTTTAACACTAAATTTTGCAATAAATCCTTCAAAGTTTCCATTATACGTAGTTTGAAGAGCTCCAATTGTGGCTATATCCTTGTCGCTTTGAGTTACTCCCAAAACAGCAATATTGCCGCGATAATCAACATGATGCGCGGTTATATTGTCTAGTCCAGTTCCTCCAAAATATGTTGCATAGTTCAACGTACCGTCTTTAGCAGCTATAAATGCTAAGAAGCCATCACCAGATCCCCCATACACGTCTTGATACGACCCCGATGTAGCTATATTGGTAGATGAATAAGTACCTCCAGAGATTATCACCTCGTTATTGGAGTTTACTGACATATGTTGTATTTCGTCATCTCGCTTACCACCGTAATACGTGCACCAATCCAACGTAGAAAAGTTATCGAACTGCGCAACAAAACCATCCAACTGCCCGTTGATGGTTGAACTATGTGTAAATCCCGTACCTAAACCAGACGATGAAGTATTTCCGGCTACAATAAAAGAAGGACTTTTTGTAAGATCTATGGCAACCAATTCGTCAGGATTAGATCCGCCAAAATACGTGGCTTGTTTAAGCGTACCGTTTTGATAAAACTCGGCAATCATTCCATCACCGGAACCTGAATAGGTGGTCTGGTAGCCTTTGGAAGTTGCGATACCCGAACTTGATTCGGTTAAACCCACGGCTACAATCGTAGTGTCTGTAGTGGCTAATGAAAAGAATCGATCGTTTGCAGATCCGCCAAAATAGGTACACCAAGAAATTTTTCCATTGTTCGAAAATTTTGCTAGGAATGCATCGGTACCCCCAGCATAACTTGTTTGGTGTGCACCCGATGTTGCGATGCCCGTGTTGGACTGCGTATACCCCGAAATATAAATTGATCTATTTTTGGAAGAGTAAACTATACCCGAAATTTTATCTTCACTTCCACCCCCAAAATAGGTGGCCCACATAAGCGAATTGGAGGCAGAGAATTTAGCTATAAATCCATCCACATTGCCTCCAAACGACGTTTTATAAGACCCCGTAGTACTAATATTGGCAGCGCTTGACGTATATCCTGCAATGTAGGTATTACTGGAATCATCCGAAGTATTGAAAAGACGCGATTCAGGATCACCTCCCCCAAAATACGTACTGTAATTGAGCGTTGGCTGAGGGTCGATGATTAATTTTTGACCACCCAATAACTTGATGTTTTTATTGAAACGCAAGGCAATCGTACCTTGGATTTTAATAAATTGAGGCTTATCAATATTGCTTTGACTCCCATCTTGGTTCTCTATAAAAACCGCAGGAAAATCATCTGTAAAAGTATATTTATCTATGGTTAAGTTAATTTTCTCAGAAGGATATACTGTATTGTCGTTGTTTATACCAAAATATCTCCATCGAATAAGAGAAGGATCCGCATTGTTGCTTAATTCAAATGAATATTTGAATCCGCTCACTGTTTCTACCAATAAATTGATATTGGGCAGAACATTTTTGAAGCGAAGTGCACTTAATTCTTGATTCGCGTTATAAATACGTTCTACATTAACTTCTCGCAATTGCTTATTAAAAACAAAAGTTTGATGCATCCTATGAGCATCAAACTTTTGTGTGGCTTTATTGAACTCGTTGTATTGGTATCTGAACCCAGAATCACATATGCTTATATTCCAATTATTATCTGAAAATTGATATAAAACCGAAAGATTGGTTTTCCCGAATTGATCCTTTATTTGACCTGTATTTTCAACCAATTTTTGCCGAGGAATTTCTTGAAAACGCCCCGCAAAAACCGCCGAATCAGCATTAAATAATAAGATTAATAATAAGCAATAAAACCTATTAACTATTTTTCTTCTTTCAAATCCAATCATATTTTTATATCAAAAAGATATCCGTAGAATTATTCAATCCAAATTTCAGATCTACGCTCAATAATTCTATTGTTTAATTTAATCTTAGATTGGGGAGCAACAATTGTAATTCTATTAGCTGGCACATTCATAACTTCAACCAAATATTTCACTACTGCTTGGGACCGTTTTTCACTTAATTTTTTATTGTATTCATCTCCACCAATCTGATCTGTATAGGAAGAAACTTTGAATTGCGTTGTTTCTGTGATTTTACCTGCAATTGCTAAATTACCATACCACTGAATAATTTCACGCTCATTGTATTTTGCCAAAACTGAAGAATTCAAATCGTAATAGATACTCAATTTTGAAAACTCACTACTAGCACTCATGCTCACCCTAGATTTTTCAATTTCTGATAACCGATTTTGAATGGCTGCGAACGAATCCTTATAACTTACCGGAGATTGACAACATCCATTCAACTTATCGATTTCTTTTTGCATTTTACCCGTTTTCTTGTTTATTACATCCAATTCCTCATCCATCTGCTTGTCGAAATACGCCGTATAATCTTCGGTAACAATGCCAGATAATTTCGACTTCATGTACTGATCTTTGGTTTTAATACCACAAGATGAAACTAAGAAAACAACAACTAATTGAACGATAAAAAATTTTTTCATGTCGTCAAAGATAAAACTTCAATATTGAATTATCAACACGACATCCGTCCGTCTACTTTACTATTCTTGAAGGATTTTAACCCAAATTATCATCTAGTAATTTATAACAATTCGTAAAAGAAGAACAAATAAAACAAGCCTTATATCACAATAAAATAGGGTATTACATACGTTTGATACTAACATAACACCCATTGACTCATTCTATCGTCATACCAAATTATTGGTAACCATCCGAATTAATTAGTCAATAAAAACCTGAAGAAATGGTATCAATTATAAAGATTCTTAAAACCCTTATATATTTATGATAAAATTAGAACCCTACTTTACTTCTCTAACCCAAACCGAAGGCACCGCTGTTTGGAAATAAAACAAATCTCTGTTTGCCTCTTTTTCGGTAGCATAATCTTTCAAAAAAACATAAAAACTCTTGTTCTGTGGGTCAAACATCTTAAAAGAAATTACACCCTTTTTATACAAATCTTTAATTTGTTTATTGGCTTTTGCTTCGTTTATATGCAATCCGGCTACTAAATAAAATCCAGGAGCTGATTTAACTTTATCTATGGGTTGAATTTTCAACAAGGCCGTATCACGACCTAAACCAGCAGTTTTTAAATCGGCCAAACTCTTCACAATCACCTCCGATCTATCTGAGTTTGTTGTTCCTGAAAATCCATCGCTTTCATCGTCACCATTTTTAGTTTCTTGACCATCCCCACCCTCAGAATCGCCACCATCGCTTTCGGAATCTGATCTAGGACCTCCTCCCAACGCAGAGAAACCAATGTAGGTATGAAACTCATGGGAATTACCCAGTGCAACACGCTGCGTACCGGTAGGTGTTGAATAGGAATACGAAACTCGCAAATCCTCTTGCGGCGTAAAGCCAATATTACCACCAATTTGGCCTAAATCATTGGCATTAAAACCAATCCAAAATTTCTCTTGGTACCATGCACTAACATTAAATTGCAAACGATAATAATCCCAATTAAATCCCGAAACCAAAACTGTAGGTTTTATTACTAAATCTCCACCTCCATCTATATTAAAACCCAAAAGCAAGGAAGCTTGGGATTGCAATTGGTAAGAAGCATTGTATTTATAATATGTATAATCAAAGGTTGGGCTCGTTAATCTTGAAACAGATAAACCACCAAACCATTTATCGCCATTAATAAATGCTGAGGCTCTCAAGTCTGCACGAGTAACGGGTGGTGTAATTATTAAACTCTTAATAATATCATCATTTCCCGAGATATAAATCGCCTTTGACATATCGAATGACTGACGCAATGCCCCAACACT
>JACCDP010677539.1_pt1 | contig 30605 bp, 24 predicted proteins | sample 7445841 | NCBI WGS metagenome assembly JACCDP01 (sample SAMN15323441, study PRJNA562643) | freshwater metagenome | isolation source: river surface water | place: USA:Blue River Watershed | collected 2017-08-17 | reverse complement strand
GCATACAAACAATCAGACCTTCCTCTTAGAGTGGTTTCTTAATTTGTTTTGTATGTTTATTTTTCATCATGATGAAACAAAATTAATTGGATGATCTCAATTGACCAAATTAAACTAATTCGATATCAAAATTAACCAGCTGAACAAACGATTGTACGCGTTCTTTGATATCATCTACATTAATTTCGGTTAATCTTTGCGTACCGAATTTCTCTACACAGAAACTTGCCATAGCACTTCCTAGAATAATAGCAGACTTCATGTTTTCGAAAGAAATATCTTTTGTTCTTGCTAAGTGAGCAACAAAGCCACCCGCAAAAGTATCTCCAGCTCCAGTTGGATCAAATACTTCCTCTAGTGGCAATGCAGGAGCAAAGAACACTTCGTCTTTATGGAACAATAATGCACCATGTTCTCCTTTTTTAATGATTAAGTATTTAGGACCCATGGTCATGATCTTCTTAGCAGCTTTCACTAAACTATACTCACCACTTAATTGACGCGCTTCACTATCGTTTACCAATAATACATCTACCAAACTAATAGTATGCTTTAAATCGTCCATCATAATTTCCATCCAGAAATTCATCGTATCCATTACGATTAATTTTGGACGATTTCTCATTTGTTTGATCACACTGCTTTGAACACCCGGTACTAAATTACCTAACATCAAAATTTCGCAATCTTGATAACTATCTGGAACAACTGGTTGGAAATTTTCCAACACATTTAATTGTGTATCTAAAGTATCACGAGTGTTCATATCTAAATGATATTTACCACTCCAGAAAAATGTTTTTTCGTCTTTCTTAATTTGAACTCCTTCTAAAGTCACGCCTCTTTTAGTCAATGCGTCTAATTCAGATTGCGGGAAATCACCCCCAACAACTGAGATTTGTTTTACTGGTGTAAAATTGGATGCGCACCAAGCAATATAGGTTGCTGCACCACCAATAATTTTATCACTTTTCCCAAAGGGAGTTTCTATAGCATCAAATGCCATTGATCCAACAACTACTAAAGACATGTATTTTGTTTTTTTTCAGCTGCGAAACTACGATTTTTTAACTGCTTGATAATCAAAAACTAACGTAAATGACAAAAAATTTAAAAAATATCCATATTTCATGGTACAAATTCTATAAATTTGTACTAACAAATCACCTAAAAAATTAGTTTTATGGCTAGGATCAAGACCGAAAAGAATATATCTAGAAAGGATGTAATTGTTAGTAAAGCAGCCACATTATTTAGAGAAAAGGGATACAAAGCTGCCAGCATGCGTGATTTAGCAGAAGCTGTTGGGGTGGAAGCGGCAAGTTTATATAATCATATTAAGTCAAAAAGCGAGTTACTACACGAATTGGTGTTTAATGTAGCAAATCGTTTTATGGTAAAATTAGATGAAATCGAATCTGAGAACATCAGTTCTTTAGAGAAGATGGAGAAAATTCTTCGATTCCATATTGATGAAATGATCAATCATTATGAAGAAGTTTATGTAAATGACACAGAGTGGAAACATTTATCTGATCCATATTTATCCAATTACCAAAATCAAAGAAGAGTATATCGCAAGCGTCTTGCTGCAATTATTGAAGAAGGTATCCGTAATAAAGAAATCAAAGCAATTGATGCACCTACAGTGGTATTAATTTTCTTACATGCGGTAAGTGGAATCGAGAGCTGGCATAGATCTACCAAGAAAATTAGTGCAGAAGAATTAGAGCAAAACATGGTGACTATTTTGATTGATGGATTAAAGCTTTCTAAGTAAGCCTTTTGCACTAACTTTGTGCATTAATACATAACAAGTGTCTGAAAAGAATTTTATTGATTACATCCGCATTTTTGCACATAGTGGACATGGTGGTGCTGGATGTAGACATTTCCTTAGAAATAAATTAACTGCAAAGGGTGGCCCCGATGGAGGTGATGGTGGTCGTGGTGGTCATATTATTCTAAGAGGTAATGCTCAATTGTGGACCTTATTGCATTTGCGTTATTATAAAAATGTAATTGCAGATAATGGAGAGAATGGAAGTAAAAATAATTGTACAGGTAAAGACGGAAAAGATATTATCATTGAAGTGCCATTAGGTACGATTGCAAAAGATGAAGAGACTGGTATTGTAGAAGCTGAGATATTACATGATGGTCAAGAAATAGTTTGGCTTAAAGGCGGAAGAGGCGGATTAGGCAATAGTAATTTTGCCACTGCTACTCAACAAGTTCCTGAATATGCTCAACCAGGAGAAGAGGGAACTGAGGGTTGGAAACAAATTGAATTAAAAGTATTAGCAGATGTTGGATTGGTTGGCTTCCCCAATGCCGGAAAATCTACTCTATTATCTACTATCACTGCAGCTAAGCCTAAGATTGCGAACTACGCATTTACTACACTTACTCCACAGTTGGGTATGGTAGCTTATAGAGACAATAGATCTTTCTGTATTGCAGATTTACCAGGAATTATTGAAGGTGCAGCAGAGGGAAAAGGTTTAGGACATAGATTCTTAAGACATATCGAAAGAAACGCAGTATTATTATTTTTAATTCCTGCAGACTCCAATGATCATAAAAAAGAATTCGAAATTTTAAAAAGCGAATTAGCCGCATTTAATCCAGAGCTTTTACAAAAAGAATTCATCATTGCTATTAGTAAATCAGATTTATTAGATGATGAATTAAAAGAAGCCATTGAAAAAGAATTACCAGAAAACATTCCACATATTTTTATCTCTTCTGCAACACAAAGCAATTTAACAGAGTTAAAGGATATGCTTTGGAAAGCATTAAATGATTAATTAGTTAAAGAAAATAACTAATTAATCATTATTCTTCTTTTTGATTTTCTTCAATCTACCCATCTACAAAAATTATATATAATTTTTGTAGTCAGATACTAAGTAAAAAAAATAGGGACTAAATTTTAGTCCCTATTTTTTATTACTGTGCTGCTTGCTTAGAAGCTTTGTTTCGATCGTTTTCATCTAACAAGGTCTTACGCATACGAACAGATTTTGGAGTGACTTCAATACACTCATCAAACTGAATATATTCCATACACTCTTCTAAAGTGTATTGTAATTTTGGAGTAATACGAACGCTATCATCACTACCACTAGCACGGTGGTTGGTTAATTTTTTCATCTCCACAGCGTTGATATTCAAATCACCTGGCTTAATATGTTCTGCTAATACTTGACCAGCATACACTTCCTCACCTGGCTCAATAAAGAATCTTCCTCTATCTTGTAATTTATCAATTGAATATGCTGTTGTAGTACCAGCAAACTTAGCAACCAATACACCATTGTTTCTTCCAGGAATGGGTCCTTTCCAAGGCTTGTATTCATTGAATCTATGTGCCATTACCGCTTCACCAGCAGTTTGTGTTAACATTTGAGAACGTAAACCAATCAAACCTCTTGATGGAATATCAAATTCCAAGTGTTGCATTGTTCCTTTAGATTCCATGATTAACATTTCACCCTTTTTCTGAGTTACTAAATCAATTACTTTACCGCTAAATTCACTTGGAACATCTACCACCAAGATTTCAAAAGGTTCATGTTTTTTACCATCGATATCTTTTACCAATACCTGCGGATTACCTACCGTTAATTCATATCCTTCACGACGCATTGTTTCAACCAATACTCCTAAGTGTAAAATACCACGACCATATACCAAGAAACTATCAGCACTATCTGTTTCTTCAACACGCAATGCTAAGTTCTTTTCTGTTTCTTTCATTAAACGATCACGGATATGACGAGAAGTAACAAACTTACCTTCCTTACCAAAGAAAGGAGAATTATTAATACTGAATGTCATACTCATAGTAGGTTCATCCACACTGATAATAGGTAATGCTTCTGGCGTTTCAGGATCAGCAATTGTATCACCGATATTAAATTCTTCTAAACCAACCACAGCGCATAAGTCACCAGAAACAACTTCTGTTACTTTACGCTTACCCATTCCCTCGAATACGTATAATTCTTTTACTTTATTTTTCTTGATGCTGCCATCAGCTTGCACTAATACAACATTTTGACCTTCTTTGATTACTCCTCTTTCTACTTTACCAATGGCAATTCTACCTAAGAAAGTAGAATAGTCTAAAGAGGTGATTTGCATTTGTGTAGGACCTTCTTTCACATCTGGACCTGGTACATATTTCAAGATACCATCCATTAATGGAGTGATGTCATCACATGGAGTTAAGCTATCATTGAACCAACCATTCTTACCACTACCATAGAAAGTAGGGAAGTTTAATTGATCTTCTGTTGCATCCAAATTGAAGAATAATTCAAAAACCGCATCATGCACTTCATCAGGACGACAGTTTTCTTTATCTACTTTATTGATGATTACAATTGGCTTCAAATTTAATTGTAAAGCTTTTTGTAACACGAAACGAGTTTGTGGCATTGGGCCTTCAAAAGCATCTACTAATAAGCAAACACCATCTGCCATTTTCAACACACGCTCTACCTCACCTCCAAAGTCCGAGTGACCAGGTGTGTCAATAACGTTTATCTTAACGTCTTTATAAGTTACTGAAGCATTCTTACTTAAGATTGTAATACCTCTTTCACGCTCTAGTTCGTTACTATCCATGATTAATTCACCAGTCTCCTGGTTATCTCTGAATACCTTAGTGGCGTGTAAAATTTTGTCAACCAATGTTGTCTTACCGTGGTCAACGTGCGCAATAATCGCGATGTTTCTTATTTCCATGTACTGTTTTGAGGCTGCAAAGGTACGCCGTTTATACTCCTAAAAAAAACAAAACAGATAAAAGGATAATGAAGATTTACACTCTGATATATATTTTATATTTATCTAATATATAACCCAATAGCCAGCAAACCAACATAAAGGATAAGGCGAAAGCCAAGGAAGCCCAATAAGGAGCAAAATAAGAGAACCCATTATTAAAAATCCATTGAAAAGTAGACTGATCCCCCACTTTGGTAATGTATAAAATAATGGCTAAAATCTCCGAAAATAGGTAAATAACCAGCGGATTTTTGCCAAAAACCTCAAAAAAGCTCGAAAATTGCAATTGTCGGTGCATTTCAATTCTGTAGATAATGGTACCTAAAATCACCATATCCAAGCCAACGGTTAACATCACAAAAGAACTTGTCCAGAGTTTTTTATTAATCGGGAATTGATAATTCCACATAAATCCTAAGAAAATAAACCCAGCACCCCACATCATTAATAACATCAAACCCTCATAGGTTTTCCCTTTTTCTTGAATAAACTTACCCACTCTAAAGCCAATTAAGACATTCACAATAGATGGCAGGGTACTCAATAATCCCTCAGGGTCAAATGCAATTCCCTCTCCATGGTACATATGAGACTCCCCCAAAATCAATTTATCTAACGCGATACCAGCATTTCCCATCATAGTTAACTCTTGACCTGGTACACCAAAATGCATACTCAAATACCAATACAATAAAAGTAAAATTGCAGAGACAATCATCACCACCCTCTCATGCATAAAATGAGCAATCAAAGAAGCAAAGCCATAACACAATGCAATTCTTTGCAACACCCCAAGTATACGAGTTTCACCTATTGGTCCAGTAAAAGGGAACCAATACATTAAGTACCCCAATAAAAATATTAATGCGGTTCTTTTTAAAATCTTCCAAATAACAGTGGTATTAGATAGTTTCTCCCATTTTGGTAAAACAAAACTCATGGCATTGCCTACAGCAAATAAGAAAGAAGGGAAAACCAAATCTGTTGGTGTGAAGCCATGCCATACAGCATGGTTGAATGGTGCAAATGTCATAGAACCATCACCAGGCGTGTTCACAATAATCATTAAACATATGGTCATTCCTCTAAATACATCTAAAGACAAGAATCTTTGGTTGCTCATAGCATCGTTTTGAAAGCTTAAGGTACGAAAAAATATTTTTAAAGCATTTTGAATTCGCTAGCTTTAATATATAAATCTATTAGATATGAATTGGTTAAAAGCGTTATTAGGTATTATAGCATTAATGGCAGTAGTCTATTTTGTTGGACCTCATCCAGAGAAACCTGTTTTTGACTATACCATACATGATATTACAGATGGCACCAACTTGGATAGTCTAGTAAATGCCATTGAATCAAAACACCATATTAAACCTAATAATGAAGCAAAAATAATTTGGGAAGATAGTAATCACCAACAAACCGATTACGCTATTGTATACTTGCATGGATTTAGCGCCAGTCAAATGGAAGGAGATCCTGTTCATAGAAATATTGCCAAGCAGTTTCATTGTAATTTATATTTAGCAAGATTAGCAGAACATGGTATTGACACCACAGATGATTTACAAAATTTAACAGCAGAAAAATATTGGGAGTCTGCTAAGGAAGCATATATCATAGGAAAAAAATTAGGAAAGAAAGTAATTCTAATGAGTACTTCTACTGGAGGTACATTGTCTTTGCAATTAGCAGCAGCATATCCTGAGATTGCAGGTCAAATTTTATTTTCACCCAATATTCAAATTTACAATCCAACAGCACCATTATTAAATAAGCCTTGGGGATTACAAATTGGCAGAATGGTGATGAAAGGAAATTATAATACTATCAAATACCAACATCCAGATTATCCAAAATATTGGAACACCCATTATAGGTTAGAGGCAACCGTAGCACTTCAAAATTTATTAGAAGCCACAATGAATCAAACAACTTTTTCAAAAGTAAAACAACCTACTTTGGCTTTATACTATTATAAAGACAAAGAAAATCAAGACCATGTTGTGAATGTAGAAGCTACTAAAAAAATGATGGAAGAAATTGGCACTCCAGCTGAATTAAAATCTGCTGTGGCAGTGAACACAGGAAACCATGTATTGGCGTCTCCCTTAGTGTCCAAGGATATTGCAACTGTTGAAAAATTAACTGTCGAGTTTATTGCTAACAAAATAATTAAAAAATAATTAGCGAGGATTAGCAATAGCCACTGCAATTTTAGAATCTGCAGTGCCGTAATACAATAACCATTTATTCTTGAAGTAAACCAAACCTTCCACGAAGCATACTTCGTTCACCTCACCTGTTTTTTCATAAGGCTTATCTGGATGAATAAAATAATGTTGGGTTCTGTCAACTAATTTATAAGGCTGCGCTGTATCAAACAAGGCTTGTGCTGCAGCATAAGTATAAATAGGTAAAGTAGGATCATTATTATTAGCAGCATTACTACTATTATAAATAAGTACAATTCCTTTTGGGGTATATAAGGCAAATGGACCTGGCTCTACCAATCTACTATCAAAATAACCTGCTCTTGGATATAAAACGGGTACAAGTTTTTGCGATTCTTTATTTTCTAAAGCTTCCCAATGAATTAAGTCTTCAGAATACGCCATAAACAATTGTGTATCTCCAAAATACATCCAATACTTACCATTTATTTTTTTTGCAATCATTTGATCCCCTTTTTGTTCCACCACAACTGCCCCAGACTTAGACCAAGCGTTGATATATTTTTCACTCTTTAATAATGGCCCATGCTTTTGCCAATTCAATAAATCCTTTGAGGTAGCAAAACAAAGTCTGGCAGTTTTACCATCATAAGAAGTATACGTCAATAAATACCCTCCATCTTCGGTAGACACAATTCTTGGATCTTCCACACCACCATGCCATTCATAATGTTGTAGACTATCGTTTCCTGGATAAAATATAGGAGCAGCCTGTTTTGTGAAATGAATTCCATCTTCACTAATGGCCAAACCCAACCTAGAGGTCATCGCACTATCTTGAGCACGATATATTAAATATACTTTTCCGTCTTTTATTAATGCAGTAGGGTTAAGGACATTCTTTGACTGCCATAATGCTTTATGGTTAGACACTGGGCAATCAAAACTAAAGCTAGTATCCGGTAATAAAATAGGATTAACCGAATCTTGTTTTACGAATTCTAAAAAAGTCCAATCCTGTTCTTGTTGATGAGTCTTACTAAAATTACAAGCCATGAATACTAAAGAACAAAAAGTTAAAAAGTATTTCATGGCTTACATATGTGTTGAATAAAATTAATCTACTTGCTTCTTGTGCTTACTAGATAAATAAGTATACACAGAGGGGATTACGAATAAAGTAAGTACCAAAGAGAATAAAAGACCTCCCACCACTACCGTACCTAAAGGTTTTCTACTGGTTGCAGCAGCTCCTAAACTAATGGCAATGGGCAATGCACCTAATGCAGTGGCTAAACTTGTCATTAAGATAGGTCTTAATCTTTGAGTAGCCGCTTCTAATACTGCTTCTCTAATACCCAATCCGCTTTCTCTTTTCTTATTGGCAAATTCAACTATTAAGATACCATTCTTAGTAACCAAACCAATGAGCATAATGATACCAATTTGCGAGAAGATATTGAGTGTTTGATCAAAAGACCACAAACACAATAATGCTCCTGCTAATGCTAAAGGAACTGTAATCATGATAATGAATGGATCGGTAAAGCTTTCAAATTGTGCAGCCAATACTAAATAAATTAATATCAATGCTAAAATCAATGCCTGAGAGGTATTAGAAGAACTTTCTTTAAAATCTCTTGACGGACCACTTAATGCTGTTTGGAAACTCTCATCTAATTTTTCTTTAGCAATTCTTTCCATCACATTTACACCATCCCCAATAGTCTTTCCTTCTGCCAAAGAAGCAGAAATAGTTGCTGAGTTAAAACGATTGTAATGATATAAATTAGGTGGATTACTATTTTCTTCTACTGTTAATACACTTGAAATAGGAATTTGTTCTCCTCTGCTATTTCTAACATAAATCTTATCAATATCCGTTGGTGTATTTCGATCAGTTCTTGGTACCTGAGTAATTACTTGGTATTGACGATCATTCATGATAAAATAGGCAGAACGTGCTCCACTAAATGCTGCTTGCAAAGCCTGCGCTACATCTGCAGTATTTAAACCCAAATCTCTCACACGCATTCTGTCAATAGTTAAGTCGTATTCTGGTTTATTAAATTTTAAATTCACATCCACGTTCTGAAACGTTTTATCCTTTCTTGCTGCTTCCAAGAATTGTGGAATCACATTTCTAATTTTTTGAAAATCTAAATTTTGGATAATGAATTGAACTGGTAAAGAACCTCTTGACATCATACCCACAGAAATGGTTTGTTCTTCAATCGCAAAAACTCTCACGTTTTTAAAACGTTTCATTTTTTTATTTAAGTCAGCAGCAATTTCTGATTGCGTTCTTGTTCTTTCGTCCTTTCTTACTAAACCTAATCTACCTGACGCAGAACTATTACCACTGCTACCACCATATCCAGGAACGCTTCCCCAAGTAAATGCTTGTTCAGGGAAAGAGTCTTGCATAATTCTAACTGCTTTTAATAAATCAGATCTCATGTCATCATAACTCATACCCTCAGCCCCCGACATGGTAATTCTCACAGAACCCTTGTCTTCTAATGGCGCTAATTCACTTTGAATATTCTTGCCAATTAAAATGATTAATGCAAAACAAGCAGCAACAATCACCCATGCAAACCATCTTACTTGTAAGAATTTATGCAATAAATTTTTATAGCCATTTTCAATTCCTTTAAAGAATGGTTCAGTGCGCTCATAAAAAGCGCCATGCTTTCCATCATTTCTATTCAAGTATACATTCAATACTGGAGTAATGGTTAAGGATACAAAGGCCGATACCAATACTGCGCCAGCAACCACCACACCAAACTCTTTAAACAATGATCCTACGAAACCTTGTAAGAAAATCACCGGCATAAATACCACCGCTAATGTGATTGAAGTAGAAATCACGGCAAAGAAAATTTCTTTACTTCCTTCTCTAGCAGCATCTTTTAAAGACAAACCTTCTTCTAATTTTCTAAAGATATTTTCCGTCACCACAATTCCATCATCCACCACTAATCCAGTGGCTAATACAATTGCTAGTAAAGTCAATACATTAATAGAGAAACCAGCTAAGTACATAATAAAGAACGTAGCAATCAAAGAAATAGGGATATCTATTAATGGACGAATGGCAATCAACCAGTTTCTAAAGAAGAAGAAAATAACCAATACAACCAAAACAAAAGAAATCACAATGGTTTCTTTTACTTCAGATAATGCTCTTCTAATATTTAAAGTATTATCAATAGGAATAGCAAATTCAATATCTGATTTGTTTTGCTTTTTAACTTCTTCTAATCTTTTATAAAATTCATCTGCAATTTTAATTTGGTTAGCCCCAGGCTGTGGTGATACCGTTAACATTACCACTGGAACACCATTAAAATAAGTACCTTGGTCTTCTTGTTCCGGACCTAATTCTACTTTTGCAACATCACCCAATCTTACAATCCCATTGGCATCCTCTTTTAAAATAACATTTCTAAAATCAACTTCAGTAGACAATCTACCTAAAGCTCTAATAATGAATTCAGATTTGTTGCCATAAATTGAACCAGCAGGCAATTCGACATTCTCTCTATTTAAAGCAGCTTGAATATCATTAAATGCAATACCATATGCGCTTAATAAGTCTGTGTTTGGGAAAATACGCATCGCTTGACGCTTACCTCTGACACCTACATTACTTACTTCGTCAATGGTTTGAAATCTTTGTAGTAATACATTCTCTGCGTACTCGGTTAATTCTAATAAACCTTTTGTTTTACTTCTTATGGTTAACATCAAAATAAAATCACCCCCATCTGCTTTAGAAACTACTGGCGGACTAGAAATATCTTGAGGTAAAGATCTTTGCGCTTGAGAAACCTTATCTCTTACATCATTCGCTGCTGTTTCTAAATTCACTCCTAAGTTAAACTCAACCGTAATATTAGAATTGCCCACAGAACTTGAAGAGTTAATGGTTCTAATTCCAGGAATACCGTTAATTGCTTTCTCTAATGGTTCTGTAATTTGACTTTGTATTACTTCCGCATTTGCACCCGTATAAGATGTTTGAACGTTTACAATAGGTGGATCAATTGCAGGATATTCTCTTAATGCCAAGAAAGAAAATCCGACTAAGCCAAAAATAATAATGGCAATATTCATCACGGTAGCTAGTACCGGTCGTTTCAATGAAAGTTCAGATATATTCATCTAAATAAATAAGTTTAAAACCCTATTTGGTAATATCGATGTTTGAAAGTGTTTTGCCAATTTTTAGTTTGGCGCCATCTTTTACAAAAAGCATACCAGCTACTATAACACTATCTCCAGCTTGTAAACCTTTTGTAATTTCAACAGAACTAATAGTTCTGTATCCTGTTTCAACACTCACAAATTTGGCTTCGCCATTTCTAACAACCACCAATTGTTTTGCTTTTGAATCTGGAATAATAATATTAGAAGGAACCATGATAGATGGCTTGGTTGCATTTTCACCTAAGAAAACTTTAGCATAAGCTCCAGGCAACACTTTACCTTTAAAACTAGCTCTTACTTTGATATTTCTAGTGGTAGCGATAATCTGAGGTTCAATTGCAGTAATCGTTGCGATGATTGGCTTTTGCTCATTTCCAATCGTAGTCATTTTAATAGTCTTACCCACTTTTACATAGTCACCATAAATTTCTGGTAATGTAAAATCCATTTTTAATTGGTCTACTTTTTGAATAGTAGCAATAGTACTTGCTGTATTGATATATGCCCCAACACTAACTTGTCTTAAGCCCATCTGACCATCAAAAGGAGCTTTAACTACCGTCTTGTCAATCAATGATTGGGTATAAGCCATATCCGCTTTCAAACTTCTTACTTGTTGCAAAGACAAATCATAGTCGCTCTGGTTAATACCTCTAGCGCTTAATAATTGTTTATTTCTTTGTTCATTGATATTGGCTAATTCTAATTGTACTTTAAATTTTTCCAATTGTGCTTGTAAATCAGCATCATTTAATTTTGCCAATACAGTACCTGCTTTAACCATTTTGCCTTCAGGTATTTGTAAAAAAGTGATTCTGCCATTTGTTTCAGGATGCAACTCCACAAAATCATTTGCTAGCACGGTTCCATTCACTTCGATTTGCTTATCTACTTTTTGCACTTCTGCAATAGTGATATCTACCGAAACAGGCATATTGGGATTAAACTTGTCTGTAGGCTTTGTTTTTTCTTTACATCCGACAACTATTAAAACTGCTGCCGCAATGATCAACTGAATCTTTCTCAAATGATTGAATTTTAGTCTATAAAGATATAAAAACCTCCCTTTTTATGGAAATAAAATAGATGAACGGGGCCCTAAGGGCGGCTGGATTTAAAGGCCAAATACTTTTGCTGGATATAATAGCCCAATTCCAGGTCATTTAATAGACCTAAAACCTCATAAGAAGGCTTACAGTAGTCCATAAATTGATTAAGGGAATCCCCTTCTAATTGAGTGATTTTCTGAACAAAAGGCTTGGTAAATCGATAGTTGACATATTTCTCCTGTTCTTGAGAAACCAACCTTTTTTGCAAAAAGCCTAAGTTTCGATTTCTTTTGAACCTAAACATATTGATCATTTCCACCAAGTCAAGCCCTATAGACATACCGCCACTGGGATTGAATAAGCTGGCATTATTGGCCCATTTAATTCCTGGAGGTTGATAGTTAAAGTATTTAGCATAATCAAACCTGTTTTGGATAGAATCCATTCGGTAATTGTTATTTCTAACCCTAACTTCTGGAAGATCTACACCATTCACATGAATCATGATATTAAAATTACGCTTGTCTTCGATGGTGTCTAAAGTGTACTTCTGCGTATTCTTTCCAAATAAAGAAAACCAAATAGAGTCTTTTGCTTTTACGGTGATAATATATCTTCCTAAAGAATCGGTGGTAGATTGATTATTATTCGTTTGAACAATGACCGCTTCCACTGGTCTTCTACCAGAGATATCATAAACCGTTCCACTTACCACCACTGTTTGTGCATGAACAAATAAGTTCATCAGAAATAAAAAAATAGTAGTGAAAATAAAGCGTTGCATCATGAATGATGCAATATTATGAAATTGTTCTTAAAACCAACGAGACATTAACAAGCCCATAACAATACAAGAAAAAGCAACCCATTGAGGGCCTAATTTTTGTTTGTACAAAAGATATATGCTGGTAAAGAAAACAACTGCATACATACAATTAGAAAAAGTGGTAGCAGACTGCATAGCCATCATCAGGTCTTTAATTAAATATAAAGATGCACCAATCATAATTCCTACAATAGCTGCATAAACACCTTCTAATGATCTATAAAAAATGGCATATTTTTTTAAATGTTGCCAAAGAGGGAAGAAAAATAAAACGATTAAAAAGCTGGGAAGAAAAATACCAATGCTTGCAATAATTGCGCCATAGAGCTGCGTACTCATTGGCTTATCTTTTAATGCCATAGCACCCATATAACTTGAAATAGAAAATATAGGACCAGGAACTGCTCTCACTAAACCGGTTCCAGTTAAAAAACTAGCTCTATCAATTTTTATAACATCTCTTTTGTTTTCTTGTATTCTTTTTGATTCGGGTCTAGTTACAAATTGCTCATACATAATAGGCATTAATACATCACCTCCACCAAATACCATACTTCCAAAACGATAATTATTTTCAAATAAGTTAAATAGTTTTCTTGATTCCCAATTTTGTTTGGTAGCTCGTTCAGATAAAAAACCCGCAGCAATAAAAAATACTACAAATAAAACAAGTGCTCTCCATTGTATTGATTTTGGGGCAGTACCATCTTTGGGAATTCGCTTATCACTGAAATTAGTAACCACACCTGAAAGAATAATCACAATGGGAATCGTCCATGGGGTATTAAATCCAATAAAAGTAATCACTGCACTAATTACAAATATCCATCTTGTAATTATACTATTCACTGATTTTTTAAAAAGTAAAATGGCAGCACTAAAAATAAACCCTATGGACATAGGTTGAAGCAAAGACAATGTTTTAATCTCACCTGACCAAGAAAAATGACTTACCAGCAAAGCGAGGCCAGTCATGATACATACCGCTGGCAACATCCAAACCAATAAGGTGAGCAGCGCTAATACTACCCCTCCTCTCTTAAATCCCACCAGAACAACGGTTTGCGTAGAAGATGCCCCAGGTAATAGTTGACAAATGGCGTTGTATTCAATCAATTCTTCGTTGGTTATATCTCTTCTTTTTTCAACGAATCTATAATGCATCAATGCCATAGCTACCTGTGGACCACCAAAGGCAGTAAGACTGTGCTGTAAAACAGCTTTTAAAAATGATATATGTCTTAAATACTTCAAATTATAAATCTATCCTAAAAATAAATCATTAATAGTAATAACTTTGCATAACTATGCGCAAACTATTCTACTTATTATTCATTATTACTTTTAGTCAATGTACCAGTAATGGGTATATGCAATTACAGCCTCAATATGAGCAGGAGCAAATTGGATTGGTGCCTGATTATAGCCAATTAGTATACTGGGCAGCCCATCCAGAAAAGAGAGACCCTAGCGATAGTTTGCCAAAGCCTTTAAAAAAAGATTTTCAAGCATCTGATAAAGCAGATGTATTTTTTGTACACCCAACAAGTTATTTAGATTCCAGTAAACCAAGTGGCTGGAATGCTTCATTAAAGGATGTAAAGTTAAATTTGTATACAGATTTTACAAGTATTTTAAATCAAGCAAGCATATTCAATCAAGCTGGGAAAATATATGCACCAAGATATAGACAAGCACATATCCAATCTTATTCACCTGTTAATTACGCAGACACCTTAAAAGCAATAGCTGCTTTTGAATTAGCCTACCAAGATGTGAAAGCTGCTTTTGAATACTATTTAGCACATTATAATAATGGGAAACCAATTATTATTGCTTCACACAGTCAAGGTAGTACCCATTCAAAAAGATTATTGAAAGAGTTTTTTGACAACAAACCTTTAAGTAAGAAATTGGTTGCAGCATATGTAGTTGGTATGGCGATTGATCCAGGCGATTACACTCAATTAAAAGCTTGTGAAACACCTGAGTCTACTGGTTGCATTTGCGCTTGGAGAACTTATGAGCAAAATTATATTCCTCCATTTGTAACCAAAGAGCCATTTAACTCAATCGTTACTAATCCGCTTTCTTGGAACAAAAATGAAACCAATGTAGATCGCAAGATGAACAAAGGTTCTGTATTGTATAAATTTGATAAAGTAGTCCCTTTTGTAGCAGATGCCATTAATCACGAGGGTATTTTATGGACCAAGAAACCGCACTTTTTTGGAAGCTTTTTATATAGAACCAGTAACTATCACATAGCAGATTTTAATTTCTATTATTTAAGCGTGAGGCAAAATGCAGTGGATAGAGTGAATAGTTACTTCAAAGCCAATAGTAGTAACTAATTTCCCACTACGCTCAAGAATTTGATTCGCATAATTTTTAATTGCTCCCAGGTGTAATTATTCTCAGACAATTCTTCCTGTGCAATAGCCAAGGAAGATGTTTCGCAATTTTTAAAGTACGCTAAAATATCTTCTTGATCATATTCGTCCAACCATTCATCAATAGCATAATCTAAATTAAGTTTAGTTCCACTAGCTGCTATAGTTTCCATTTCTTCCAATAAAGCATCTAATCTTAAGTCTTTATTTTTTGCAATGGTTTCAAGAGGAATTTTTTTATCTACATTTTGAATAATGTAAATCTTATTACTTGCTTTGTTCGCAACTGACTTCATAACAAAGTCGTCTGGCTTTTCAATATTATTTTCTTCCACGTATGCTTCGATCAAACTCACAAATGGTTTTCCATACTTCAAAGCCTTACCCTTACTCACTCCTTGGCATCGCTCTAGTTCTGCAAGGTTGGTTGGGTATAGGGTGGCCATATCTTGCAATGAAGTTTCTAAGAAAATAACAAAAGGTGGTAGGCCAATTTTTTTAGCCTCTTTTTGTCTAAGTTCTTTGAGCATTTCAAATAAAACATCGTCTGTAGCTGCAGCAGATTCGCTTGATCCATCGTCATCATCTTCTGTATTGGTTTCTTCAAAGACGGTATTCAACACAATTTTAAAACTAGAAGGCTTCTTCATCAACTGATTGCCTTTCTTAGTCAATTTCAATAAACCGTACTCTTCTATATCTTTTTCGATAACGCCTTCCAACATAGCTTGTCTAATTAAGCTATTCCAAAATAAATTATCCTTGTCTTTGCCTAATCCAAAAATGGGTAATTTATCGTGTTTGTACAATCCTATTTGAGGAGTAAAACTGCCTGTAATAATTTGTACCACATAATCAGCCACAAATTGTTCGTTTAAGGCACTAATTACTTTTAATAATTGCACCAACTCAGCTTTGGCTTCAATCTTATCTTTTGGATGTAAGCAGTTATCACATTTCCCACAATTTTTATCTTCCCAATTTTCTCCAAAATAATGCAATAAACTTTTTCTTCTACAAACACCACTCTCTGCAAAAGCAACCGTTTCGTTAATTAATTGCGCCCCAACTTCTCTTTCACTTAGTGGCTTATCTCTTAAAAAATGTTCCAGCTTTGTTACGTCTTGGTGTGCGTAATATAAAATACAATTTCCTTCTAAACCATCTCTACCAGCCCTTCCTGTTTCTTGATAATAATTCTCAATAGATTTTGGAATATTATAATGAATGACAAAACGAATGTCTGGCTTATCAATACCCATGCCAAATGCAATAGTGGCAACGATTACCTGTACATCCTCATTTAAAAATTGATCCTGTCTTTCTGCTCTTAATTTTTGATCTAGACCAGCGTGATAAGCCACAGCTTTAATATTATTGGCTTTTAACAAGTCTGCTAATTCTTCGGTGGTCTTTCTATTCAAAGTATAGATAATACCACTCTTTCCTTTGTGTCTAGAAATATATTTTACAATACTTTTTACCGTTAAATCTTTTTTGATTTTAGGTTGAACCTCATAATATAAATTGGCTCTATTAAAAGAAGAAATTAGTACTTCCGGATTTTTTAAGGATAAATTCTTAACAATATCACTTTGCACTTTTGGTGTTGCAGTAGCTGTTAAAGCAATGATGGGTACTTCGCTATTAATCTCTTCCATCATTTCTTTCAATCTTCTATACTCTGGTCTAAAATCATGGCCCCACTCAGAAATACAATGCGCTTCGTCAACAGCAAAAAAAGAAATTTGTAAATCACTAAAGAAATCTAAATTTTCTTGTTTAGTTAAAGTCTCTGGCGCAACATATAATAATTTGGTTTTGCCGCTTAACAAATCTTCTTTTACTTCTTTAATTTGACCCTTGTTCAAACTTGAATTTAAAAAATGGGCAACATCGTCTTTCTCGCTATACCCTCTCACTAAATCCACCTGATTTTTCATTAAAGCAATTAATGGAGAAACCACAATGGCGCAGCCCGGTAAAATCATCGCAGGTAATTGGTAACATAAGCTCTTGCCTCCACCTGTGGGCATGATCACAAAAGTATCATGACCCCCTAATAAGGATAGGATGGCCTTTTCTTGGGTACCTTTAAACTCACTAAAACCAAAATGAGTCTGTAATGCTGCTTTTATATCTTTCTTAGTGAATGCCATTATCTAAATAACTTATAATCAATGCTTTGCAAAATATTTGAGTATATTAAGATAACATAAAATACTGGACTTTTGTTTAATCTTTGGGAATATTTTTGTGAAAAGGCTATTTTTTCAATGAATTGATAAAAAGGGGCTAAAAAGTACATGAAACGTTAACTTTGCAAGGCAACTATGAAAGAAACAATCTTATCCATTGCAAGGAAGGCTTTAGCTATAGAAACTGAAGCTGTGCAATCCCTAGAAACTTATTTGGATCCTCTATTTGCAAAAGCAGTGGAAGCCATCTATCAAACGAAGGGAAAATTAATTGTGACAGGTATTGGCAAAAGTGCCATTATCGCACAAAAAATGGTGGCTACTTGTAACTCAACAGGAACACCAGCCATGTATTTACATGCCGCAGATGCGATTCATGGAGATTCTGGAATGATTAGTTCGGATGATATTGTATTAATTATCAGTAAGAGTGGGGAAAGTCCAGAGATCAAAAATTTAGTGCAATTGGTTCAACATTTTGGCAACCCCATTGTCTCCATGGTAGGAAATATGAATAGCTACTTAGCTAAAATGGGACAATTCATCATTAACACAACAGTTCATCAGGAAGCATGTATTAATAATCTAGCACCTACTTCTTCTACTACCGCTCAAATGGTGATGGGAGATTTAATTGCGGTTTCATTGATGCAGTTAAGAGGATTTGAAGCAAAAGATTTTGCAAGATTTCATCCTGGAGGAAATTTAGGAAAACAGTTGACATTAACTGCTGGAATGATCGCAGCATCCAATCAACAACCTTCCGTATCGATAGATACTAATTTGAAAGAAGTGATTCATACTATTTCGAAAAGTAGATTAGGGGCAACTGCAGTGACAAATGAACATCAAAATGTGTTAGGGATCATTACTGACGGTGACATTAGAAGAATGTTGGAAACGCATAATGAATTTCAACAACTTACTGCTAAAGATATTTATCACAGTAACCCAATTACGATTGCTGCTAATATTCTTGCCATTGAGGCGGCGAAATTAATGGAACAAAAAGATATTAGTCAGATTATTGTAACAGAACAAGAGATGTATAAAGGAATTATACATATTCACGACTTAATGAAAGAAGGGATTATTTAAAATAAATAGTACATGAGTAATAAGCATCATTATGTAGCGATCATGGCCGGTGGTATTGGAAGTAGATTTTGGCCAATGAGTAGAACAGCTTATCCAAAACAATTTTTAGACGTTTTAAATACGGGTAAAACATTGGTTCAATGGACCTATGAGCGATATGCTAAATTTATTCCTGCAGAAAATATTTTTATTGTAACCTCTGAAGAATATGTAGATATTGTAAAAGAGCAGTTACCTAAACTTCCATTACAAAATATCTTGGCAGAACCAAGCAGAAAAAATACAGCTCCATGCATTGCTTATATATCTTTTAAGTTGGCACAGTTGGATCCTGAAGCTGTATTTGTAGTAGCTCCTAGCGACCATTTAATATTAGAAGAGGAAGCATTTCAACAAACTGCTTTACAAGCATTGGATTTTGTAGAAAATATTAAATCCCTAGTGACTTTAGGAATCAAACCAACTCATCCGAATACTGGCTATGGTTATATTCAATACGAAGGACATGAGGTAGCCAATGGGGTTTATAAAGTAAAAACATTTACCGAAAAACCAGATTTAGAAATTGCTAAAACATTTATTGCTAGCGGAGACTTTTTATGGAACGCGGGTATTTTTGCTTGGAAAGCAAATACTATTTTAGCTGCCTTTGAAAAGCATCAGCCAGAAATGTTTGAACTCTTTGATCAACAAAAAGCAGTTTTCAATACCCCAAAAGAACAACAAGTTATTGCGAAAATTTATCCTCAATGTGTAAATATCTCTATTGATATTGCCATCATGGAAAAAGCAGACAATGTGTATGTCATTCCATCAAGTTTTGGATGGAGCGATTTGGGTACATGGAATAGTGCTTATGAAAATATTGAAAAGGATTATTTAGGCAATGCCGTAGCATCTGATAATGTAGTAGTAATTGATGCTACTAAATGTATGATCAATGCCCCTAAAGACAAATTAGTCGTGGTACAAGGTTTAGATGATTTTATTGTAGTGGATACTAAAGATGTATTACTCATTTGTAGTAAAGAAAAAGAACAATCTATTAAGGAATATGTTGCTGAAGTAAAAAGAAATAAAGGAGATCAATACATTTAACCCCCAAGCCAATGTCCACGATTATTACCGGAACAGGTAGCTATATACCATCTATAGTTAAAACAAATCAATCCTTTGTAAACAATCGTTTTTACTCCGAGAATGGTGAATTAATTGCCACTCCTAGCGAAGAGATTGTAGAGAAATTTAAAGACATTACTGGTATTGCAGAAAGAAGATACGCAGACATTAATGAAAATACATCAGAGATGGGCACTAAGGCAGCGGTCTTAGCAATAAAAGATGCGGGTATTGATGCTGAAACCATAGATCAAATTATTGTAGCCCATAATTTCGGCAATGTACTTTCCGGAACCATTCAAACTGATGCTATACCAGCCATTGCATCCAGAGTAAAACATCAATTAGGTATTAAGAACCCAGCTTGTGTAGCTTATGATATTTTATTTGGTTGTCCTGGATGGATTCAAGGTGTCATTCAAGCAGATGCTTTTATCAAATCAGGCATGGCCAAAAAATGTCTAGTCATTGGTGCTGAAACTTTAAGCAGAGTGGTGGATGTGCATGATAGAGATAGTATGATTTTTAGTGATGGTGCAGGAGCTTGTATTGTAGAGCAATCAGATGAAAGCAATACAGGCATACTAGCATGTAGTGTTCAAAGTCATTGCGAAGACGAAACCTACTTTTTATACTTAGGCAAATCTTACCATCCCGAAGGAGAAGAAGCTACCAGGTACATTAAGATGAAAGGCAGAAAGGTATATGAGTACGCGATTAAAAATGTACCTATTGCTATGAAAGAATGTATTGAAAAAGCGGGCGTAGATATTCATGATGTAAAGAAATTCTTTTTACATCAGGCCAATGAAAAAATGGACGAAGGATTTATCAAAGCGCTATTTAAATTATACGGCATAAGGGAGATCCCTGCAGATATTATGCCAATGAGTATACACGAATTAGGTAATAGCTCTGTGGCAACTATACCTACACTATACGATCGTGTAAAACATGGCTTTTACAAAGAACATCAATTGCACAAAGGGGATATTGTGATTTTCGCATCAGTAGGAGCAGGAATGAATATCAATGCTATTTGTTATAAAATCTAATTTTGAAATCCATATTAATAAAAAAGGAGCCAGTGGCTCCTTTTTTATTAATATCCTCTAACATTCACTCCTTCAATATAATTAAGGAATGCTTTATTACACACTCTATTTCCACCAGGTGTTGGATAATTACCAGTAAAATACCAATCTCCGGTATTGGTTGGACAACACTCATGTAAATCTTCTATTGTCTGATAAATTACTTCTACAGGAATATTTACATTGCTTGGCGTAATCAATTGCGCAATTTTATCGGATATTTCTTCTGGTGTAAAAGGCTTATACAATTGTCTAACCACATTCTCTGTGTGTAATTGCCCTGCTGCATCCAAACTTTTAATTTTTTGATAGATCTCATCAATTATGTGCTTCATGCCCCTTTCTTCCAATAAGGCAATAGCTGCTTTAAAAGCAATAAAATCACCCATCTTGCTCATATCAATTCCATAGCAATCAGGATACCTGATCTGCGGTGCTGAAGATACCACAATGATTTTCTTTGGACCTAATCTTGACAACATTCTGATGATACTTTCTTTTAAAGTTGTACCCCTTACAATACTATCATCAATCACCACCAATGTGTCTTCATCTTTTCTTACAGTACCATAAGTGATATCGTACACGTGTTGTACCATTTCATTTCTATTGGCATCCTCTGTAATAAAGGTTCTTAACTTAACATCTTTAATAGCTATCTTTTCTTGTCTAATTTTTCGATTCACCATTTGTTCTAACTTCTCTTCGTCAATATCCTTGCCCCAACTTAAAATTCGCTCTACCTTAATTTTATTTAAATAGGACTCCATTCCTTTGATCAATCCATAAAAAGCTACTTCAGCAGTATTAGGTATATAAGAGAAGATGGTATTTTTTAAATCTTTTTCAATTCTATCTAAAACAATTTTACTCAAATGATTTCCCAATGCAATACGTTCGCGATAAATTTTTTCATCACTACCTCTGGAAAAATATATTCTTTCGAAAGAGCAAGCACGACGCTCCTTGGGTGCTAAAATTTGTTCAATAGAATAATTTCCTGCATCATCTATAATCAATGCAGATCCTGGCATTAATTCTAAAACCTCGTTTTCACCCACATTGAACGTGGTTCTAATAGAAGCTCTCTCACTTGCAGCAACAATGACTTCTCCATCTATATAATAATAAGCTGGTCTAATTCCGTTTGCATCACGCATGATAAAGCTGTACCCATTTCCAATCAAACCACCAATAGTGAACCCCCCATCAAATAATGGAGCGGCTTTCTTTAATACATTCACAATATTGGGCTCATTGGGATGCAGGCTTTCCTCTTCTACTAAGAAATGATGAATCACTTCCATCATGGCAGCCAAATCACTTTGCTTTTCAAAAGGACCTGGATCAAAATTAATTTTTTGGAATAATTCATCTGTATTAACCAAGTTGAAATTGCCGGCTAAAGCAATATTCTTGCCTGGAACTAAATTTCTTTTGATAAAAGGATGACAGAACTCTACATTATTTTTACCCTGTGTTCCATATCTTAAATGTCCCAATAATATCTCCCCCATAAAAGGCAAATGTCCTTTCATTAAACCCGGGTGCTTAGCAATATCTGGTTGGAATTTTTCTAATTCTTGAATCTCTAAACCAATCTTGTAAAATAAATCAGCAATGGGCTGTGGCGCATTGCTTCTTAAGCGATATAAAAATGGATTTCCTGGTTCAATATTTAATTTGAGTGTCGCTAAACCTGCACCATCCTGACCACGATTGTGCTGCTTTTCCATCAGCAAGTACAATTTGTTTAATCCATAAGTAACCGTTCCTTTAGATTGTAAATAATAAGAAAGCGGTTTACGAAGTCGGATAAAAGCTAGTCCACATTCGTGTTTAATCTCGTCACTCATTGAAGTATATCTTAATTAACCTTAATAATATTATTCGCTACTTTATTCCAGTCAACCAATTCTTTACAAGCATTGTATTCTGAATCTAAATAAATATAGTAATTGTTGATGTGTTCTTTAAACCATGTTTCCATAGCTTTTGCTTTCTTTTCTTCCAAAGCACGAACAGATACCTTATTATAATCTTCTTTTAAATTTTCTTTATGCGGAGCAGATCTTTCTTTAAAATAAATCAATCTAACCGTTTTTCTACCTCTTTCATCCACATATACTTGTGGTTCTGAAATCTCCCCTGGCTTCATGGTTTTTACCGCTATGATCATGTCCTTATCTAATTGATCCAGATTTACATATGCAGATCCATCATTGCCTGTAATTGAACCTCCGCTAAACTTACTTCCCTCGTCATCGCTATATTTATTTACCGCTTCTCCGAAAATTAATTTTCCAGCAAGTACCTCTTTTCTAATACTATCTAATAAATGCTTTGTTTCGTTAATTTCATCGTTGGTAATCGGAGGAATTCTTAAAATATGCTTTACCACGGCATCATCGCCAGATCTAGAAATTAATTGAATTAAATGGTAGCCAAATTTTGATTTAATGGGAGCAGAAATTTGACCTTCTTTTAATCTAAAAGAACCCGCCATAAAAGCTGGATCAAAGTTTCTTTCATTTCTATTTAAATTATATACCCCTAGATTTTCTTTAGCCCCTGGATCTTCAGAGTACAATTTAATCAATTGATCAAAAGTATTGATCCCAGCCTCAACTTGTTTTCTATATCCCAATAATTGACTAATCACATACTCTTCAATATCGCGATTGGCTTTGGGATGAATAATAATCTGAGCAATAGACACTTCACTTTCGTATAATGGAAGACTATCTACTGAAATCTTATTGTAGTATTGTCTTACTTCGTTAGGAGTGATTTTGATTTTTTCTACAATCTTTTCTTGCATGTCTTGTGCCAATTTTTGTTCTTTGATTGGCATGCGAAAATCTTCTTTTAATTGGAAGATAGATTTTCCGGCAATTTCTTCTAATGCTTCCTTAGATCCAAATTCTGCAATAAATCTTCTGATTTTTGTATCAATCATATTTTCAACTTCTTCGTCTGTTACGACCAAAGAATCTTTTTCTGATTGAAGTACTAAAGCTTTTCTAATTAACTGACCTTCTAATACTTGACATACAGTTGGTATAACCGCACCCTCTTGTCCCTGTGCTTGTCTTTTATAGTCAGCAATGGCATTATCAATATCTGACTTTAAAATATATTTATCGCCTACTGCGCCTACAATCTTATCTGCGATTACTTTTTTAACCTGCGCTTGTGCTATAACTGTTATAGTTAAAAACAAAATGCTTAAAACAACGCTATGTAATTTCATTCAATTTAAATTAGTATACAAAGTAAAAGCACCTGAGCGTCTAACCCAAGTGCTAATTCTTAATTTTATTATAAAGTACGTTTAACTTCTTCTTCTTCAAACGCTTCTACGATATCTCCTGGTTTTAAGTCAGCGAAATTTTTGATCGTTAAACCACATTCCATATTAGAAGAAACTTCTTTCACATCATCCTTATAACGTTTCAAGCTACCTAATTCTGCCGCTTGACCTTCGCCTTTAGGATATTCAACAATACCATCTCTAATAATACGAATCTTGCTATTTCTAGAAATTTTACCGTCTAATACATAACAACCAGCTACTGTTGCTTTATCAAACTTGTACACTTCTCTAACTTCCACATTCGCAACAATCTTCTCTTGAATCTTCGGCTCCAACATACCTTCCATCGCGCTCTTGATTTCGTCAATAGCGTTATAGATAATAGAGTACATTTTAATTTCTACACCTTCTGCTTCTGCTAATCTATTGGCTTGCATACTTGGTCTTACATTAAAACCAATGATGATGGCATCAGAAGCAGCAGATAATAATACATCAGATTCAGAGATTTGACCTACGCCTTTTAATACCACTCTTACAGCAATTTCTTCAGTAGATAATTTTTGCAATGAGTCACTCAAGGCCTCCACAGAACCATCCACATCACCTTTGATGATGATATTTAATTCTTTGAAGTTTCCTAAAGCCAAACGACGACCAATCTCGTCTAATGTAATATGCTTTCTTGTTCTCAAGCCTTGTTCTCTTAATAATTGAGAACGCTTGGTTGCTAATTCTTTTGCTTCAGATTCGTCTTCGTACACTTTAAACTTCTCACCCGCTTGTGGTGCACCATTCAAACCTAAGATCACTACTGGTGTAGATGGTGGAGCTACCTCAATTCTTTGATTACGCTCATTGAACATCGCTTTAACACGACCGTAGAACTGACCTGATAAAATTAGATCACCTTGACGCAAGGTTCCATTTTGAACAAGTATAGTTGCTACATATCCACGACCCTTATCTAAAGATGCTTCAATAATAGTTCCTGTTGCTTCTTTATTTGGATTGGCTTTAAGATCTAATAGTTCAGCTTCTAACAATACTTTCTCTAAAAGTGAATCTACATTCAAGCCTTGTTTAGCAGATAATTCTTGGTTTTGAAATTTGCCACCCCAAGCTTCTACTAAAATATTCATTTGAGATAATTGCTCGTATATCTTTTGCGAATTTGCACCTTCTTTATCAATTTTATTCACCGCAAAAATCATTGGAACATTCGCAGCTTGAGAGTGACTGATGGCTTCCTTCGTTTGAGGCATCACTGCGTCATCCGCGGCAACCACAATAATAGAAATGTCTGTTACTTTAGCACCACGAGCACGCATCGCTGTGAAGGCTTCGTGACCAGGAGTATCTAAGAAAGTAATTGCTTTTCCATTAGGCAGGGTTACTTCATAAGCACCAATGTGTTGAGTGATACCGCCGGCCTCACCAGCTACTACATTGGCATTACGTATATAATCCAACAAAGATGTTTTACCATGGTCAACGTGACCCATGATGGTTACAATTGGAGGACGCTCAGTTAAATTAGCTAAATCATCTGCTTCTTCTTCCTCATCCATTTCTTCCGCTTCTTCTAAACCAACAAATTCTACTTCAAATCCAAATTCACTTGCTACTAATTCAATTACTTCCGCATCTAAACGTTGGTTAATGGATACCATTATACCCAAGTTCATACACTTACTAATAATATCAGCAAAACTTACATCCATCAAACTAGCCAACTCACTAACTGTTACAAATTCTGTTACTTGTAACTTGTTATCTGTGATTTCGTTTTGTTCGTTTTCTGCAGCTTCTTCTCTTTTTGCTCTTCTGTATTTAGATTTCAAACTCTTACCTCTACCACCTTGACCAGATAGTTTTGCTTGAGTTTCTTTGATCTTATCTTGAATGGCTTTTTGATCGATTTCTTTTTGCTCAGCAGTTTGTGGTGCATTTCTTCTTCCACCACCTGCTTGACCAGAACGATTGTTCGGACGATTAGCTTGATAACCACCACCTTGTGGACGATTGCCTTGATATCCGCCACCACCTTGTGGACGATTGCCACCAGCTGGTTGCTGTTGTGCACCTCCGCCTTGTGGACGATTACCACCGCCTTGCACCGGTATACGTTTACGAACGCGCTTCTCTTCCTGACTTAAAGGTTTTGGACGCGTATCGCTATTGATTGGTAAATCAATTTTCCCTAAAATTTTAGGACCTGATAATTTATCTGCTTGAATATTGGTGATCTCTCCATGAACATTTTCTGGTGCAATAGAGTGATCAATTGGAGCAGCAGGCTCTTCTTTTGGAGCTTCTGTCTTTGCTTTCTTTGAAGAAGAAGGCTTAGCTTCTCCATCAGCTGCTTTCGCAGCTTCTTCTACTTTTGAAGCTTCAGGTGCAGGATCAACCGCTTTCTTTGCTGATTTCTTTGGTCTAGTAGATGAATCAATTAATGATAAATCTATTTTATTCACCACTTTAGGTGCTTCCATTTCTGGAGCATCTATTTTTACAGACGCTACTGGAGCAGCAGTTGCTTCGACAACCGCTTTTTTAGCTTTTGGCGCTTCTTCAGTTGCGGCTGCTTTTGTTTCTTTAGCAGGTTTAGCTGTTTCAGCAGCAGTTGCTTTTTTATCAGCCGCAGCGCCTTTTGGCAACTCGACATGATCTGCCTTATTCTTTGCAACTTTATCACTTTGAAATTCTGATTGCAAAGCATAATACTGGTCTTCCGTTAATTTAGCCGTTGGCTTAAGATCATCCTTCGGAAAACCTTTTTTGCTCAAGAATTCAATCAAGGTATCTTGACCGATGTTGAATTCTTTAGCAGCTGCTAACAGTCTTGGTAGTTTCAATTCTGACATTCTATTGTTTTTTGCCCCGATTTGACGGGACTAGTAACCTAATACAAATATACTTTTATTTCAAAGGCTATTCACCTTTGTCAAACTCTTCTTGTAAGATTCGACGAACTTCTTCAATCGTTTCTTTTTCTAAGTCTGTTCTTCTCTCTAATTCCTCAGCGCTTAATTTCAATACACTTCTACCAGTATCACAACCTACACGCTTGAACTCATCAATTACCCATGGTTCAATTTCATCTGTGAACTCGTCCATGTCAATATCAAACTCTTCTAATACTTCTTGATCTTCTCTGTAAACATCTAATTCGTATCCTGTTAATTCAGACGCCAATTTGATATTCACCCCTCTACGGCCAATGGCTAAAGAAACTTGATCAGCTTGTAAATATACTTCTGCACGCTTTGCTTCTGAATTGATATTCATGAAACTAATTTTTGCAGGAGTCAATGAACGCTGAATCAATAATTGAGTATTAGTAGTGTAATTAATTACATCAATATTTTCATTTTTCAATTCTCTAACAATACCGTGAATACGAGAACCTTTCATACCTACACAAGCACCTACTGGATCGATACGATCATCGAAAGATTCCACAGCTACTTTTGCACGCTCACCTGGCTCACGAACAATTTTCTTAATGGTAATTAAACCATCGAAAATTTCTGGAACTTCGATCTCTAATAATTTAGCTAAGAACAAAGGATTGGTTCTAGATAAAATAATTACAGGAGTATTGTTTTTCATATCTACTCTAGCAATAACCGCTCTGATATTTTCACCTTTTTTGAAAAAGTCTTGAGGAATTTGTTCAGTCTTTGGTAAAATCAATTCGTTTCCTTCTTCGTCTAATAATAATACTTCTTTCTTCCATACTTGATAAATCTCTGCGTTGATAATTTCGCCGATTCTATCAGAATATTTCTTCACTAAAGCATTTTTCTTTAAATCATTGATACGAGATGCTAATGTTTGCTTTGCAGCTAAGATAGCACGACGACCAAAATCATAAATATTTACCTCTTCCAATAATTCTTCGCCGATCTCAAAATCAGGCTCTATCTTGATTGCGTCAGAGTAAGAAACTTCAGCTAATGGATTATCAACATCGTCATCAGGTCTGATTTCACGACGGCGAATAATTTCCAAATCACCTTTTTCAGCGTTAACGATAACATCAAAGTTTTCATCACTGCCGTATTTTTTTCTCAATAAAGTCTTAAATACATCTTCTACAACTTTCATCATCGTAGGACGATCTATGCTTTCTGCGTCTTTAAACTCTTGGAACGCTTCTATCAAATTTATACTTGCCATAACATAATTTTTTTTCAAGCTATATGCTTGATGATTTGTTAAAATTGAATTTGAACTATAGTTGATTTAATATTCTCAAATGGTATTAATAATTGTTGTGTTACTGCTTTCTTTCCTTTCCCTTCTGTAAACTCAATAATAATATCTTCTTCAGCAACAGTGGTCAACACGCCTTCTTTTATACTATCGTCATTTAAAGTAACTGCTACTTTTCTGCCGATATTTTTGGTATATTGTCTTTTAAACAATAAAGGCTCATCCACACCTGGAGAAGAAATTTCTAAAGCAAAATCCCCTTCAGGAAACCAAGCTGCTTCTTCTATCGCTTTGTATAACTTTCGGTTAAAATAGATGCATTTTTCAATCGGCAATCCATTATCACCATCTAGGAATACTTTAATAATATGCCCAGGCTTCACCTTAATATATACCAAGAAATAATCAGGCTCCTCTGCTAACAGCGGTTCCAAAATTTCCAATACCCTTGCTTTTAAGTCGTTTACTTCCATGTTTAAAAAAGAAGAAGGGAACGATTTCGTTCCCTTCATTTCTCTGCTTATTCTGGAACAAAGGTAATAAAACGGGATGAAATAACCCAATAATATTGCCTATAGACGTATTTTTGTGCCATGATGAAGATGTTATTATATGGCTTATTAATCTATTTCTTATATAAGGTAATCTTTGAAATAGTAGTACCAGTAAGCAATGGCGTGAAATCGGTACGTCAAAATATGGAACAAATGCAGGCTGCGGCTAGAAAAGCCCAGGAGCAACAAAATACGCATTACCAACAGCAACAAACCCAGTCAAGTAAGCCTAAAGTAGAGGCAGTTGATGCAGAATACATTGATTTTGAGGAAGTTAAGAAGAAATAGCCCATTAACAATCCAATTAACCAACAAACAGGTCTTTTTCTACCCTCATACCTGGCTGCAAGTACAAAACTTGTAATCCAATAGAGGCAGCAGCGATAATATTGGGCTCATTATCATCAATGAAAATGGTTTCTTCGGCTTTTAACCCTTCTTTGTCCAAAATAAACTGAAAAGAGGCCGGATCTGGCTTTCTTTGACCCATTTTATGCGAATAATAGGGCGTTTTGAAGAGATTTTCGAATTTTCCGCCTATTTCACGCTCAAATTGTGGGATAAACTGATCATAATGTATTTGGTTGGTGTTGGAGTATAAAAAAGTGGCATATTGACCATTATGAGCTTTTACCCAATCTACACTCTCTTTTCTATAACCTACCAATAAGGCATTCCAAGCATCAATGATTTGTTGATGACTCAAGTTTAATTGATATAAAGCATTAAATCCATTACAAAACTCGGCTTCACTAATCAACCCTTTTTCTAGATCAAAAAATATTTGATCGGACTTATTTAAAGTAAAATGATTTTCAAAATTGGGCACCCCTAATTGCTCAAAGGCTTGATACATTTTTCCAAAATCAATATCATACAACACATTGCCTAAATCAAAAATCAAATTTTTAGTAGTAGCCATAATATGAATTTAAACTTGGTTGAAGATAAATCAAAGCTTCCAAATAATTGTATATTTGAAATATGAAACAACATGTAGCACATATTGCTGTAGTAGTAAGAGATTATGATGAAGCGATTGCTTATTATACCAATATCTTAGGATTTACATTGATAGAAGATACTATTTTATCAGCAACAAAAAGATGGGTAATGGTTCAACCCGCCGGTGCAGAAAATGGTTGTCATTTATTATTGGCCAAAGCCGCTACACCAGAACAAGAAAAACATATTGGCTACCAAACGGGTGGAAGAGTGTTTTTATTTTTATATACAGATGATTTTTACAGAGACTATAATCATTATAAATCAAAGGGTGTTGAGTTTACTATTACACCTCATGTGGAAGATTACGGAACAGTAGCCGTCTTTAAAGATCTGTAGGGGAATCTTTGGGATTTAATTGAACCATCAAAGAAGTAATTAAATTACTTTCGATTCATCGCAGCAGCCATATACTTACAGGATGCATCTCCTTTACTTAATTCATTTTGAATATTTGTATGTGAAGTCTCGTCTCTATTTTGGCTTAATTTAAAAACATGTTGCAAGTCCTGAACCACAATATCAAAGGAATATATGGCT
>JACCDP010205904.1_pt1 | contig 30605 bp, 34 predicted proteins | sample 7445841 | NCBI WGS metagenome assembly JACCDP01 (sample SAMN15323441, study PRJNA562643) | freshwater metagenome | isolation source: river surface water | place: USA:Blue River Watershed | collected 2017-08-17 | reverse complement strand
GTAAATGTTCGCGGGCAAGCTTCTTCTCATCGCCAATACTTATCTTCACTAGCCGAATCATACGAGCAAAGGCCTCTTTATTTAGCCCACTAGCAATTTCGACATCAGCCGCTTTTAATTGAATTGTTACTTCATTTGGATTCGCGCCGGCAAGAGTCATAACTTCATTTGGATCTAAATCCTTCACCCGAATTATCAATTCGGTTTGTGCTAATCCAAGTTTGGCAAGTGCATCTCCGGGTTTGCGGGCCAGCCATTTTTCATATTGGGCTTTTGCGCCGGAAAGATCACTCTTCTCAAGCGCTTCCATCGCTGCAATTTCCTCGGGCTCCATTGGTGCTTCTATAACTTCAGATTTTTCAAGGGCTTGGCCAACGCCGCGTTCGGCAGCTAAGCCAACAACTTTATCGATTACTAATCTAATTTGCTCTGGTGTTGGCACTGCTTCGAATAGCGGAACCATCTGCTCTTGAATAATTGCAATCGCAATTGGGACTGATTGAATTTGCAGAGCTTGAGCGACCTGAGTTTCAGCATCAACATTTACAGTTCCCAAAATCCAAGCTGGCTCGCCATTTTCTAGAACGTCTGTCTCCTGATACTTGCCCATGATTTCGAGAAGTGAAACCGCTTGAGTGCTGCGAGGCGACCAGCAAATAAGGATTACAACTTTTTGGTTGGATGCAGGAAGGATTTCGCTAACTAAGTTTCCTTGATTAACCGCAATACCTGGTGTTGCAATTGCTTCTTGCGCAGGCTTTCCTAAGCTACTTAGATCTACTGCACTGGCAAAATTCTTTGGCAGTGGCGGCAAACTCATGCGCCAATCTTACATAGATTTAGCTGGATTTATTTTGATGGTGGTTCGTGAATGCCCGGAATTGAAACTCCAACATATGTTCTAAATGGCAAGATATTTTCAATGTAATCCTTGGTTGCAAAATCGAGGCCTAAATCATGCCCAGCTTGTTCTCCGAGATACCAGCGATGCTCAAGAATTTCGTGGAACATCTGCGCTTGTTCAACTCGATCTTGCAATTCTCGCGGCACCTGATTCATAACGTGGTGATAAGTATCGCGAAGCCATCTTCGAGCGCTGTCATGAATAGGTGGCTTTGGTGTTGCTTCGCGGCCACGGAAGCGATCAAATGATGCGAGCAATCTTTTGGCTTGAAGTTCTTCGGCCTGAATACCTAGTAGGACAAGTAAACGATTCTGGTGATATCCCGCCGCAACAAGTTTAGGTTGGAATTTTAATTCACCCTTATCGCCATTAATCGAAACTTCAACTTCTTCAACTGCGAAACCTAAATCTTGAAGTTGGCGCATCGCACCTTCAACTGCGTGACGGTCATTTGGATCAAGAATCTGCGGCTCGCGTAGTGCTTTCCAGAGTCTGCGGTATCTCTTGATTACACCTTCACTTGCACGGACCGGGTCCATATCAGCAGTAAGAACACCAGCAATCTTTAAATCTTCAAGTTCAGCTGCAACGTTAAAGAGTGAAATCTCTAAGTCGTGTTCGCGTTGGCCATCGGTAAGTTGGGTTTGAAATTCTCCAGTTTCAGCATCAACTAGATATGCTGCAAATTGATCGGCATCGCGACGAAATAGCGTGTTTGATAGTGAGCAATCGCCCCACCAGAATCCAAGAAGATGCAATCGAACCAAGAGCAAGGCAAGTGCGTTTGCCATATTAGTAATCTCATGAGGAGTGATCTCACCGCTGAGAATTACGCGATACGGAAGCGAGAATGGAAGGTAATGCGTAACCAGGGCCGCGGGTAATTCGTTCCCGTCTTCATCCTTCCGGTTTTCAATAACCGCAACCGGTTCTACACAAGGCGCTTCTCGGTTGTTTAACTCTCGAAGCAGTGCATATTCTCGATTGGCAAATTCTGGAACCGTCTCTTTAATCGCAAAAATAGGTGAATCCTGGTTCTGATTTACTTTAATCAAACGAACAATATGTCGAGAAATACCACGCATATCGGTAAGTGTTGAATCTTCTGGCCACTCTTCAAGCTGTTTTGACCAAGGCATTTGAGCAAGAGCGGACATCTCTTCTGCAAGTCCGGTTATTCGTAGGTCAGCCACGAGGCTATTGTCTCCTATTTTTACTGTACGCGACGTTAAAATAACGCCATGGCAAAGATGAAACCAATAATGAAGCGACCTTCTCTTGCAAGAAAGAAGAGCGCCAGTGCTCCTGAAGACTTCGGGAAAATTGGTGCACCGCTAAATCATTCACATCCCTTCTATTTTGGATTCGTGGCAGCTTCTGGCGCAATTATTGCCATCACGCTTCTGCGGGCCTTTGCCTCGGCTAGTCAGGTCTTTGTTCTTATTGTGATTTCACTCTTCTTTGCAATGGGGCTAAATCCCGCTGTTCTTTTTATGGAGAGACGAGGTCTGAGCAGGGCTAAGGCTGTGACAGCCACAGTTTCATTAGTCATTGGATTTGTTGGTGTATTCATCTGGATTGCTGCACCACTAATTATCGATCAAGTAAATGCTCTTATTAATAATGCGCCTCAACTGATCTCTGACTTAAAGAGTAACTCGACAATTAATGAGTTAAATATAAATTATGGAATTGTTGACACAGTCCAAAATAGAGTTGAGGCTTCAATCAAGGATGGCAAGTTTGTAATTGGTGCATTTGGTGGAGTAATTGGCGTAGGTAAGGCCGTAGTTTCTGGTGCGTTCTCAGTCCTAACTATTTTAGTTTTGACTCTCTACTTCCTAGCTTCGCTTCCAACACTTACCAAAGATGCGTATCGCTTGGTTCCTGCAAGCCGCCGTGAGCGCGTTGCAAAGATTACCGATGCAATTATCTTCCGAGTCGGAGCCTTCGTTGGTGGCCAGATCACAATCTCGTTCTTCGCAAGTATCTTTATCTTCATACTTGGGTTTGCACTTGATTTGCCATATAAATCAGCTTTGGCGCTTGTAGTTTTTGTTTGTGGACTGATACCACTCATTGGTCACTTCATCGGAATGACAATTGTTACCTTGATTGCCCTTACGGTTTCACCTTTGATTGCAGCTATCGCATTGGCGTCTTACATAATTTATGTACAGTTCGAAAATTACATTCTTACGCCAAGAGTTATGAAACGTGCGCTTTCAATTCCGGCCCTTGTAACAATCATCGCCGCTCTTATTGGAACATCGCTTCTTGGTCTAGTTGGTGGAATTCTTGCAGTTCCAATCGCTGCGGCAGTCCTGCTTATTCTTGATGAAGTGGTTTATCCAAAGGCCGATAAGAATTAAATTTCGGTAGGCAAAGGCAAGCTTTGCGGTGAAAGAATTTCAGTAATTTCACTCAAGACTCGATAGACCGCGGGCTCGCCAACCCAGAGATGTTTTGCATCTGCAACGTTTATCAACTTAATTTGTGGCACAACTTTAAAGGCAACTGCAGCAGCTTCGGGCTGTAAGTAATCATCGAATTCTGGGATTAACGCCGTAATTGGTCGGCCATCTTTGGCCCAAAATTCTAGATCGCTAACTTCAGAAGTTCTAATTGGTGGGCTTAGCAAAATCAAACCTTTAATTCTTGGGTCTCTTGCAAACTTTAGTGCGAGATCAGTTCCGAATGACCAACCCATAACCCAGAGATTTTCTGCACCTAGTTCGTTAAACGAAAATTCAACTGCAGCTTCAACATCAAATCTTTCAGTTACACCTTCACCAAAACTGCCTTCACTAGTACCTGCTTCTGAAGTAGTTCCTCGGGTATTGAATCGAATGATTTCGATACCTGCCATCGCAGGTAATCGGTTAGCCGCTTTCTTATAAACGTGGCTGTCCATCATGCCCCCAGCAGTTGGCAGCGGATGCAGGCAGAGAATCGAAGCTACGCGATTAGCTAGTGGTGTAGCAGCTTCCCCAATTAAATTCAGGCCATCCGCAGTTTTTATTGAGATTGATCGGCGATTAGCCGGCAACACAGTGCTTGGACGTATTAACTCTGACACGAAATAAGTTTAGTCTTACGCAATGGAAACTAATACAACTTCGAGCTTTGAAAGCCACAATCCGGTCGATGGCACAGTTCTTGCCAGCTATCCCAATACTTCTGCTGCAGATGTAAATGCTGCGGTTGCTCGTGCTCGCGCTGCCAGTGTGGCCTGGCAGGCACTTGGTTTTCGAGGACGTCGAAAAGTTCTTTTAAAGTGGGCTTCACAAATTACTAAGCAGGTTGATGAGATTGCAGAAATAGTTCGTGCTGAAACCGGCAAGCCGGTTAGTGATGCAACACTGGAAGCAACGCTTGCACTTGGGCATTTAGCTTGGGCTGCAAAGCATGCTGAAAGCGTCTTGGCAAAACAACATCGGCCTTCCGGTCTATTGATGTTCAATATGAAAACCAATGTAACAAGAGTTCCGATGGGTGTTGTCGGAGTAATTGGACCATGGAACTACCCAATTTTTACCCCAATGGGATCTATTGCTTACGCACTTGCTGCCGGAAATACTGTCGTCTTTAAACCGAGTGAATTCACACCCGGCGTCGGACGCTGGCTTGCAGATAGTTTTGCGAACATCGCGCCATTTGCCGACATCTTTACTTGCGTAACTGGCTTACCTGAAACTGGAAAAGCACTAACCGAATCTGCGGTGGATAAAGTTTCATTTACTGGTTCAACTAGAACTGCAAAGAAAGTCGCTGCCGCTTGTGCCGAGCGAATGGTTCCGGTAGTTCTTGAGTGTGGAGGCAAAGATCCGGTTTTGGTTGCAGCTGATGCTGATATTGATCGCGCTGCTGAATATGCGCTCTGGTCTGCAATGTCCAATGCTGGACAGACTTGTATTGGCGCCGAACGTGTATATGTGGTTGATGAAGTTGCAGATAAATTCATTTCAAAAATAACCGAGTTGGCAAAAGATATACATCCAGGCAAGGATGGAAATTACGGTCCAGCAACGATGCCTTCACAATTAAAAGTGATTCAAAGCCATATTGATGACGCCGCTGCAAAGGGTGCGAAGTTTGTTATCGGTGGTGTTGATTCAGTAAAGGCACCATTTGTTGAGCCAGTGATTATGGTTGATGTTCCAGAGAATTCAACGGCTGTAACCGAAGAAACTTTCGGCCCAACACTTGTAATCAACCGCACCGTGGATATGGCTGAAGCGATTCGATTAGCGAATGCGACAAGATACGGACTTGCGGCATCGGTTTGGTCCAAGCGAAATGGCGAAAAAATAGCTTCGCAACTGCATTGTGGAATGGTTTCTGTTAACTCAGTTATTGCTTTCGCAGCAATTGCCTCGGTTCCATTTGGTGGCGTTAAGGAAAGTGGATACGGCCGGATTCATGGACCTGAAGGTTTGCTCGAATTTACCTATCCAAGAACAGTTGTAAAAACAATATTTAATATCCCAATTGTTTTTACATCATTTGGCAGAACAAAGTTTGCAGATAAATTTATTAAGTTTGCAATTAAGACGCTGCATTCCAAGGGTATTGGCTAACAGGTATTAGCTAGTAACGCGGAGCACCTTTAGATCTAAGTGTTCTAGGTTTGCGATCATTTCTTTTGCTCCAACAAGCAGTGTGCCAATGGCGTCTTGATTCAACATCTTCTTCTAGCCAAGCAACAATATGAGGCGTTGCGGTTGGTATAACTTGATCACACCCAGGGCAGCGATATGGCTTTGTAGAAGTAGAGCCTGTAATTCTGCGAACTCGAAACATGCCCTCTGAATGCTCTTCAATTGTTTCACTAGACAACGAGATATCGCGCTCTTCTTCGTCGTTGCTGCCCCGTTTCTGGGACCTTTTAGGATGGTTTCTGCGCGGACTCACAGGCTTATTCTCTCGCGTGCATTCCGATAATCCCAACTTTTAGGGCAGGATATTGACGTGGCAAATGAACTAGCGATTTCCGTTACCGGCCTTAAGAAGACATATACATCAAAGGCAAGCGGATCTAAGAATGCAGTCGCTGGAATCGACCTAGAAGTTGCAAGAGGCGAAATCTTCGCAATCCTTGGTCCAAACGGAGCCGGCAAAACCACCACTGTTGAAATTCTTGAAGGCTATCGCGACCGCGATGGTGGCGAAGTTAAAGTCCTTGGCCAAGATCCGGCCAAACTTGGAAGAGATAGTTGGGCCTGGCGAAATCGAATTGGAATTGTCCTTCAATCCACCAATGATGCTCAAGATTTATCGGTATCCGAAACTGTCAAACACTTTGCAAATTATTATTCCAATCCCCGTGATCCAGAAAGTGTAATTCGCGATGTTGGTCTGGATGAGAAACGAGAGGCCCGAATAAACACCCTTTCAGGTGGGCAGCGTCGCCGACTCGATGTGGCGCTTGGAATTATCGGAAATCCAGAAATCCTCTTTCTTGATGAGCCAACAACCGGCTTTGACCCAGAAGCCAGACGCGCATTTTGGGATTTAATTCGTAACCTGCGCGATGAAGGCACGACAATTTTGCTTACAACACATTATTTGGATGAAGCTGAAGCTTTAGCCGACCGGGTTGCAGTAATCGTTGATGGAAAAATCGTAGAAGTTTCTACACCTGAAAATCTTGGCGGCCGAAACACCGCAAAAGCTCGAATTAGTTGGTTGGAAAATGGGCAGAAGCAAGAAATTGAAAGTGATTTTCCTGCAGCCGAGGTTACAAAGCTTGTCGCAAAATTTGGTGGCGAAGTTCCTGAATTGACCGTGATTCGCCCATCACTCGAAGATATTTATCTCAAAATGATTGGCCAACCATGAGACCAGGCATAATTAAAGTTGGTTTCCTGCGTGGTGGCCTCGAGATAAAACAATTTATGCGCCAACGCGAGTCAGTAGTTTTTACTCTTCTCTTTCCGGTTATGTTGTTATTTATCTTTGGTTCAGTCTTTAAAGGAGACTTGGCCCCCGGAGTTACCTTTAGCCAATACTTTGTTGCCGGAATGATTGCATCTGGTCTGGTTAATACTGGTTTCCAGCAACTTGCAATTATGATTCCAATCGAACGAGATTTCGGAACCCTTAAGCGACTTCGAGGAACACCAGTATCGCCAATCTCATACTTCATTGGAAAAGCCATCCTGGTCTTCGTCGCAATGGTTGTTCAAGTGGGCGCGCTAATGGGTTTTGGTTCGGCGCTCTTTGGTTTAGATCTACCAAACACGACAGAGCGTTGGATCCGATTTGGCTGGCTGATTCTTCTCGGAAGTATCTGTTCAACAATTTTAGGAATTGCATTCTCCGCTGTTCCAAAGAATGGTCGTGGCGCTTCAGCCGTCGTATCTCCGATTGTGATTATTCTGCAATTCTTTAGTGGCGTCTTCTTCGTCTTCTCAACACTTCCACAGTGGATGCAGCAATTTGCCGCACTCTTTCCACTGAAGTGGCTTACCCAGGGAATGCGTTCGGTATTTTTGCCTGAAAGTTTTGCCGCCGAGGAAGTTGCAAAGAGTTGGGAAATCCCACAGATTGCAATAATTCTGCTCATCTGGACTGTTGTTGGAACGTTTTTAGCGCTCAAAACATTTAAGTGGTCTGACAAATGAAGAGAGTAATTTCGCTATTAGTTTCGATAACGTTGATTCTTCCGGTCCATGCAAGTGCTGCGACATCCAGCCCAACACCTAAGCCCGGTGCAAGCAAGGCGAAAGTGGAGAAAAAACCAGTTGTAAAGAAGAAGGTAGTTAAGAAAAAGAAGAAATTACCAGCGAAGAAGCAGATCAAGTGGCCACCGCCAGGCTTTACGAAGAAGGGCACACTTTATGCAAAAACGGCTACGCCTAAAGAGCTTGGTATCGCCGGCACTGAAAATAAATATATTCAGAAGAGCTTAATTCAGTATTGTGACAAGTTCGCCTGCCTCGGTATTTTTGTTGGATCTGAAACCGGATGTGATTGGTGGGAAGTCACTTCAAATGTTCTTGGCATCGACCCAGCAGACCCTACGCAGAGAACGATTTATGGATCCCTAACAACTTTGGTTGCGGGCTCGAAGGCAAAGACCGTTAAAGCTATTTTGCTGGTAAGCGAAGAGCCAATTGCGGATGGATTAGGAATTGGTGCCTACACAGCCAACTGTCGAATAGGAACACCAGTGGAAAAGATTCCGAGCAATACTTATACAAAGAGCCCTAATCGAATTTAGCGGTTTGCTCCTGGAACCCAGAGCACATCGCCGGCTTCTTTATTCTCGTAACGCGCAAGAACAAAGAGCAAATCCGATAAGCGATTCAAGTATTTAGCAGTAAGTGAATTTACGCCACCACCAAATTGATGAATTGCGTGCCAAGTATTTCGTTCGGCTCGACGAGCAACCGTGCGCGCTACATGCAACAAAGCGGCTGCTGGTGTTCCGGATGGCAGAATAAAACTGCGTAGCGCTTCTAGATCTTTGTTATAGAAATCTATCTGCTCTTCTAGATATGTGACTTGGGATTCAATAACTCGAAGCGGTTCAATCTTTGGATCATCAATTACTGGTGTGCAGAGATCAGCCCCAACATCGAATAAATCATTTTGGACCCGAATTAATAACTTTGTAACTTGTGGATCTTTAATCTGACCTAACGCCAGGACCACGCCAATAGATGAGTTGGCTTCATCAACCGTTGCATAGGCTTCTAACCGCGGGTCATTTTTCGATGTCCGGCTCATATCCCCAAGTGAGGTTGTTCCATCATCGCCAGTTTTTGTATAGATACGCGTTAGATTTACCATGGGGTGAGCCTAATTCACTCACTACGATTAGACCACTCGAAACCCACATCTGGAGGTGATCACCATGGAAAGTTCTAATGAATATTTCCAAATTGTTGGTGGCGCCCGTCTTGTGGGCGAAGTTAATGTTCATGGCGCAAAGAATTCCGCCCTGAAGTTAATGGCCGCATCGCTTTTGGCGGTAGGCGAAACCACAATCGAAAATGTTCCCGATATTGCTGACGTTCATATCATGGAAGAGTTGTTAACAAGACTTGGCTGTACATGTTCTTACAATCGTGAAACTTTGACCATGAAAATTCTGGTTCCAAAGGTTCCTGGTCACCGCGCAGATTACGATTTAGTTCGCAAGATGCGAGCTTCGATAAATGTTTTGGGGCCACTTGTTACAAGAGTCGGCGAAGTTGAAGTCGCACTTCCTGGCGGCGATGCAATTGGTTCTCGCGGAATTGATTTTCATATCAAAGGTTTAATTGATCTTGGTGCTGAGGCACATTCGGAGCACGGCTATGTAATTGCTACTGCGCCAAACGGACTTACGGGCGCTGCTATTTCTCTGGACTTTCCTAGTGTTGGTGCCACCGAAAACATTATGACAGCCGCAGTTCTTGCAAAAGGTGTAACAACAATTGATAACGCAGCTCGCGAACCTGATGTAGTTGATCTTGGTGAATTTCTGGTTTCTATGGGCGCAAAGATCGAAGGGCTCGGAACTCCACTAATCACAATAACTGGCGTTAAAGAATTGCAGCCAACAACTCATGCAACTCTAGCTGATCGAATTGTTGCCGGGACTTGGGCCTTTGCTGCCGTAATGACACAAGGTGACATAACAATTCACGGCGGCCGAGCCGATCATTTAGAAGTTCCGCTGGATAAATTAGTTGCAGCAGGCGCAGTAATCACAACAACTGTAGATGGATTTAGAGTTCGGATGGATAAACGCCCAACCGCAATCGATGTTGCAACACTTCCCTATCCTGGATTCGCAACTGACCTTCAACCCTTTGTCATAACCATGAATGCAATCGCTGAAGGCAATTCAATCGTTACGGAGAATGTTTTCGAAGGCCGATTTATGTTTGTAAATGAACTACAAAGATTGGGTGCTGATATTCATGTTGATGGACATCACGCCTCTATAACTGGCAAAAAACAACTATCTGGTGCACCTGTTGCGGCTACTGATATTCGAGCTGGTGCGGGTCTAGTTCTAGCAGGACTTGTAAGCGAGGGAATAACTACAGTAGAAGATGCATTCCATATTGATCGCGGATATCCAGGATTTGTTGAAGCACTGGTAAAGCTTGGCGCTAAAGTTTCACGCCATATTTAAATTAAAGGATTAATCGGTTGCTTCGCCGAGAATTGATACTCGGTTATTTGAAACAGAGATAAACCCACCATGAATGTTGAACTCTTGTGATGACCCGTCAGCAACTTTGATGCTTACTTTTCCATCAACTAGGACCCCAAGAAGCGGTGCGTGTCCCGGCAATACGCCAAGATCACCTTCTAGCGTGCGAGCCGAAATCATTTTCGCCTCGCCAGACCAGACCCGCTTCTCGGGAGATACAACTTCAACAGTTAGGTTTGTAGACATTTAAATTATGCCTTAGCCAATTCTGCTGCGCGCTTTTCTACGTCATCAAGTCCACCGCACATGAAGAATGCTTGTTCTGGAACGTGGTCATACTTTCCATCTGCAAGTGCTTCAAATGCTGCGATTGTTTCAGTTAGTGGAACGAATGAACCTTCGATACCTGTGAAGACCTTTGCCACGAATGTGTTCTGTGACAAGAAGCGCTGGATACGACGTGCGCGTCCAACCAGAATACGATCTTCTTCAGAGAGTTCATCGATACCAAGAATTGCAATGATGTCCTGTAGATCCTTGTAACGCTGAAGGATCTGCTTTACGCGGTTAGCAACACGGAAGTGGTGCTCTCCGATGTAACGTGGATCCAGAATACGTGACGTTGAGTCAAGTGGATCTACTGCAGGATAAATACCAAGTTCGGAAATTGGACGAGACAAAACTGTTGTTGCATCCAAGTGCGCGAATGTTGTGTGTGGCGCTGGGTCGGTGATGTCATCCGCAGGAACATAAATGGCCTGCATTGATGTAATCGAGTGACCACGAGTTGAAGTAATACGTTCTTGTAGCTGACCCATTTCATCGGCAAGTGTTGGTTGGTAACCCACTGCAGATGGCATACGTCCAAGAAGTGTTGATACTTCAGAACCAGCTTGTGTGAAACGAAAGATGTTATCGATGAATAGAAGCACATCTTGCTTCTGAACATCGCGGAAGTATTCCGCCATTGTTAGCGCTGAAAGTGCAACGCGAAGACGAGTTCCAGGTGGTTCATCCATCTGGCCGAAGACCAATGCAGTCTTATTGATAACGCCAGTCTCGGTCATTTCCAAGAACAAGTCGTTTCCTTCACGTGTGCGCTCTCCTACGCCGGCGAATACAGATACACCACCGAAGTTTTCAGCTACGCGATAAATCATCTCTTGAATCAAAACTGTCTTACCAACACCAGCACCACCGAATAGACCAATCTTTCCACCACGAACATATGGGGTTAGAAGATCGATAACTTTGATACCAGTTTCGAACATTTCAGTCTTTGATTCGAGTTGATCGAATGCAGGTGCTGTGCGGTGGATTGGCCAACGCTCTTTAATATCTAGTGAAGATGTAGGAACATCTAGTGACTCGCCAAGTGTGTTGAATACGTGGCCCTTTGTAACGTCACCAACTGGAACTGAGATTGCAGAGCCAGTATCTGATACTGAAGCACCACGAACCATTCCGTCGGTAGGTTGCATCGAAATCGCGCGAACTAGGTTGTCACCGATGTGCTGTGCCACTTCGAGTGTAAGCATGCGCTTCTCACCGCTGAGTGTCACATCAACATGTAACGCGTTGAAGATCGCTGGCATTGAATCGGCTGGGAATTCAATATCCACAACCGGTCCGATAACGCGTGCTACGCGACCTGTTCCTGTTTTTGTGCCTGTTGACATCATTCGCTCCCTGCGCTGGCTGAGGCAAGCGCATCTGCGCCGCCGACGATTTCACTAATTTCTTGCGTAATTTCAGCTTGACGGGCTGCATTCGCAAGACGGGTTAAGGACTTGATTAACTCATCAGCATTGTCAGTTGCTGATTTCATTGCACGACGGCGTGCTGCATGCTCGGAAGCTGCAGATTGCAACATCGCGTTAAAGACTCGAGCCTCGATATAGCGAGGTAGTAAAGAATTTAATACCTCGGCTGCATTAGGTTCGAATTCATACATTGGAAGCAGCGTGCTTGATGTGGTTTCTGATTCCACAACTTCTAGTGGAAGCATGCGACGCGCTTCAGGGATCTGAGTAATCATTGATTTAAATTGAGTGTAAACAATATGCAGTTCATCTACGCCAGTCTCAACTGTTTCGGCATCGGCTAGGAATGCAGAAATTAAAGCCTCTGAAACTTCCTTGGCATGAACATAAGTTGGATTATCGGAGAAACCGGTCCATGATCCTGCAATTTTGCGGCTGCGGAAACGGTAGTAGTTAACTGCCTTGCGTCCAACCAAATATGCCTCAGTTGCAAGGCCACGTTCACGAAGTGCCATCACAAGTTGATCGCCCTCTTTGATTGCCGCATTTGAATATGCGCCAGCCATTCCACGATCGGCAGTAATAATTAAAACTGCTGCCCGACGTGGATTTTCTGAAGGTGTTGTTAGTGGATGGTTTGTGCTTGAAAACGAAGCAACGGCAGTAACTGCGCGAGTTAGTTCATTTGCATAAGGAGATGAGGCAGCCACGCGTTGTTGTGCCTTGACGATACGAGAAGCAGAGATTAACTCCATTGCTTTCGTAATCTTCTTGGTCGCCTTAACCGAACGCATTCGGCGGCGATAGATGCGTAGTTGTGCTCCCATTTTCTTACTTTCTCACCTTTGGAACCTGGCGTGTAATCTGTTCGTTATCTTCGCCGGTTAAAGCTTCTGCTTCTGCTTCATTTACTGCAGCAGTTACTGAAGATGAGAATTGTTTCTTGAAGGTATCAATTGCTTCTTGCAATGAGGCAACAGTGTCATCTGTTAGCTCTTTGGTGGCTGCAATTACTTCAAAAATCTTTGGACGTTCGCGGCCAATGAAATCAAGGAATTCTGATTCAAAGCGACGAATATCTGCGACTGGAATTGAGTCCATATTGCCAGTTGTTCCGGCCCAGATTGATGCAGCCATACGTTCAACTGAATAAGGTGAGTATTGACCTTGCTTCAAAAGTTCAACCATTCGCGCACCGCGCTCTAGTTGGGCCTTTGATGCGGCATCTAGATCTGAACCGAATGCAGCGAATGCTTCGAGTTCGCGATACTGAGCCAAGTCAAGACGTAGACGTCCTGCAATCTTCTTAATCGCCTTTGTCTGTGCTGAACCACCAACGCGAGATACCGAAATACCTACGTTAATAGCTGGACGAACACCTGCGTTGAAAAGATCTGTTTCAAGGAAGCACTGTCCGTCAGTAATAGAAATTACGTTTGTCGGAATGAATGCTGAAACGTCGTTACCTTTTGTTTCGATAATTGGAAGACCGGTCATAGAACCGCCACCAAGTTCATCTGAAAGCTTTGCGCAACGTTCTAGTAGACGTGAGTGTAAGTAGAAAACGTCTCCTGGATAAGCTTCGCGGCCCGGTGGGCGTCGTAGCAATAGCGATACTGAACGATATGCCTCTGCTTGCTTTGAGAGATCATCGAAAATAATTAGGACGTGCTCGCCCTTGTACATCCAGTGCTGACCAATTGCAGAACCGGTATATGGAGCTAGGTATTTGAAACCAGCTGGATCTGATGCTGGAGATGCAACGATTGTTGTGTATTCCATTGCGCCAGCTTCTTCCAAAGCGCCCTTAACAGATGCAATGGTTGAACCTTTCTGACCAATAGCAACATAAATACATTTAACTTGCTTCTTTGGATCGCCAGTCTTCCAGTTTTCCTTCTGGTTAATAATTGTGTCGATTGCAATCGCAGTCTTACCAGTCTGACGGTCACCGATGATTAACTGACGTTGTCCGCGACCAATTGCAGTCATTGCATCGATTGCTTTGATACCAGTTTGCATTGGCTCTTTAACTGGTTGGCGTTGAACTACTGAAGGTGCCTGCAGTTCAAGTGCGCGTTGTGCTTCTGCTTTGATTTCACCTTTGCCATCAATTGGGCGACCAAGTGGATCAACTACGCGACCAAGGAAACCGTCGCCGACAGGTACGGAGAGAATCTCACCTGTGCGACTAACGCTTGTTCCTTCTTCAATTCCAGTGAACTCACCAAGAATAACTACACCGATTTCGCGCACATCGAGGTTTAGCGCCAGACCAAGCGTTCCATTTTCGAACTTAAGAAGTTCGTTGGTCATTGTTGAAGGCAAGCCTTCAACACGGGCGATGCCATCGCCTGCTTGAGTAACTGTGCCGATCTCATCGCGTGCTGCGGCTCCCGGTTGATAAGAAGCAACATGCTTTGCAAGCGCGTCGCGAATCTCTTCGGGCCGGATCGTGAGTTCCGCCATCTTTCTCTCCTTCAACTAATTCAGATTCACAAAATGTGAATTCTGAAACCTATTTTTTATTTACTACTAAGAAACAAGCGCGCGGCTTGCCTCTGCCAATCTATTAGAAATAGTTCCATCGATTACTTCATCACCAAAACGAATTGAAATTCCACCAAGAATGCTTGGGTCGATTTCAATATTTAGGTGAACTGGTTGGCCGATCTGCTTTGTCAGCGAATCTGCCAGTTTCTTTGCCTGCCCATCGCTTAGTGCGATGGAAGATTTGATGTGCGCATTCACGCGATTGCGTCGAGCTGTTACAGCATGTGAATATGCCGAAATAGTCTTTTCGATGCTGCGGGCACGGCGACTTTCGACGCTGTGGGCTAACAAGCTATTTGTGCTTGCTGAAAATTTGCTGCCAAAAATGCTCTTTAGTAGAGCTTGCTTAGCTTCTGCGCTCTGTGAGCGTTCGCTTAAGGCGGTGCGTAAATCTGGATTCTCGATAAGTAGTTTTGAGAAGGTAAAGATCTCGCTCTGAACTTGGTCGAGAGAGTTGCTTAAGTTTGCCGCTGTCGCTTCTGCCTCTACTGAAATCTGTTCAATTGCATCGGCAATGCCTGAAGGCGCAGACCAGCGAAGTGCGGTTGCATTTGCTAGCAGTGCCAGAGCTGGACCACCTAGTGATTTCTTAAATAGGTCTGAAATCAAATCTGACTTAGATGAAGAATCACGTGATGAATCTGTAAGTGCTCGGCGAAGTCCGGTTGATGAATCAATCGCGACGAGTGCTTTAAATAGATCGCTTGAAATAGCAGAAGCGTCGCCAGCAGACACACCCTTGAGTGTGTTATCTAGCGCAACACGAAGTGCGGCTAGAGACTGACGACTGCTTCCACCTAAAACGATCATTACTTACTCTTCTCCAAATCATCCAAGAAGCGGTCAACAATGCGTGATTGTCGAACCTGGTCATCTAACGCTTCTCCAACAATCTTTGATGCTAGTTCAGTTGCAAGTGAACCAACTTCGTTGCGAAGAGATGTAATTGCTTGTTGACGTTCAGCTTCAATTGATGCAGTTGCCGCTGCAGTAATTCGAGCAGCTTCTTCCTGTGCTTTGCCACGAAGATCTTCAATGATTGCAGCACCTTGAACGCGTGCTTCTTCACGAATCTTCTGGGCTTCGCCGCGAGCATCACTTAGCTGTGCGGTGTATTGCTCGAGAGCAACTTGCGCATCGCGTTGTGCTTTCTCGGCTTTCTCCATACCGCCTTGAATTGCTTCGGTGCGGGCTGCAAATGCTTTTTCAAACATTGGTACAACTTTGGAGCGAAGCACAAGGTACAGCAGAGTGAAGGCAATGAAGCCAACAATTATTTCTGAAGTATGCGGAACGAGCGGATTAAGCTCTCCCGCAGCTGCGCTTATGCGAAAGCTCATGACTAGAGAACGAAAGCTAGAACTAGACCAAAGAGAGCCAAAGCTTCAGCAAGTGCGAAGCCTAGGAATGCGATTGGTTGTAGAACGCTACGTGCTTCTGGTTGACGAGCTACACCGCTGATATATGCGGCGAAGATCATTCCAGTTGCGATTGCAGGTCCGATTGCTGATAGGCCATAACCGACCAGGTTGAGTGTGCCTTCCATTGTGTTGCCTTTCTGTTCGTGTTACTTACTAGCGGGAGCCAGCAAGTGGGTATTAATTTCTTTAGATCTAGTGCTCATCCGCCAGTGCTCCGGCGATGAACAAAGCTGTAAGTAGGGTGAAGATGTATGCCTGAAGGCATTGGACCATAAACTCGAAGAAAGTCATTCCGATGCCGAATGCAAAGGCAAATGGTGCAATTAACTTCACTCCGATCGCACCACTGAGCATATGTTCGCCGCCCAGGATGAAAACAAGTAGAAGTAAGTGACCGGCAAACATATTTGCAAAGAGACGGAGCGAAAGAGTTAGTGGGCGAACCAAGAAGAAGGTTGCAATTTCAATTGGTGTTAAAAGGATATAAACAGCTTTTGGAACACCTGGCATAAATGCAATGCCCTTTAGATATTTACCGAGACCATGTTTTTTAATTCCGACATAGTGGAAGACTCCAAAAGATATAAGAGCCAAAACATAAGGAAAGCCGACGTGAGACATTGTCGGGAATTGAAGAAGTGGAACAATTCCAAAGACGTTATTTGTAATAATGAAAGTAAAGAGCGAGAATAAAAATGGAACGAAGCGCATGAATTCGTGGCCGATGATTTCTTGGCCAATTCCATTTCGAACGAAGGCGTAAACAGATTCGCCAGCAAACTGTAATTTGCTTGGAACAACTGCTGCTTTACGAGAAGCAATAATGAAAAATACTGAGATCAGAATTACTGAGAAGAGAACCAAGAAAATTGGCTTAGTTGTGAATTCGTTATCCCCAAAAATTGGAGGGAGGTTGAAGTCGGCGGTGCTAGGTGGGACGAATCCTTCACCAGTCTCTGCAAACGCGAACTTGCGCACAAACACTCCTGTAAATAGTTAACTTTTGGGAAGTCATTTGAATCGGGCGTAACACTATTAGGAGTCCGTCCAAATCCAAAACCGAAAAGCGCTTAATTACGCCCGAAACGTAGCCAGGTTAAGTAGAGCGATGAGCCGGCTCCTAGGAGGAGTCCGCCCAGGAGAAAGAAGTTCTTGTCCAGCCAGTTGTCCAAGGCCCAACCAATACCGCCCCAAATAACTAGTCCTGAAAGCAGGTAGCCGAAAATTGACCACATTGCGCCCTCTTCATTGCCTCTAGCCATTAGTTTTCTCCAGACTTGAAATCAGCTTCCGAGCTCGCATTTGAGCCCTTAGTTTGCGGCAAAGGCAGTTGAAAGCGCAACTTAACAAATGCTCGGATCTCGCCGCCCAACCAGGCTGCCGTAATTAATAGAGCGCTGATTGCAAATGTTGGCCGATCTACGGTCTCAGGAGAGGTTGTCTTTGTCACAATGAGGAGCAGCGCACCCATCAAGATCACCTTTGCGAAGTAAGAGAACATCGCAAGCGCCATCGTTGCCATTGGATCTAGATTCTCAGAAATCTTTGAGATTAGTAAGTGAACCGAAAAATAAAGAATCACTGTGGCGCTCGCCAACATTGAGCCCCAAAGGCCAGAAGTACCTCTAATCAAAGATCCGGCAATAATAGAAATTGCTGCAACAGTAACCGCAGGAATTAGCGCACCGCGCCAGAGATTTGTTTCGCTACTTTGTTGTGGGATTTGTTGTGACATTTTTCGACACCAAACTCTTTCTGATTAAGGCCAACGATGATAACAAAATTGCGAGTCCAACAATTAGCGCCACCCAAATTGGAGCAAAGGCCGCAACCACTGTTGGGAATGCGAACATTGCAGTCCATAGATAAAGAATTGCAGATGTTCGGCGATGCGAATTTCCCATCGACAATAGCTTGTGATGTAGATGTTCTTTATCTGCAGCGAATGGTGAACGCCCGGCACGTAATCGGCGAACAATCGCCATGACCAGATCTAGCAGTGGTATCGCAAGAACTGTGAATGGAAGGAGCAATGGGAGTAACACTTTGCTTGAACTCTCATTTGTTATTGCATTTACATCAATCTGGCCGGTCAAAGTTATCGCAGCTGCCGATAGAAGTAAGCCCAAGAACATCGCACCAGAATCCCCCATAAAGATGCGGGCTGGGTGATAGTTGTGTGGCAGGAAGCCGATACAAATTCCAATAATTACTGCTGTTATTAAAGATGGTGCTCCTGCGCGATTTAGACCGTTTACAACCGCCAACAAGTAAGCAAAGCCAAAAAATGCCATTGCACAGATCGCAACAATCCCCGTCGCAAGGCCATCTAGTCCATCAACAAAATTTATTGCGTTGATAACAACCATTACGAACAAGATTGTTAAAAGCTGACCGATGCTTGGCGGCAGAATATAAATTCCATTTATTGGCAGCCAGAGGATTTGAACACCATGCAGAAGCAGAATTCCACCTGCCACTGCTTGGCCTGCAAATTTGGTGATTGAATCTAAATCATATAAATCATCTAATGCACCAAGAATCATGATGAAAGTTCCTGCTAGGAAAATTCCAGTAGCTTCGCGCCCAAAGGATTTTGCGACAAGTGGCAGGTGGCTTACAACTAAGAAGGTAATGGACATCGAAATCCACATACCAATCCCGCCCCAACGCGGCGTTACCTTGGTGTGTGTGTCTCTAGATCTGACATGAATAAATGCGCCAGCCTTAAGAGCTAGCGTCTTTATATATGGCGTAATCAGATAACAAATAGTCGCAGCAAATGCGATGGTTAGAAGAAATTCGCGCACGTTGAATTAACTTCTATCTGGCGTAGATAGGAAATTTTGCAGTCAAAGCATTTACTTCGCTTCGAATTGCCTTAGCCTTATTTTCATCGCCACCATCTTTGATTGCGCGTGCAATAAATGAAGCAATTTGTGACATCTCCGGAACACCCATTCCTTGGGTTGTTGTTGCGGCAGTTCCGACTCGGATACCGCTTGTTACTGCTGGTGTCTCTGGGTCGTAAGGAATTGAATTCTTATTAAGAACAATTCCGGATGCACCACAGCGCTCATCGGCAACCTTGCCATTTACGCCAGTAGATCGAATATCAATTAAAGCTAGGTGGGTCTGGGTTCCGCCAGAAACAGCACGCATTCCCTCTTTTTCGAGATCTGCTGCAAGTGCTTTGGCATTAACAATTACATTCTTTGCATATGTCTGATATTCAGGTGTTGCACACTCTTTAAGTGCAACTGCTTTTCCAGCAACTGCGCTCATGATTGGGCCACCTTGCATGCCTGGGAATACCGCTTTATCAATAGCAGCAGCATGTTCAGCCTTTGAAAGAATCATTCCGCCGCGTGGTCCGCGCAATACTTTGTGAGTTGTAAAGGAGACAACATCTGCATATGGCACAGGTGATGGGATTGCCTTTCCGGCAACGAGTCCGATGAAGTGTGCGGCATCAACCCACATGATTGCGCCAACTTCGTCGCAAATCTTCCGAACGGTTTCGAAATCGATAAGGCTTGGGTATGCGGTTGCGCCCACGCAAATCATCTTTGGCTTATTTGCAATAGCGTTATCGCGAAGCTCGTCGTAATCGATTAGTTCATCTTCTTGGCGAACGCCATATGAAAAAATATTGAACCACTTACCTGAGAAGTTAACTTTCGAACCATGAGTTAAATGGCCACCATGAGGAAGTGACATTGCAAGAACGCTATCCCCTGGCTTGGTGAATGCTTGATAAACCGCAACGTTCGCGCTGGCACCAGAATGCGGCTGTAGGTTTGCATGTTCGGCTCCGAACAATGACTTTGCTCGTTCGATTCCAATAATTTCGACTTTATCTACTTCTTCGCAGCCACCGTAATAGCGCTTGCCTGGATAACCTTCGGCATACTTATTTGAAAGCGTTGACCCCATTGTTGCTAACACAGCTGGTGATGTGAAGTTCTCGCTTGCAATCAATTGCAAATTCTTCTGCTGACGAACTAGCTCACTAATAAGAACTGCAGCAATATCTGGATCTTGTGCCTGAAGGGCGTTGAAATCTGGGCCGTAGAAGGCTTCACTATCCTTTTGAGTCATGGATGAACCTTATTCCTTGGCAAGTTCAATTGCCGAGTCGACTTTCCTTAAATCCTCTAATGTGATTGCGCCAACACGGGAAAGTAGCAATTTTTCGCCAGTTTGCACGATGACTGTCGATAGCGGACCGCTTTCTAGCTCGCCGATGTCAAGGAGTTCAAGGTTATGTGGATTCGTGACAGTTTGTATCGAACCTTCGCCGGCAAGGGTCGCCGATGCAATTGCCAATGGGCCAGTGGCGTTAAGCACTTCAAGAGTTTGGATTTTATTTGGCATCCGCACTGCAAAATTTTTCAGGTGGCCGCCATCGCCTAGATCCCAACTTAAGGATTGATTCTGTGGCAAATTAAAAGTCAACAACCCTGGCCAAAATTCTTCTGCCAGCTTGCTTACACCAGCCGTCATTCCCTGAGCCAAACCACTTAAGGTTCGAGCCTTCCCAATTAAAACTTGTGCCGCAATACCTGGCGGATCATTTCGTAATTGATGTAGTCGATTTACTGCAGCAAAACTAAAGGCATCACAGGCATAAACATAACTGTGCTCGAGCGGCAAAATAACGACTTCACCGCGCCCAATTCCCGCAACAACTTTCTCGATCATTTTAAATTCTCAATCACCTTGGCAAGTGAACCATCGACCAATGCATGTATCGAGGTCCCCTGCGGTAGATACTCTTCAGAGAAAATTTCACCGCGCTCGTGGATTGCAGATACTAAATCTCCCCTGGTAAATGGAATCACGGTGTTGATTTCAACTTTCGGTCTTGGTAGTGCAGCTTCGATTGCCGCAACCAAGGTATCGATTCCAAATCCGGTGCGCGCGGAAAATGCAAAACTGTGCGGCTCTTCACGCAATAGTTGCATCAGTTTTTCTGGCGGAGCAATATCTGCTTTGTTGATGGCAATTATCTCGGTGATTTCGCCGCCACCAATCTCTGTTATTACTTCACGCACTGCCCTAATTTGTTCTTGTGGATCTGGGTGCGAGCCATCTACAACGTGCACAATTAAATCGGCGCCTGAAACTTCTTCTAGCGTAGATTTAAACGCTTCAATCAATTGATGTGGCAGATGTCGAACAAATCCCACGGTGTCAGACAAGGTGTAGATCCGACCATCTGAAGATGTTGTTTTTCGAACTGTTGGATCCAGAGTTGCGAAGAGTGCGTTTTCAACTAGAACTCCGGCATCAGTCAATCTGTTCATCAGAGATGATTTACCCGCATTGGTGTAGCCAGCAATCGCTACTGATGGGATGTTATTGCGGCGGCGCTCTTGGCGTTTAGTATCTCGAGCAACTTTCATCTCTTTAATTTCGCGACGCAGCTTCGCCATCTTGTCATTGATTCGACGGCGATCTGTTTCAATCTTAGTTTCACCAGGACCGCGGCCACCGATTCCGCTGGCGCCACCAGATTGTCTCGAAAGTGAGTCACCCCAACCACGAAGTCTTGGTAGTAAATAAGTCATCTGCGCTAATTCAACTTGGGCTTTACCCTCACGGCTCTTTGCGTGTTGGGCGAAGATATCTAAAATAAGAGCAGTCCGATCAACAACTTTTACCTTTACTTTACTTTCAAGATTACGCAGTTGGGCCGGTGAAAGTTCACCATCGCAGACAACGGTGTCCGCACCAGTGTTTACTACTGATTGACGAAGTTCCATCACTTTTCCAGAACCAATAAAGGTTGCAGGGTCCGCTTTATCTCGCCGTTGGATTAAGCCATCTAAAACTTCTGAACCAGCTGTTTCGGCTAAGGCGGCTAATTCCTTTAGAGAATTCTCTGCATCTTGCGCAGTGCCTTCAGTCCAGACTCCAACTAAAACAACTTTCTCTAAGCGAAGCTGGCGGTATTCGGCATCTGAAATATCCTGTAATTCAGTTGATAATCCAGATACCCGACGCAGTGCTTGGCGATCTTGTAAATCAGCCTGGTTACTTTCCCAATCTTCAACTTTATTCTCAGCAGCATCAAACTCGGCTGCTACTTTGGCTGATTCGGCCAACAAGTCATTGATATTTAACTTGTCATTACTCACAAATATTTACTCAAATCATGATCTTCAATTAACACTGCTGGACCAGTAAGAATCGCATTGCTATGTGAATCAATTTCAACACTTAAGCGACCGCCTGGTGGATTAATAATCCAATTTGCGGGAAGTCTTTTACCTTTTTTAAGTGAAGCCGCAAGTGCTACAGCGCAGGTTCCGGTCCCGCAAGATTTTGTCTCACCAACCCCACGTTCGTGAACTCGCATTTTTAATTCACCATCAGGCAAGAACTGCACAAATTCAACATTTACGCCATCTGGGTATTCGTCATCCGGTTCAACAATTGGTGCGGTTAATAGATCTCCAACTTGATTGATGTCATCCACAAACACAACTGCATGCGGATTTCCCATATCGATGTTGTAACCAGTCCAGGTGTGACCATTTGTAGTTGCAGAAATTTCGCCAAAGACTTCACGAATCTGCCCCATGTTTACAGTTATGTCACCAGTTTCTGGAACTGATAAATATTTCATGCCATCGCGAGTATTAATTGGAAAAATCCCAGCTGCTTGGTGGCCTTTCTCCGTTAAATACTTTGCCATCACGCGAATACCGTTGCCGCACATTTCAGCAATCGAGCCATCGCTATTGCGGTAATCCATAAACCATTTACCGCTATCTTTTCCGATTCGAATAAAACCGTCGCAGCCAATTCCAGTTTTTCGATTACAGATTGCCTGAACTTGTTCGGCCGAGATTTCAACTTTGTTCTCTGGATCAAAGATCAGTACAAAGTCGTTCTCAGTTCCGTGTCCGTAGGTTCCAATCATGATTTGAGAATAGCCTGTAGGACTGAATCCGTGCGCTCTGAAAGATTTGATGTCGCGCTAAGCCAGGTAATCCGTAGATCTTTACTGAACCAGGTTTCCTGGCGTCTGGCATATTGCCGGGTTGCTCGGGCGGTATCTTCGCGGGCAAAAGCATCGTCAAATTCGCCATGCTTCATTCTGATGATTTGGGCATATCCAATTGCTGCTTGCGCAGTTCGGCCTTCAAGAATTCCATTATCGATTAAGGATTCAACCTCATCAACAAAACCCAAATCCCACATTCTTGAAACTCGATTATCAATTCTTGCATCAAGAGTTTCGCGATTCATAGCTAGCCCAAATTGCATTGCATCTGGATACTTCGACGAATCGACTCGAGGCAACACAGCGGTAAACGGCTTCCCAGTAATCTCAATAACTTCCAGAGCTCGGACCACGCGGCGCACATTCTCTTTTGGTATCGCAAGACCAGCAGCGGGATCTAATTTTGAAAGTCTTTCATGCATGGCATCGCCACCGATTTTTTCCGCCTCGGTGCTCAATTTCTCGCGAACATCTGGGTCGGTCTCAGGAAAATTGAGATCATCGAGTATGGCCTTTATATAAAGTCCGGTTCCGCCAACTACTACAACGTTCTTGCCTTGGTTTCGTAGTTGATCAATCTTTTCCCGAGCCACTTCTTGATACCAAGAAACACTTACATCCGCTTTGACGCTTACGACATCGAGAAGATGATGTGGGATTGCCTTTCGCTCTTCCAGAGTCAACTTCGCAGTTCCGATATCCATGCCTTTATAGAGTTGCATTGAATCTGCGCTGATTATTTCTGCCTTCAATTCTTTGGCGACTGCAACCGCTAAATCACTTTTCCCGGTGGCTGTTGCCCCAGTAATGATTATTAGTTTGCTCATAAATTAAGAGCGGGCCTTAAGTTGTGACAGCGTTGGCATTCCAACCATAATCGCAGTTGATCCACTCTCTTTACTTCTGGCTTCAGTGGCGTCGCCGCCGCGAGTATTACGAATTGAAATTGGTGCGTCTTCGGCCAAAATAAAGTTAGGTGAGGCTTTGGTGATTTTGCTAATTACCGCATCCCCCGGTCTTGGTGAATTGCCTTCTTCAACTGCAAAGTGAGCAAGTCTAAAATCTTTTGTTCGTCCAGTCATTCGAGCCTTGCCATCGTCGCGACGACCTTCATAATCCGCGACCAAGATTTCTTGTTCGGTGCCTACAACTTCTTGGTTAACGATTTGCGACATCTCTTGCTGCAAAATATGTAGTGCGTCGTAACGCTCCTTCATCACAGCGTCACTTATTTGATCCGGCATAGTTGCAGCAGGTGTGCCTGGGCGTTTTGAATATTGAAAAGTGTAAGCAGCAAGAAACTTGGCTTGCTTAACCAGGTCCATAGTTGCCTGGAAATCTGCATCGGTCTCGCCTGGAAAACCCACGATGATGTCGGTAGTAATTGTGGAATCTGGGATTGCGGTGCGAACTTTTTCGATAATTCCTAAGTAGCGATCACTGCGATACGAACGGCGCATCGCCTGCAAGATTTGATCAGATCCTGATTGCAGTGGCATATGAAGATGTGGCATCACATTTGGTGTTTGCGCCATCGCGGCAATTACATCATCTGTGAAATCGCGCGGATGTGGTGACATAAAGCGAACGCGTTCTAGCCCTGGAATCTCGCCACATTTTCGGAGCAGCTTTGCAAATGCACCACGGTCGCCAAACTCGACGCCATATGCATTTACATTTTGCCCAAGCAGAGTCACTTCGATAACACCTTGATCAACTACGGCCTTAATTTCATTCAAGATATCGACTTCGCTGCGATCTTTTTCGATTCCGCGTAGTGATGGAACTATGCAGAATGTGCAAGTGTTGTTGCAGCCAACCGAAACTGAAACCCATGCGCTAAATGCAGAATGGCGACGCGCAGGTAAGGTTGAAGGAAAATGTTCTAGTGACTCTTTAATCTCGACTTGAGATTCTTCTTCGATCCGGGCTCGTTCTAAGAGTGTTGGCAGCGAACCAATATTGTGGGTTCCAAATACGACATCAACATATGGCGCCCGTTTGATAATTGAATCTTGATCCTTCTGGGCCATACATCCGCCGACAGCGATTTGAAAATTTGGATCAATCTTCTTGCGCGGAGCCAAGAATGAGAGATTTCCATAAAGCTTGTTATCGGCATTTTCACGAACTGCGCAGGTATTGAAAACAACTAAGTCGGGATCGCTCCCTTCGAGTGCTTGCACATATCCAGCATCAAGCAATAAACCCGAGATACGTTCGGTGTCATGTGCATTCATCTGACAGCCATAGGTTTCAACCACAAATGATCTGGCTTGTAATTGGCTGCTCACGCGAGCAATCTTACTTATCTATCGTTGCTTCCCAATAATTCACGCATAATCCGACCTGATATCGAATGACTAAATCCTTTGCGTGAGAGCAAGCCGTGAACCCTTCGATAAACAACATCATGGTCAAGGTGTGAACAGGAACGATATTTGCGCTCTGCCAAGGTCATGGCCATCTTGTATTCATCTTCATCATCAATGTTTTCGAGGGTCTCGTCAATTATGTCTTGTGAAACCCCTTTAAATTTTAACTCTTGGCCGATCGAGCGCTTTGATAATTTCTTCTGGCGCTGTCTTGACTCGCTCCAAATTTGAGCGAATTCCAAATCGTTAAGTAAGCCTTGCAGTTCTAATTCATCTAGAACTGCGGCCGCAATGTCATCCTCTACGCCACGCTTTTTGAGATGTGCATGAAGCTCGGCCCTACTCTTCGCTCTCGGCGCCAACGCATAATGCGCAGTCGTGAGTGCGAAAGAGTAGGGATCTGCCTCAATCTCTTTATTATTAATCAATTTCTTAGAAATCAACCTCGGCGGTTGCTTCATCAATTGCAGCTACTAGTTCAGCATCGACAACGACTGGAACATAGTGTTCGCGAATCTTCTTCTCGATGTCATTTGCAAGATCAGGATTATCGATTAAGAATGCACGAGCATTCTCTTTTCCTTGACCAAGTTGATCTGCTTCGTAGGTATACCAAGCGCCAGCCTTCTTTACGACACCGACTTCAACGCCGAGGTCGATAAGTGAGCCTTCGCGTGAGATTCCGACGCCATAAATAATGTCGAATTCTGCTTGCTTAAATGGTGGGGCCATCTTGTTCTTAACAACTTTGACGCGAGTTCGGTTTCCGACTGCATCGTTGCCATCCTTAAGAGTTTCAATACGACGAATATCTAGACGGATTGAAGCGTAGAACTTAAGCGCTTTTCCACCTGTCGTTGTCTCTGGTGTTCCGAAGAAGACACCGATCTTGTCACGCAATTGGTTGATGAAAATTGCAGTGGTATTTGATTGGTGAAGTGCACCAGTAATTTTACGAAGCGCTTGTGACATCAAACGTGCCTGCAAGCCCATATGTGAATCGCCCATCTCGCCTTCAATTTCTGCGCGAGGTGTAAGAGCGGCAACTGAGTCAACAACGATTACATCGATTGCGCCAGAGCGAACCAACATATCCATGATCTCGAGTGCTTGTTCACCAGTATCTGGTTGTGAAACCAGAAGTGCATCAATATCTACACCCAACTTACGGGCATACTCTGGATCAAGTGCATGCTCGGCATCGATGAAGGCTGCGATACCGCCAGCTCGTTGCGCATTAGCAATTGCATGTAGTGCAACAGTTGTCTTACCTGAAGATTCTGGTCCGTAGATTTCTACGATACGACCACGAGGTAAGCCACCAATTCCAAGTGCGATATCTAACGCAACTGAACCAGTTGAAATAACTTCCATAACTTGTGGGCCGCGATCGCCCATCTTCATAACTGAACCCTTACCGAATTGACGCTCGATTTGGGCAAGTGCACTGTCTAAGGCTTTGGTGCGATCTGAAGTGTTTTTATCTATCTTTTCAGATTGTTTATCCGGCTGTTCTTTAGCCATTTTTTTGACCTTTCATCGATCATCGTTATCGGTCCTGAAGGTACGGAAGGCCACCGACGGCAGAGGCTAGGCATCTGCGGAAGTGTGGAACCGCTCAGGCTGGGTATATCCGAGCCTTTAGCTGTTAAGCCGCTGGCGCGAATGGGTCAAGGGTAGCCGAACACCTGTTCGAATAGCAACAACACGCCGGCTCGGTGAGCTTTAAATTCTTCTATCGGAATTTGGCGGGCATCTCTGGATTGTGGGCAACAACGCCCTTCCAGATATCTCCTGGTTCTTGGCCCATTACTAATGCTTGTTCAACTGTCACGCCACCTAATTCGGCATGAACGGTATCTCTGGAATATGTTGTTGGATCTGGAAAGTATTCGGCAATGCGAGCGCGCAATTCAGTAATTCGCATTTAGCTCTGCCCGATTAATTCTTTGAAGTTAGCGCCACGCTGATCTGTTCGGCTTGGTGCGCTGATTCAGCCGGGGTAAGTGGCGAGGCAACTTGGCCCAATAGCCAATGCAGAACCAGACTTGAATTATCTAGTCCGAAGATTTTGGTCAATAACTCCTGCACCACTGCCCAGAGTGGATGCGTGCCGATGGTTACAAAGGCTGCGATATCTGTCGGATCTGTAACGGTCATTTTTCGCAGTGCCGGATCCCCCGAAATTTCTCGCGAGAGGATTAGTAGCGCATCCTTCGGTGTTGGCGCACTCTTGGCCAAATCAGCAAGACGTAGAATTTCAGATTCCAGCAGGCTAAACATCATCTCTTCTTTATCTGCAAAGTGGTTATAGACCGTGGCTCTTGAAACTTGAGCACGAGCAGCTATATCCACCATGTTCGATTCATAAGAACCGACCTCGCCGATTACGATTTTCGCACCCGAAAGGATTGCGGTTCGCGAGCGTTGGGCTGGGGCTAAAGTCATTGGATTATTGGCGTTATCCAGGAATATCGTCGCTAGCGAAAGCTAAGCGGCGGCTTCTACAACGCTGAGTGAAGGCGCCTCTGTTGCACGAATCGCAACTGATACATCATTAATAACTGTTAGCAAAGATAGATCTAGTGCTTGGCAGATTGAATTCAAAAGTTCGGATGAAGCTTCTTTCTGGCCACGTTCTACTTCAGATAAATACCCAAGAGAGACTCGTGCTGCTTTAGCAACATCACGAAGTGTGCGACCTTGCGAAATGCGTGCTTGACGCAGAGCGCTACCGATATGGGTGCGCAGCAGGGTTGCTTCTTTTAACGGGCTCACAGGCTAAGGATACGCGAAAAAGTGGCTAATGCGCTCTCAATTGTGGCATTTCTTACCGTGGCGCGATTGCCCGAAATCGAAAGTTCTACGGCGATTACCTCTTTTTTGCTAGCGATTGCTAACCAAACTGTTCCTGCACTTTTGCCATAGGCCTTGCCCGGGCCGGCGACTCCGGTAGTTGAAATCGCATAATCTGTTTTAAATAAAGTGCGGGCGCTGCTGGCCATTTCTTTTGCGACCTCTTCGGAAACTGCTGTGTGTTTTGTAATAATCTTTTTTGGGACATCCAATAACTTTGTCTTGCTGGCATCGCTATATGTTGTGATTCCACCAAGAAAAACTTCTGATGATCCAGCCACTTCGGTGATTGCTGCACCTAATCCGCCGCCAGTTAAGGACTCTGCCACAGCTACAGTTTTACCAGCCTTAATTAATTGTTTGACAACGGTTTCTGCCAGTTCAATATTTTTCATAGCTCGCCTTACTTCTTGATTACATTCTTAAAGTAGTCGTAGCCAGTCTTAATTGTTAAATAAATTGCGATTGCCATGAAGGCATCTCTTGGAATATGTAGCCAGTTTGGCAGAGGCAGAATGTAGAAACCTACGCCAAATCCTTGGAAAGCTGCTTTAAGTTTTCCGCCCTTACTTGCCGGAATCACGCCCGCTTTGATAACAGTTAAACGCAGAATTGTGACCGAAACTTCACGAACCAGAATAAGAATTGTGACCCACCACCATAAGTTTCCTTGCATGGATAGGCCGACCATTGCGGCACCGATTGCGACTTTATCTGCAACTGGATCTAAGAAAGTTCCGAAACTTGTGATCTGTTGTCGTGAGCGAGCTATTCGACCATCTAGAAAATCAGTGAGGCCGACTAGAAAAAATCCGGTCCATGCAATTATCTGCCAGACCCAATCATCGCCGCCATTTTTAAAAAGTGCGTAGCAGCAGAATGGGACTGCAACCAGACGAGAGATAGTTAAGGTATTTGGCAGATTTAGGAATTTCATAGTGGCACCGCAATTAAATCTACGCCAGAAACTTCGGTAACTACTGCATCAACATATTCGCCAACTTTGTATTTTGCCCGCCCTTTTATAAAGGTAGAACCATCAACTTCAGGTCCTTGATGTTCGGCTCGGCCTTCTTGGTTAGCTTCATCTTCAATCAGGACTCGAACATGTTCGCCTATTCGCTCTTCGGCACGCTGCATTAAAAACTCATCTACCAATTTAGATAGTAGTTCTACTCGAGAATTAATGACATCTTGATCAACTTTATCGGCCAAGGTAAGTGCTTCGGTCTTATCTTCATCGGAATATCCAAAGACCCCGATGGCATCAAGTCTGGCCCGTGATAGAAAATCAACTAGCTCATCAAACTCTTCTTGGGTTTCCCCTGGAAATCCAACTATTACATTTGAGCGAATTCCAGCTTCGGGCGCGAGTGCTCTAATTTGAGTAATCAAATGTAGAAAAGATTCGGTGTCACCAAATCGGCGCATTCTGCGTAAAACTGTTGCACTTGCATGCTGGAATGACATATCAAAATAAGGCAGAACTTTTGGAACCGAGACCATGGCCTGAATGAGTGATGGTCGCATCTCTGCCGGCTGTAAATATGAAAGCCGAATCCGTTCTACACCAGGAATCTTTGCAATTTCAGGCAGCATATTTTCAAGAACTTTCATATCTTTGAAATCTTTGCCATATGAAGTTGTGTTCTCGCTGACCAAGAAAAGTTCTGAAACTCCCTGCGTTGCAAGCCACTGTGCCTCTTCAATGATTTCGGTCGGGCGCCTTGAAACAAAGGAGCCGCGGAACATTGGAATCGCGCAGAACGAGCATCTGCGATCACAGCCCGAAGCAATTTTTAACGGAGCGATTGGTGCAGAATCTAGACGCTTGCGAGAGAGTGGTTGATTAGGTTGAGTTAAATTCTGGCGATCGGCAGGTGCGATTGGTAATAACGCCCGGCGATCTTTTGGTTTGTGTGCGGCAATCGAGCCACCAGCCACAATTGTCTGTAATCGCATTGAAATATCTTCATAGTCATCAAAACCTAAAATTGCATCAGCTTCTGGAAGCGCCTCAGAAAGTTCGTTTCCGTATCGCTCGGCCATGCAGCCAACTGCAACAACTGCTTTCGTTGTGCCATTTGTCTTGAGTGAATGAGCCTCTAGCAGCGCATCCACGGAATCTTTCTTGGCGCTTTCAATAAAGCCACAAGTATTAACTAAAGCTACTTCGGCAAGTGCAGGATCAGAAACTAAGGTCCAGCCATCTGCAGATAATCTTCCGGCAAGTTCTTCGGAATCAACTTCATTGCGTGCACACCCTAGAGTTACAAGCGCGACGGTACGAGGCCGCTTGCTAGCAATTGTGCTCTGTTGATCGGTGGCGCTCATCTGCGCCATCTTACAGTGGGTTAAGTTTTAAGTAGTACTTAACCGTTATTTGAACCACTCGGTGTGAAGGAGAGATGAACTACTTCCCCAATTCCACCAGGAGTTCCGATTTCTTGGCCATTTACATTAAGTGAAACTGCTGCGGCATTTCCAATTGTGGCTTGGAGTAGTTGATCCTCGGTAAAGGATTTAGTCTCACCAACCTTTATAGAACCACTAAAGATTTGAGC
>JACCDP010119765.1_pt1 | contig 30606 bp, 23 predicted proteins | sample 7445841 | NCBI WGS metagenome assembly JACCDP01 (sample SAMN15323441, study PRJNA562643) | freshwater metagenome | isolation source: river surface water | place: USA:Blue River Watershed | collected 2017-08-17 | reverse complement strand
TCTGACTCTGAAGAAAAGAGTTTAATAATACATGAGGAATAAAACTTAGTAGCCTGACCACCAGAAGGCTGCTGGCTAGTATACATAGCATTGATATTGTTACGAGACTGAGAAATAAGAACAAGCAAAGTTGGCTTAACTTTATTGTTTGCATAGTTAAGCATTTTCCATGCGTTACTAAAGTCACGGGATTCTGCTCCAATCTGTTTAGTATTTTCTAATGCCTTCATTTCATCTGTATCTTTTTCAAAGTAGATTGCAGGAAGCATTGATGTAATAGAGTCAACAACGATGAGGTCAACTCCAGCATTCATAAGGCCAACACCAACATCAACCATATCGCTGATTGTTCGTGCTTGAGAATAGATTAATTTTTCTGGGTCAACGCCCAAAGATCTTGCCCAATCTTCTGAGTATGACATCTCTGAATCAATCCATGCACACAACTTTCCTTCTGCCTGGGCTAGAGCAATCATCTGAAGACACATAGAAGACTTTGCTGAAGACTTTGATCCCCAAATCAATACCTGTCTGCCGTAAGGAAGCCCACCACCTAGAGCACGGTTTAGTCCAAAACTAGGAGTAGGTTGATACTCATAGTTGACACCAACTCCACTACCCAATCTCTTTCTTAACTTGGGGTCTAACTGTGCTAACGCTTCTTCGATACTAACTGACATGTACATCCTCCAATGTTACGGTTCCGTCTTTAGTTTTACCAAAATTAAATTTGTAAGATTTTCCTTCTTCAATTGTCATGTATGCTTTTGCAAAAGATGTCGGGAAAACTGTTATGGAGTGTAGTTCTCTATTTGTATCTGCAAGTGTAAGAGATGCCATTTTCTTTCCAGTCTTTGTAGTTCTTGGCTTAAATGAAACAACAAACATCTCTTCATCTTTGTATGGAAGTTGCTTATAACCTAAGAACTTTACAAGCGCATTTGAAGATCCCCTTATTTCATCAGCAGGAATTGCAGAGACAATCCTATTGTCATTACAGAGAACCAGGTAAGTACGACCAGTCTCAATAGTGGTTGCTTCTTCATCAAATATACCAACACTGCCAGTCTTGTCCAAAACTTCAACTCGTGACCATCCTGTTCCTCGTTTAATTGATTTTACCATACCAAGTAAAACATAAGATCCCTTTTCTTCAAATTCTTCTACATCCTGTATAAATGCATAGTAATGTGATGGGATAGTAATGTTAAACTCTGGAAGGTTTAAATACTCGTAAAGGTTTTCCTTAATCTGAGTATCGTTTCTTGGGTTGTCACTAAATGTTAGTGCTCCAACCATGTTCATAGCCTGCAGTGCACGACTATTTACTCCATTGCCTTTAGTAAATGTAAACTCTTCAACCTCTTTAAAAGTCTTAAATGGTCTTGCAGCAATATACTTTTCTGCAATATTGCTAGAAATATATTTAATACCAGTCAATCCAAATCTAATTCCTTTGCCTTCAATCTTAAAGTCAAAGTCTGAGTCATTTATATGAGGAAGTTTTACGGGAATACCCATACGCTTTGCCTCGATTAGATACTCGGTTCTATTATCTTTGTCTTTTTCATTTTTTAATAGGGCAAACATAAACTCTAGTGGATAATAATACTTTAGCCACGCCGTCCAATATGAGAGAGTAGAGTAAGCAACTGCGTGACTTTTGTTAAAAGAGTATCCAGCATGTGCTTCAAAATCGTGCCACAAGTCCTTAGCCTCGTTAGGAGAAATATAAGCGGATGCACCTGATACAAATCTGTCTTTGAATACATCAAACTCCTTAGCATCTTTTTTCTTTCCAATGATCTTTCTAACTTTATCTGCTTCCGACATGGACATACCGCCAAGGTGTACGCATGCTTGCATAACTTGTTCCTGGTATAAAACGCAACCATAAGTATCCTCCGTAAATGGTTTCATGATTTGGTGACTATAAGATACGTTTTGCTTTCCGTGCTTACGTGCAATGTAGTCTTTACCAATTGTATTCATAGCGCCTGGACGAACAAGAGCATTTGATGCAGCAAGTTCGTTAAAGTTCTTTACACCCATCTTAACAAGAAGGTTTGTGTATGGGGTTGCTTCACACTGAAACACACCCTTTGTATACCCGTCAGAAAGCATCTCATAAATCTTTGGATCTGCAAGATCAAGCGAATGTAAGTCAATATCCTTGTAATGATTTTCTTTAATCATTGCTACTGCATCTTGAATAACACTAAGAGTCTTTAGACCAAGAGCATCAATTTTAATTAGACCAATACGCTCTGCCTCTTCCATATCAACTCCAACAACAGGAATTCTTTCATCTGATCCTGGTGCAGAGCGTGTTTCCATTGGTGCATATCTAAAGATTGGGTCTTTACTTGTTACAACTCCTGCTGCGTGAATTCCAGTACCACGAATGCGACCACGAAGTTGTTCTCCGTATATCTCAACCTCTGGATACTTTTCCCTAAACTCTCTTGTTGACTTTGATGTACAGAAGTCTTCCCAAGTATCTACAAGTTTAAGAACCTTGTTAACATCTGTCAAAGGAATATTTAGTACTCGTGCCACATCTCGCACAACACCTTTATCTTTAAACTGAAGAAATGTAGCAATAGATGCAACATGTCGATACTGTCTAACAAGATAGTCTTTTACTTCATCACGACGAGAGTCTTGAATGTCTGTGTCGATATCTGGAAAGTCATTACGTTCTGGATTAATAAAGCGGAAGAACAGAAGTCCATACTTAATTGGATCAACGTCTGTAATTCCAAGAGCATAACAAACCAAAGAACCCGCTGCAGATCCACGACCTGGGCCTACCATAATGCCTTCTTTTTTAGCCCAAGCAATCATGCTTTGAACTACAAGGAAGTACGGAGCAAACTTTTTATCCTTAATGATTTCAAGTTCTTCTTCAACTCTTGCAATGTATTCTGGGTTATCAGCAAAACCTCTTTGCTCCAAACCCTCATAAGCAATCTTCTTTAATTCTTTATCTGGACTCTTGTACTGTACAGGAAGAAGGTTCATTCCATCTTGGATTCCGTAGTCTCCTACTGTCTCTGCTAATAGGAGTGTATTTGAGTAGATGTCTGGTCGATCAATACCCTGGGCTTCCATGGCTGCTTTCATCTCTTCATAAGACAAAAGGTGAATGTCAAACTTATTAAATGTTATCTGACGGTCTTCACCATAAAGATAGTCAAGACGCTCCATCATGTTTTCTTTTTTCTTTGACTTTTCGTATGTAGTGTCCTTTAACACTTTTCCATGTGTGTTCATGAGTAACTTAAACTCTTGAACTTCTTTTTGTGATGAGTCAACGTGGTGGCAGTCTGGTGTAACAACAACCTTAACCTCAAACTCATCTGCAAGTTCGATAAGATACTTATTGATGTGTGCTTCATTGTGAGGCATCACCTCAATGTAGTAGTCGTCTGCAAAACGATCCTTAAACCAAGAGATATACTTCTTGGCAAGAGCAAACTCTTCTTCTTCTAATGCTTTGACAAGTACGCTACTTGGACAAGCAGAGGTAACGATAATACCCTCTTTATACTTTTCCAAAATAGTAAAGTCAAATCTTGGCTTCTTGAAGAAACCATCTGTCCAAGACAGTTCGCTAATCTTATTTAAGTTTTCTAAACCAATTTGATTCTTGGCTAGAAGGATAATGTGGTTATAGACAAGATCTTGTTGACCTTCTCTTTCAGACTTATCTCGTGTATCAGATATGTCTGCACACATGTATCCCTCTAGCCCAAGAATTGGCTTAATGCCCTTTGCTTTTGCAATACGGTGCAGTTCCCTATGCCCAGATAAAGTACCGTGGTCAGTGATTGCTATTGCAGGCATCCCTAACTCAACTGCACGGTTCACGTATTCTTCTGGAGTAGCAATCCCATCAAATAATGAGAAGTGTGTATGGACATGTAAGCCGACGTAGTTCATATTACCAATCAGTGTTGGTAGATGAAGTTACAGATGGAGTATCAAACCCCAAATAGAACGCTTCTTGTTCCGCATATGGAACCTTGCGTAGTGCTGACTCTAGTGGATAAGGCTTGATTTCTCCCCAATTAAATGGTTCCTTATCTGGTGCAGATGGAATAAGTGTATAGTTGGTCTCAGTACCCTGACCATTACGCTTCAACTTCCACTGTACATTTGAGATGCTTCCCGTTTCAAGTGCATACTCACGAATTGTGTTGAATGATGACTGCTTGCTGATACCCATTGACCAGATTGCAACGTATGGTGCTTCGATACCGTCGTCAACTAGAACGTTGCAGTAAAAACGAAGACGTGCTCTCCAGCCAGCCTTTGGATCCTTACGGTGCATCTCTTCTGCCCAGTCACGACCTTCTGTATCCATTGTATCTACAGCCTTGCGCTTGTAGTCCTTTGGGTTTGTATGCTCTGATACAACAATTGCTAGACCACGATCAGCACTGTAGTTTGCTGAGTCTTCATCAAGTTCTTCTAAAAATCTAATCTTTACTGATTGACCATCAGCAAGTTTTAGCCACTTAACCTTTGGACCATCTGATGACTTTGGGCCATCCAAGATAGCGCCAATTTCTTTTATTCCTCTTAGTATTGCCATGTGTTTTCTCCTTTTGTGTTTTGTATTAGTTTAGCATAGACTGTATTGATTTGTCAAACTGGAAGTCCAGTTCTTTAATTGACGTATCGTCCATGTCGCCTATATCTTTATATTGTTTATTTAGTTGTATAACAGATACACGAGAACCAAGTTTTTCAACTATCTTAGTTTTCATATTTCCACCTGCTTCATCGTTGTCTGCAATAACAATTATATCATTGAAGTACTTTTGAAGCAATTCTATTTGTATGTTTGAAACATTTGAGCCAAGGGTTGCTACTGCAGGAAAACCACACTGGTCAAGCCTGATCGCATCAAATGAAGACTCTACAACATATACATTTCCAGATGTTTTTACTCTGTGAAGATTAAAAAGTGTTTTTGATTTTGGAAGTCCTGGAGTATTCTTAAACTCTTTTCCCTCAATCGACCTACCAACAAACCCAATAGGTAACCCATCTGGACTATGAACTGGTACTGTTACCATGTCCTGCTTATCTGAATAACCCAGAGAAAACTTTGATGCAGATTCTTTTGTTATCTTTCTATAATTAAAATAATTCTTTGCTCTGTCAGAAGACAACAAGTTGTTGTGCAAACGCTTAAGAACCAATTCATCAAACAAGGTAAACTCTGGTTTTTTGTAAAGAGCCTTGTCAATGTCTGTTTCAATGCTTGTCTCTGTTTCCTTACTCTTAATAAATCTTGCAGCCTCAAAGTAAGTTCTGTTTGACATGTGCATAACAAACTCAGTCAGACCAGTCACATGGTGGCATGCAAAACAAAAGAAGGTTCCGTCGTTCTTGTCTATTTCTCCTGCTGGGGTTCTATTATTATTGTGATATGGACAAAAGATTATATAGTCTGAGTCTACCTCAGATTCAATCGTTACACCTGTTCCTGTGAGAACTCTTTTGATTTGCTCTTTTGTGTATAGATTGGTGTGCTTCCGTCTATTCCTGCTATCCATTCGCTTTGTTTTCTCCCCGTATATGTTCCGTGTACTGTTAGTTGAAATTCAAAATATTTTTTCTTATGATTATAGTCTAGTGTAAAGTCTGGTAATATGTCAAGCCTTGGTACGTAGCCTGATAACCGCATCTCTGATTCAAGTAGTCTAACGTATTCTGCCTTAAGTCTGCCAAGTGCTGACTCATCATGAATAACCCCGTCAAGGTAGAACTTCTTGATAGGCTTATGATGATAGAAGGTAGGAGGAATGTTTTCCTTACTTTTAGACATACCATATTATAACTACTTATCTTCAAAGTCTTTGTACCTGTAGTATCCCTTGTCAAAGTCGACCTGTACAAGGAAGTCCCCCATAAATCCATTACGATTCTTACGAAAAGCACACTCAATGACATCGCTATTTGATGCTCTTCCAAGAGCAATAACCCAGTCAGCATCGTAGGCAATCTGTCTTGACCATGCTGTTTGTCCAAGTGTAGGAACGCCACTAAGATCATTAACATCGTCTGGTGTTGCAGATGAGATAGCAATAATAGGGACTTCTTCACCAATAGCCATAAGTTTAAGTTCTCGTGAAAGGTTCTTCATTCGTACCGTTTCATTATCTGACTTCTGATTAGGAGCCATCAACTGTAGGTAGTCAACGATTACAAAGTCTGGCTTGTACTGATCAATCTTTCCACGAAGAACTGACGGGTTGATTTCTCCACCCTGATCATTAGAGATGATATGAAACTCTGGCTTACCCTGTAGGTGCTTTGCATGCCAAGCCTTTAATGTGTCTAACTCTACTTCTCCATTAGAAAGTTTTCTGTGTGACCAAAGGCCCTCACCCATAATTGTAAACACACGGTTACGAACCTCTGTCTCTGACATCTCAAGAGAGATTACAAGTGGTGTCTTGCCCTGCTTCCAGGCCTGTACAGCGAAGTATAGAGCCATCCATGACTTTCCTATACCTGGGTATGCTAAGAAGACTCCTAACTGCCCTGGCATAATTCCAGAAGGAAGATAGTTATCAAACCCTGGAAGATTTGTTTTAATACCAACGTGACCTGCAGCCTGCTGAATTTTTAGATTCTCAAAGTATGCAACTGCAGACTCAAGATCTGTAACATCAATATCACGAATTGCTGAGGTGTTTTTCTTTAACTCTGATGTCTGTGTAATTAGATCGTTGAGCGCTATATTTCCTTGATTGTTTTGTACGTTAGTTGCTGCTGATCTTAAGATATCCTTAAGGCTATCATTGAGATACTCGCCCTGCAACTCTTCAAGGTGATGCTTTGTTGCACCTACATTTGGGATTGGTGAGAAGTCTCTAAACTTTTCGGTAACGAGTTCTGCAGGTGGAAGAGACTTGTTGTTTTCAAAATAGAGACGCACGAAGTTCCATATATCTCCATGTGTTCTAAGAAGGTTGTCTACGTTTGCTTGCAATAGAACATGGATCTGCTTATCCTGAAGAACTGCAGTAATTAGTTTGGACTCTGTATTATTCACTTAGCCACTCCTTTGCCATTCTTCTACGCTCTGCTCTCTCTTCATCGTCTCTTTTTTTATCTTTTTGTGCCTGTAAAATTTTTTCTGCGTTGTATGCAAAGTAATTCCAAGAAGGATTCTCTGCAACTGAAAAGTAATACTCAAGTATATCGTAGCAGCCAGAGAGTCCGTATGACTCTACAAGCCCATCGGAGGCCCACTGCTCTACATTTAAATTAAGGGATGGCTTTGATTCGTACCTTGCGGTATGATACTTGCTGTATCTTGAAAGCAAAGCCATACGGTCTTTGCGTTCTGCCATTACTCGTTGATTTCAGACTTTGCTTCGTTAATCTTTTCAGTTAACTTGTCTTCAACAAACTGATACACACGCTCAAATGCTTGATTAATATTTTCTCCATTTTTGCGTGAGTCAACAACACCAAGATCAAGTCTTAGTGATTGAAAGTTTCCAAGGTTAAGCGTGTATCCTAATGTTACAGATACCTTTGTGTCTTCGTTTTCCATTTCATACCCTTCGTTAAATAGATTCAGACCAGATTGGAATGAATCGACCATCTTCAGTTCTCGTATATGTAAGTATACCATCGCCCATTCTTCGTGTCAACTCTTGCTTGCTTGGGGTGATATCGTTTGTTATTAAATTATCTTTTCTTGGTCTACCAATATGGTATGTAGCAAGTATATCACGAATCTCTCTTACTTGCGATTCTGAGTAATATGATCTTACTTGAAATCCTCTTGCACCGCCTTTTTGAGATCCCGTTGGAAAAGGGATGACTCCTCGTCTCATTAGTGATGGCATATATTTTTTATGTCTATTAACTAAATCAGCAGTCTCTCTAACTGTATATGCTCGCTCACGCTTCTTTTTGAAATCAGAAATTAAACAACTTTCAATCTGATCTTTTGTAATATTATAAACAGACATGATGCCATTAGACTTATTAAGATGGTGTATTCTTACTAAGTCTCCGTTTAAGAACCAAACCTTTTTATTCCCTGTGATTACAGGGAGGACATTGTAGCCTTCGCTCTCGATACTTCCCTTTTTAACAGCCATGACCCCTCCGCAGAACTTTCTGGTGGGTTATAAAAATTTCTTGATCCACATGCCATGCAGTAGGTTTCCAAATGCCCAATCGTACTATACTGTCTATCAAGAAACATTCTCCCTTTACACTTTTTACATTTCAGCATCAATTTGGTATACCAATGATAATCAAATTAACATCGATAGAGACATCTCCTGATGTGTTAAATTTTACAACACCCTCAACACCAGATGTTGTGATGCTCTTTAAAACAACTGTAACATTTTTACCCGCAACAGTGTTTCCTGTATTAATTGGAGTTGCTGTTGCGATAGGGGTATACTTAAACTCACCAGGAAAAGAATATGTAAAAGATTTTTCTTCTCCAGCAGTAATGGTTCCACTATTTACAACACGGACATATCCACCAATAACTCTTGCCTCGCTACCCTTAATGTTTTGTCTTCCAGCATTTGGTGTGTCAATTGATGTATACTTGTATGTTGCTGGAGAAATTGCAGATGACAACTCGTTAACTGCCTGGGCTAGTTGAGAAATGTAGGTTACGTCAAGCGGCTGACCACGCTCAGGTAAAGGAATTTTTGCCATAGTATATTAATTATACCACTAAAGGGCTATCTGTGTTGAAGTAAATATTGCTGCAAGTGGAAAGTACTGCTTGGGATATGTGGGCGATTGAACTGCAACCTGTATAGTAACTGTAGATTCTGGGATCAATGTTGAAAACTGTGTTGATATAGAACTTGCGATGTATTTCCAATCTTGACTATCTAATTTAAAATAGATATCGTACTGGTTCATAGGGGATGCTGGCTGCTCCCATACCATAGAAACAATATTTGAAACAACTTCTACTGAGCAATTAATCTGATCACTTTCTGGGTTTGACAAAGAATAGTATGGAGACCAGTGTGAAGATCTATTCTTATCTTCTGAGACAATCCGATATCTAACTAAATAGTTTTGTGAAGCGCCATTAAAAGCAGGCAAATCTTCTTTCTTAATTATTACTTTTTTGACCGTTTGATCTGACACTAAAGAACATCCATCCCAAACCTAAACTCAATGTGGTTTGTTGTATTAGCATTCTTAATTATTGTCTCAGAGTTAGCATTTTTAATTACTGAGTATCCAGATAAACCGTAGACTGGGTTAGAGGATGTTATGTTTTCAAGTCTTAACGCATCTAAACATACGTAGTAGTCATCTGAAACAACTTCATCCTTTATTACTGAAACATAAAACTTAACTGTGTCTACTACATTCCAAGTAAAACCAGATGTCTTTAATAGATCTTGAAGCGCTACTGACGATACAAAATATCTATTTGTTGCAAAATCAACATCCAAATCTGTTTCCTTAAGGACTACCTGCATTCTTGCATACTGAGAATTTTCCACATTTGCTTCATCTGTATTTGAAAACTCAACAACAATCCTAACCTCGTCTGGCTGAACTGAAGATTCTCCGTCCTTGTTTATAACAGAGAATGCGAGTTTTAATTGATCTGTTGGAGCATTTCTATTAAAATCTAGTGATGCAGCAGTTAAATGTATGTGGTTGGAACCTGTTGGAACTCCAACAATATTATCTGTAAGAGATAAGTCACTCATGTCTCCTCTAATAACCATAATATTATTTAAAAACCTGCATCTTTCATACCGTGAAGATCTTTCGTCATTCGTAAAAATTCTATTATCTGCATTTGTCTGAAACACTTTATTCGTTGTGCTTATAATATTGTTTGGTGGATTTGATCCAGAATCTAATGGTTCATATATTGGTGGGATAGCAATTGCTCCACTATCTGTATGATACTCCCAGTTTTCTGTCCCGCTAAAAGAATAGACAGTTTTGCTATCATATGCTCCTGCACTTGGATTTGCACCTGCTGACCAAACCCCTACCTCAGTTATCTCATATCTTTCTGCTGTTGGAAGTTCTGCTGTAAACACAATCTTTGATTGACCATTTTCAGTTACATATCCACGAGAAGTAATTGGTACACGGAACATCTCAAAGTCTAAAGACTCTTTATCTGAGTAGTCTCCAAGTTCTCCATCAGATGGTAGCGGAGTTGCCCCACAACCAATAGCAATATATGAGGCATAGGCTGGAGCCTGTCCAACAAGATACTTAGCCAAAATATTCTTACCTGTATTAGTTATCATTTTTACACCTCACCATATATTGTACCATCAAGTGTCTCTCCGCTGTTTAGTATTTGAACGTCTACCTGCTCGTCTGGGTCAAGAGAAGAAACATTTATTATCAAATCACCAGTTTCTTGATCTATATAGACAGTTTCCCCATTGGGTCCCGTGCCAGATATAGGCAACTTGCTTTCTAATCTTATTGGAAAATTCTTAAAATATGTGTCAGATGTACTCTCAAGTTTGATAATATTGTTTGGGTTATACTGTATGTATAGGTCTTGAAGATTTTTAATAGGGCTATAAATTACATCTTGTCCGTTTATAATGTCGTTTCTAGATATATTAATTAACTCTTGTCCCCCAATATTTTCAAAGATCATGTCAGCCATGATGTCAATGTCAAGCGGTGGATTGCTTAGTGCTATTAGTTCTGGTGTGGCAACCTTTATAGGGTCAGATGCTGGTACTGAAGACTTTGCCTTTGCTTGGTTTGCTACTGCATCAGTTGCCATTACAATACCTCACTTAAAAATACTGTCATATCTGGACCGTTCTGGCCTCTTTTATAATCTATATTATACACAACAAACCTTGATGTGCTTGGAGCCACCATATCAATATCGTTGTCAACATAGTTTATGTTAACTATATCGCCTAACTGAATCATTGGGTTTGCAAAAATCTTAATGCCAATAGACTTTCTTGGTTTCATAATCTTTTTAATTACCCAAGACATTAAGTTTTCTGCAGCATCGTGAGACTGTATGTATGGAACCTGTAGGGCAAAGTCTTTCTTACCATAAGACATTCTGCTTAACTTTATGTCTTCGTAATCTTTTGCAACTTTAAATGGATAAGAAACTAAAGAAGAGCCAGAAAATTGTGGATCTGCAAGATTGCTATTTTTTGCGAAGTATTCATCTACTGTTAGATCGTTGTCTGATTGCTGAGTAAATGTTATTCCTTGAATTCTTAAATAGTTACCGCTAGTTTCATCTAAACTTAGTGCTGTGTCAGTTGAATTAAACACCAAGAACTCTGCACCGTAGGAACCTGCTCTGAAACCAGATACAGAGTATCCCTTGATTCTATTAAATGTTGGAGATAACTTTGCGTATAGGGCTGGATACGCTTTATCATACTTAACGTTAAAGGATGCTGCCTCTCTCATAATTGTTCCGAATTCTTCAAAGTACATGCTAAAAGCAGGAGGCTCAGCAGAACTTATCCCTGCTAAATATGTTCCCTGCACAACTCCGCTCATTGCATACTTCATAAATGAATCATTGGCATTTATTTCTGAATCACCAAAGGCAGAAGCAATTGGGGCATTAATTTTAAAGGCAGTGTTCTGAGAATAGTTATTTGCAAGGGCATAGATGTTTTCAAACATAACCCTTGAAGAACCACGAACAAACAAAGCCATATGACTGTATGCTGGAAGCGGATCTTCATCATCAACAGTCGCAATAAGATTGTTGTTGAGATATAGGAAAAATCTTCTTCTTGTCCCAACGTCTTGATATTCTACTGATAGGTCGTATACTGTTGGAGTTTCTTCTGATGCCATTCTATATTGACCAGTAAACTTTCCGTCATCAACAACTATGTTTGTTAGACCTTCGTATAACTTAATTGGAATTGCAGAAGATCCAGAGGCTTTAACCTTATAAAACATTACGTTGTGCACATTTTGCTTTTGAGAGTCATTGAGGTTGTTTGCTCCCAACGCAATAATTTCAAAGTAGTATCCGTTGTTAGTTTGCGGATTAACCATGACTGCCAAACCACCTGAACCACCAACAATGCTAATGCTTTTATCTGGTGTCGTTCCTGGAACTGTAAAGTATGTAGATGATCCAACTGGAGTTTGTCCACGATTAGCATCATTTTCAACCTTACCAATAATTCTCATTCTTGTTCCAAAATGCTTATACTTGTTATCTAATGTTTTATGAACATAGGATATAAAGTCAACTGGGGACTCTGTTGTTGTAAATCCTGGACCATTCATAATTAGTGCTGATGACTGAACAGTTCCTGTTTGAGTAGCAAGCATCTCATTAACGCTTGACTCAGATATGTACTTTGATGATAAAAAGTTTTTAATTATTCCGTTTCTTGTTGTTTTTTGTGCAAGGGTATTGTTAACTCCTGCTGCTCCAACCGTTGTGGCTGGAACCGTTTGGTCAAGTTTAAACAAATACTTAGACTCCATTGTACAACCACGAACATTTGCATTATCTGACCAATAAGAACTTAGCCCCGCAGAGTGAGATGCTATTTCTGTTCCGAACTGACCTCTACCATGCTTTGCAACAGCGCCATTCTTTAACTTTATAACACCAGATATTTCCTCATAGTTTGGCTCAGCATAGATTCTTACAAGGCCTGTAGGGTAGATCTTTCCGTTAAATGGAAGTGATGAAAAGTATTTATCATATTCTTGGACATTATTAATCCACACATCTCCTGTACCAGAAATATTGTACTGGACTGCATCGTATTTAATTATTTCTCCATTAGAGTAAAAGTATCCATTGTATCTTGTTATCCAGTAGACACCTTCGCCAAGGTCCATAATATTATTAATAACTCTATTGTTTTGAACTGATGGGATATCAGAGGATAGGTTTGAGTTTAGAGGAATGGCGCTTAGCATGTATGTTGATTGGTTTCCAACCTCTCCATTGATAGACTTTGTATTCTCTGTACCCTGAACTTCCCATAAAAGAACTGGCTTATATATCCATGTCTTTTCGCTATCTACAAGACTTGCCTGCTTAATGCTTCCAATAGATCTTTCAATGTGTCTTGTTGTATATACAATCTTGCCGTCATTATAAATTTCATTATCTTGTGAAGTTATTTCTAAGATGTTTGCAAGTTTTGTTGCTGTTCTCTCGTTCTTGACAACTCCGCTATCTGTAGAATCTGAAGAACCATAAAGTGTGATGTCGGTTGCTCTTTGGTCGATTGATGGCATGATATAGTCTTTACTCATCATAACGAAGTTGTTATACTCATCAAAGAACATTGCTGTCTGAGTTGATATAGCGATATCCTCTAAAACCTTTGCAACGCTTGTCTCTGGAGGTATAAAAAAGAAAGGGATTATAACCTCAGACTCTCCTTCAACTCTTTTAAATACATAGTTGGAAAATCCAATCGAGTCAAGAAGAAGTGACACTGCAGAACTTACTGAAGTGTTTGTAGAAAGGATTTGTGGAGCAATCTGTGACTCAAAGTAAAAATAAAGATCTCTTAACTCTAAAGAAACTTCTTTTGACTGATTATCAATTTTTGGAAATCCATCTGAATACATTGCTTTAATAGGCATGTAGTATTCAACTCCTACAGAGTCTGTGATTACCTCATAAAATTTTATTTGAATATTCTTAGATACATAGTTACTTATAATGCTTGATGAGTTTTCTTTTTGAAAGGCATCGTCAAAGTCAAAGATGGAAAGGCTTCCAGTAGATGCAAGCAGTTGTCCTACTGGCAGACCGCTAACTCCAAGATCTGATGCACTTTTGTTAATTGAAAACTCTAAAACTCTGTCGCTTATGTCTGCGGTAAGTCTTGGGGATAACTCAATGAGGTCAAAGGTAGAATCAAACTTATTCATTGTGTCTACAACTACTCTGATTCCAGATATGTATTCAAACTCTTTATACTTTACAGCATTGTTAGAAATAAAAGAAGGTGGATTTGTTAGGTCTGTGATGAAATTTGTTAAACCATCTACGTCAGAATCTTCAAGGCTCCATCCATATGTGGGGGAAAATGTTTTCCAACTTCCCTTGTACCAAATATAGTATGTTCCTAAAGATGCGGTATTTGATATAACTAAGAAGGCATCTCCTTCTTCTGCAGTCTCTGGTCTAAGACTCAAAGAAGATAGTTCTCCTCTAAACACAAAGATGTCTGCATATATTTTTGGAACAATAAGTCCGTATGATATTTCGATATACCCATCTGAACCTATAACTGCAGAGCCATCTCTTCTTCTATCCCTATCTGAAAAAGATATTGCATCTACCCAACTATTATTTTTTAACACCTGAATCTTCCAATTGTTTGGAGTAGTCCTGTTTACCTCACCAAAGTATGGGTCCAAGAATGTTTCGGATGAGTTAGAAAATGTTCCGTAATCTAACTCTCCAGTATTTGTTTGCATCTTTACGATAAGTCTGTTTGCTGGAACCTTTTCTTTATATACAACAAAAGGGGCTGCATCTTCTATTCTATGTCTACCGTTAATAGTTTTGTTTGCCACACCAAACTCAGAATTGCTAAAAAACTCTCCATTTTTTAAGGTTCCGTCACTATCTAAAAACTTTGGGCTACTACCATATGCTATAGATAAATTTAAGTATGTATACTTATACACTGTTTCAGTTCTAAAAGATGTCCAATACTTAAATCCATCACTCTTATCTGGCATGTAATACCTTGGTCGCTTTGCCATATTTATGTTGGGGTTATGTAAGTATTTCCCATTTAAGTATGTTGCCTTATTAATTCCAGAACGTGGTCGCTGGTACATAAAACAATTTTCTAATGAATACAGCATCTTCATTTTTTCTTTTACTGGGAATAGAGTAGTCGGAGTTCCATCATCCTCAAAGCCACCATCTATTTTTACATCTGCATCTGTTGCACCAGTATAATATTTAACTCCATTTGTTCCTGAATCTAGTGAGTCAAAAGTATTTGGAATTGTTCTGTATAAAGAATGCTCTGTTGTAGGCCTATATCTATAATTGCCAACCATTTGAATATTAGAGGCTATGTTCATATTCCATTCAGCAATAACTGAAGATCTTGTCTGAACAGAAGAACTTGTCTCTATATAATTTAATAAGTTTTTATCTTGAAACATTATGCCTCTTCCAGTGTAAGAGACACATTCCAAAAGTCAAAGTTCAAACCACTTCTTTTTACGACAGAGTAGTTAAAGTCTGAGAAGAACACTTCGACTATCTCGTTATACTTGTTTATATTATTAAACCTATTATCAACTTCAGTTGAATCTGTATCCTCAAAGTTAGTGTATTTATCATAAGCAAGGTATACCCAGAATGAGCCCTTGTGGTTTTCATACCAGTTAAGAAGTTCTACGCCACCTGCCCCACCATCTGTTGTAAACTCTAGGGGCTTTGGACGAGATATGCTTGGCTGCATGTCAGCATCTCCATTAATATCAAAATCTGCCTTGGTGTCGTAGGCTCTTGATGGAAGCATATTCCATGATGCTGATATCTGTAGTTTATCTGCAATATGGTATGACCTCATACGACCATTGATCATTCTCTCCCGTTTTTCAATTCTAACGGGAGAAAAGTCTATCTCTGATCTATTATCATCAGACAGGATTAGAAACTCCCCATAACCAGCCTCAGAGCCTGTATAGGCACCAATCTCGCTACCGTCTGGTATGTAAAACCCATCAACCTTTGTACCAGGGTTATCAGCAAAAAGCATTGCCTGTGGTCTTGAATACTTTTTTCTTCCAGACATATAGGTATTAGTTGCCATTAGAATCTTGCCCCCCTAAGTTTTTGTGAATCTACATTTCTAATCTGTGTCATTACCACTCTTGCAATATCATCTGGGTTTGCATCTGACTTTACATTAACACTAATACTATAATTATACACTGAATCCCCAACGGATGAGCCGTTATTGATCGACTTCATCTTATCTATTCCGTATGATTGAACTGCATACTTGCTCATCACAAACTCTCCTGGCGAAAGCATTGCTGGCACTGTGTCTGTTCCAAGAGCAAAGCCACCTGCGCTAAAGTACTTTGGAATAAGGCCTCCTGTAGAAAGATATCCATCTCTTGCTCTTCTTGAAGCAATGATAGATGATGCAGAAGAAGCCTTTTGCGCTTGCTCTGCTGCCTTTAATTGTGCTGCGATAGATGCTGCACCGATTGCACCACTTTCTTTAGATGCTAATACACTTGGAATAACTTTTGCTGCTGCAATGGCTGCTGCCTTCATATCTCCTGATGCTTTTGCTGCTGCATATTCTGCTGCGGCTTTCTTAGACGCAGCGGTTGCTGCAGAGTCACTCTTAGCACCTTCTGAAGTTGTTGTAGCATTATCTATTGCACTAGATGTGGCACCACTAACTCCAGCAGCAATTTCTGCCTTTGCTGTAGCGACTGATCCTGGAACACCCTTTGCATATGCTGCCATCTTTGCAAGTATGTCTGCCCAAGTTAAGTTGAGTGCATCTGCTGCTGATAGCAATCCTGCTAACGCATCAGCATTTTCTATTGCTCTCTTTGTTGCTGCATAGTAATCAAGTTTTGCATTAATTGCATCCCACTCATCTCTTGACTTTCCAAGCACTTTAAGGTTTTCTATTTGCTTGTCAATGCTATCCTGTAAAAGCCTGTTTGTTTCGTTAAGAGCATCAATTTTTTCTTGAAGTGGCTCAATAGAAAACTCTTCTATCTTATAAATTTCATCTTCAAGATCTCTAATTCTTCTTAATGCTGCCTCTCTTCCTTCTTCAAGTTGATAGATTGCATCTTGCTTAGCCTGGATCTGATCAAGGATTTCAACTCTTCTTGGATCAGTCTCCATTTGATAAATCTTTTGTGAGTTTTGAAATTGCTTTTCTGCTATTTGCTCTGAAGTTAATCCGCTTTGTGGCCCTACAAGACCTTCAATAGCGTTCTTTCTTGCCTGCTCTAAAGCATCTGATTGGCCTGTTGCAAACTGAGATGCACTAGTTGCTCTCATATCTTGGGCTGCTTGTGCTGCAGCGGAGATGTCTCCCTGTGTTAAGGCATCAGCGAGTCCAAGTTGTTGCTTCTGCTGTTCCAAAATGTTTTGATTAATTTCTTGAACCTTAGAAAGAGCCTCTGCTTGCTCATCGTACTTCTCATTAACCTTTTCTGCTGCATTATTAATAATTTCAAGATCATTAGAAAGCATATTATTTTCATCTTGAATTTTCTTTATTGCACGATCACCAAAGAATGGATTCATCTCTAGTTCACGGTTTAAGTCGTTAACCTCTTCACTTAAATCTTCTATAGGCCTTGTGTAATTTTCTTCAATCGCTCTTTGACCATCCTCTATTTGATCATTAAGTTCTGCAACTCTTCTTTGGAATGGGGCAATCTGTCCTTCAAGGTCTCGTATTTGTCTTTCATTAGCCTTAAGTTGCATTGCTTCTGGACCTGTGCGAATAAGTCCTTCTTGTGCTGCAAAGAGATCGTCAACAATATCTCTGCCTTGTGCTGCTGCACCTGCAAGGTCTCCTTGGTTTAGTTTAACCTGAATATCAATTATTTTCCTTGCTTCAATGTTGTTTAGGTAGTCTGCAATAGCCTCAGCATCTAACTTACCATTCTTTAAGTCTTCTGCCAAGAATTTTGCTAACTGAGGGTCTCCAAGAACCGCATCGATTTGATCTGTGCTGTATCCAAGTTCTTTCATTTGAGAAACAAGTTCAGGCATCTTTTGATACATCTTAAACTCTTCATTTGCACGGATTGCTCTATTTAAAACTGATTGGCGCTCAAGTGCATTATTTGCTTGTTTGATATTTGCAACATACTTCTTCCATTCAGGATCAGAAGTTTTAATTGCTCCTGCAGCAAGGGCTGCTGCTTGGCTTTCATCTGCAACAACTTCAAGGGCTTGAGATGCTGTAAGCCCACTTCCAATTAACATCTTGTAGGCTTTATCTTGATTTTGAATATTTTTTACAGTTTCTTCATTTACTAGGTTAAACTCTCCAACGCTTGCCTCTCTATACCCACGATCCACCGACTTTCCAGTTTTTGTCAATCCAGTAATATTTGCTTTTGTTTTTGGCTTTCCCTTTTGGAATTCAAATAATGCTTTATTTCCCTTTAAGTTTGCAACTTTATTAAAATCTTCTGCAGACATTGATGCAACCGCATCTCTAAGATCTTTTCCTGCACCCATCTTAAGAAGTCTATTCTGAATACCATCAAATAATTTAAAAGCGCCCTTTTGTGTTTCTTTGTTTGTAAAAGCAGCCAGGAGAGACTCAACTGGTTTTAATGCATTAAATGAATTATCTCTTACCTGCTTTAACCTCATTGCAAGCGAGTCAAGGAAGTCTAGTGGGTTTTCTTTCTTTCCCTCAAAAGAATTCTCGTTTTCAGTTGGAGTCTTAGGAAGAACCGAACTTGGAATTCCATACTTTGTTTGTGTTAAAAGACTTGCTAAAAGTGCTGTATCTCCAGTTACCGAAACGTTATATACTTCATTATATTTTGTTGTGTATTCTTTTGATCCAACGTCTCCTGCAAGTAGTGCCTCTTGAGATGCATACTTTCTTGCCCATTCTTCTCTTGCCTCTGGGCTATCAAAATTCATTATTGCATCAGTGATCATTGTAAATGTCTGAATTGCTTCTTTTCTAGTTGCTGGATCAAGTTTAAGGAAATATTCCCAGTCCTCAGAAAGTTGTGATAATTGATCTGATGTTAGTCCAACATTCTGCAAATCTGTAACCTTTACAATTGGATCCTTTATCTGTTCGATTGCATCTAACTTTTGGGTTAACTTTTCAAGTCTTTCAATACCATCTGTTTGTAGGTACGCACTCATGTTAACTTCGTATCCGTCGCTGGCTCTTAGTAATGCCAGTGTTTCAGCATTTTTTTCAAAATCTTCTGGATTTTTTCTTATGAGAGATAGCATTATTCTCTTTGAAACGTCTTCATCTACTCCAGTAAGAAGAGATGTCAACTCTCCCATTCTTTCTCCGCCTTGTTTACGCAGACCGACAGTTAAAGCAACGTCCATTGACTTTAGATCACCCTCAAAAATCTTTAGCATTGCCTCTATTTGTGATGGGTTCATAACACCACTTGCCATAATAAACTGTACTTTTGCTTCTAAGGCTTGTCCCTTTTCTATTGAGTCAAAGATATTAGAGCCCATTCCGCCTTCATCAAACCTTGCTGCTTTATCCAACACTCTCTGTGCTGCAGGTGCAAACTCTGTACCCTCATACTTTGCTCTTACATCTGCTTTAGATGCATCAAAGAATGCGCCCTGTGTTCCTCGCCCACCTGCAGTAGCAACCTTAAAGTTTGAGACTGCTGTTGCAATTGCTGAAGCAATTTTTGCATTTGCGGTAATCTGCATATTGACAAGCCCATTAAGTTCTTTTTGAATTTCAACCTGTCGTTCTTTATTTTTTGTTGATAATAGTTCTGCTTCTAAAATTTTCTTTTGCTTTTCTGCATAAACTGCTATGGCATCTGCTTGAGCCTGGGCTACCTGAATAGTGTTTGCAGAATAAGACGCTAACTGTGCTGCCTCTGCTACTCCTGAGTTGCCAGATGCTTTTGAATCAAGCATCTCTTGTATAGTTCTTTGGCTTCTTGAGTCTGCCATTGAAACAATTCTCATTCTTGCTTGTAATGGCTCATTGATCAGATTCTCACCGTTAGGGCCAACAAGCATTCTTAGGTTTCCTTGAATATTTGTTGTTAGTGTTGCATCTTTAAGATTTACTCCGATCTGATAAGCAATAGATTTAGCATCTTCTGCTGTCATTATCCCGTCTGAAATATACTGAGATAACTCAAAGGATAGATCTTCTGCTGCTTGTCTGCTACCCTTTTTAGCCATGTTTGAACTAAATGCATCTTGTATTGACTTTCCAACTTCGCTTGTTAAAAACTTTTGACCAAAGTCTGAACTTTTTCTTTCTGATTCATTATAAGTCTGGAACAGCCCACCTTCACGTCGGCGAGACATAATCTCTGATGCTCCGACCTCTCCAGTGATTTCGCCAACCTTCTGCATCTTTTCTGTTGTTGCAGATATGGATCTGACATACTCTGCTTGCTTTACTGCAGCAGCATTAACCTTTTTATCTAATAGATAAAGACTTGCGCCAAGTGCAGTTGCAGCGGTAATTGTCCATCCGATTGGCCCCATGCCAGCAAGCATTGGAGCCATACCTGCTACTGCCGATGCTCCCATTGCAGCCATTCCTGCTGTCTGTTGGCCAGCCATCATAAGACCCATACCAGCAGTACCAAGAGCCATTGCTGCGCCCCCTGAACCTACACCTATCTTTTGCTGACGCATCATTCTTGCTTTCTGGCTTGCTTGTTTCTTGTCCATTTTTTCGTTCATTTTGTTTGCTTGATCTTGATACCTTGATGCTTCAAGCAGTCTTGACTGTCTTTGGTTTTCAATCTTTTCTAAATTAGCCTGTCGAGCAGCCTCTTTAGCCTGTCTAGCAGCCTCTTGTTTTGGAAGCAGTTCTGCACGTCTAGAGGCTTTTCTTGCTGCGGCTGCTTCTTTTTCTTTTGCTGCTATAATTTTTTCATCAGCCTTTAGTTTTCTTCTTAATATATCTTTAAGTTGACTCTCACTCATATCAGGATTTTTTGCTGAAATCTTTTTAAGTTCTTGTTTTTGATAAGGAGTTAGCACCGCTTCTCTTGCTGCGGTTGGATCTCCCTTATCTTTACCAGGAAGAACCATGACCCCTCTACCACCACTAGCAATTCTTCCTGCCTGATTCTTTGTGACTACAGATCTTCCTGCACTTTCATTTACAAGTCTATTGTCTGATTGCTTTCCAGTATCTGCTTTTACGCCAGTGCCAGCCTTCTTGCTATTTTTTTCTGTTATTTTTTCTAAAGTCTTCTTGGGCTTGTCATAGATATACTCTCCAAGTTTTGCTAAAACAAGACCCTTAAGATTTCCTGCTCCAAAATTATACTTAGTAGCAGACTCATAGAAACCACGGCTTGCCTTATCGCCAAGTAATGCTCTCATAGCATTTAGTTTTTCTTTAGTGTATGCTGTTTTCATTTTATCTGGAACTGCTGCATTATTTAGGGCTCTTAGATCTGCTTCTGCTGCTAGAGCAACAAGTGATGCTTCACGAGCATTTGTTGGGTGACCACCCTTTGACATAAATGCAGCAGCCTGATAATATTTGTCAATTCCGTCTTGTGGAATTAGTGAGTATCCATTATCTTTATTCCATTTTAGCAAATCATTAAGGCGTGACTGAGAATTCATGTATCTATTAACGATCAATGAATCAAAAGATCCAGTGCCCTTTAGCCATTTTTCTGGCCCTCTTCCTGGTGCCCCAGTTTTACTTGTGTGAGATAGTTCTGCTTTTAATTCTGCCTTTGCTTGTTCTGGTGTCAAACCAGCATCTGTCATAATCTTTAAATATTGCTTGTTGGCATACTCAGCATTGTAGGCTTTTTCTGCAGCACTTAAGGTTTTTCTAAATTCTTTTTTAACATTAGACTTCCAACTGCCAGATTGTTTTCCAGTTGATCTCAAGTCTGTTAAAAATTCTGTTGGGTTAGCAAATCTTCCTTTAAACTTTCCTCCTGCAACATATCCATTTGATCCTGGGGAAGCACCCATTCTATAAAGAAGGTTGTTAATCACTTCTTCTTGTGTTCTTGCCCACTTTGCTCTACCAACAGGATCTTTTGCAAATTCATCCATATCAACATCGTGAACATACTTAGTTACTCCATCTACATTAACGGGAGTCATACTAGAAATCTCATTTAAGAAAGATGTTTGTCGTGGCGAACTGAATCCCTTTTCTTTCATTCCTGGAGGAACAGGGGCCTTGCCACCCTCCCATGCTGCTCTAACTACTGCTGCTCTATTAGGATCTTCCAAATCTAAACTTTCAAGTCTTGATATCAATTGATTTTTAGCATTGCGCTTTAATTGGTCTATCATTGACTGCTCTTGAGTAACTGACGCTAAAGAATACTTGCTAAGTTGCTCTCTAATTTCAGGACTTAGTGCGCTTGGGTCAATTCCCTTGATTGCATTTTTAACACCTTCGCCTGCACGAGCATGAACTGGATGAAGTTTGTCCCACTCTGTTCTTGATCCAGCCTTAAGCCTTTCAAGCATATTGTTATATACAACACTCTCTTCTGGAGTCAGATCCTTCCAAGACTTAATAACCTTTTCAAGTCTAGGAATAGATCTATTAATTTCTCCCTTGATTGCAGCATCGTATTCTGCTGGACTCATTTTTGCTGCAAGACCAGATGTTTCTTGTGCGAAGAACTTCTTTGCTCCACCCTTTACCCCAAGAAGGTTGACTATTGCTTGCTCTTCCATGCTTGGCATTGCTTTTGAGAAATCCCTAAAGCCAGACGCTCTATCAAATACTCCTGCAGTTCCAACATCTGCTAAGACATTTCCAGATAGGTTTGGCTGCTGTAAATCTTTGTCTCCTCTTAGAGTTGATGCAACTAACTGCTTAACCATGTCAGACTTTGAGAACTTTCCGCTCATAGATGCAATACGTGGATCGTATGGAGATTCAATAACAATAAACTTTCTTTGTCCTGTAGGATCTGTTGGGTCCATCATTGTTTTAATTGATTGCTTTGGAGCAACAAGACCATGAACTTCTCTAGCAATCTGTGTAGCACGAACTTCTGCTAAGGCAGTCTTATCGTCTATTGTTGGTTTTACTACTACAATTTGTCCGTTAGGCTTTCTATATACCCCGCCAACTCCACGTGCAGGAAAACTTCTTCCAGAAAAAGACTCAAGCATTGTTCCAAAGTTTGTAGGAGGAACATCTGCAAATCTTCCAGCCTTTACAGAATTAGATATCTTATCTAAAATTTGTCTTGACTGCGATGCTTCTGCAGCAGTCTTTGGCATACCAACAAATGTTGGTCCTGACTTCTTTTCTGGATGATCCTTAGAGTATCCTTGACGTGCATCATCTCTTCTTCTGTATGTGGCTTGCTGTGCTTTTCTAACTGCTGCTGGGCCATCAGATAGTGGTATTCCTCTACCTGGTCCACCAGGAAGTCTTCCAGCCATAAATCCTGGAACCTTATCCTTGAACATTGCAGAAATCAAACCTCTGTACTTGTCTGTAGTTGCTGTAGGTATAACTGCTTCTCCTGGAGAAAGCATCGCTGGAACAACGTCTCCTGCACCCTTTGGACCTGGAACGCTTAAGATACCATCCTTATACTTTTTTACTGGTGGCAACTTGGATACTGCACGTGCTGCTCCTGGGGCTCCTCCTGCAAAGAGAGATGGGTTGGCTGCAGCCATAGATCTCATCTGTGTGTTCAAAGAATTGTAAGATGATGCAAGAGCATTTACAGATGCATTTTCAACATTAAACACCTCTATAAGTCTTGTATGCGTTTGGTGTAACTGTTGAGAAGATGCAGCATTTTCAATTTGTTCTTGAGTCATGTAGTTAAACCCTGCACCCATAACAGATGTCTGACCATTTAACTTAGCAATTCCTCCACGTAACATTGCAAAAAATTTAATAACGTTTGCTATACCATTCATAAGTAAACCAAATGTCATCAAAACGACTGGACCTAAACCTGCTACTGCTCCAACAATTATTGCAATAACCTTTTTAGTATTGTCGCTAAGACCGTTAAACTTTTCAAATAAACTTCCAAAAAACTGTACGACTGGAGTTAGCGCTTCTAAGAATATTTTTCCTAGTGGCATAATGTCTTGCTTAAATTGCTCTACTGCTGCCTGGAACTTAACGCCTACTGAATCTTCAATCTTTTTCATTTCTCGCTCAGATAAGATTGCTAATTCTTCTACAGACTTTCCTGCTAAGTCAAACGCACGAGATGCTTGACTTCCATCTTTTGTAACATTTTGAAATAGAGTTGACAGACGAGAGAACTGAAACTTACCAAATAGTTGTTCAATTGCTCTTGCACGGTTTAGTGGGTCAAGCGTATCCAATGCTTGGGCAAATCCTACTACTGTTGACTTAATATCTCCCTTGTTTGCCTCTACGATGCCGTTAATATTTATACCAAGAGTAGCAAGAAACTTTGCAGATTTTTCTGCTGGGTTGATCAAAGATGCTAGACCAGACTTAAGTGCGTTAGCACCTTCTGATGCATTAATTCCGCCTTCCTTCATTGCTGTTAGGAAGAAAGCCAAGTCTTCTACAGATCCACCAAGTTGCTTTACAACTGGTGCTGCTTTTGGAATTGCAATTGTTAGATCCTCAATAGATAGAAGTGTCTGGTTTTCTACTGCGTTAAGAAAGTCAATTTTCTTTGCAAGTTCTTCACTTGAAATACCAAATGCGCTTTGTAAAGAAATAGTTGTTTCGAGTGCCTGCTGTTGTTCGATCTGTCCAAGTACTGCCAACTTTGTTGCTGTTTCAACTTGAGCATTTAATGCAGATCCTGAAAAACCTGCTGCTGCTGCAGTTGCAGCCATCTCAACAGTCTTTGTTACTGAAACTCCATACTTTGTATATTCGCTTGCTAACTTTCTTATATTTTCTACTGCTGCATCTGTTTCTGCATCGTTTGTAAATGCATCTCCATATACACGACGGAACTTAACAATTTCTGCTTCAAGTTCTCTAAATGTTTTTGCTGCTGCTCCTCCAAATAGTGCAAGTGGCATAGTAAGACCAACCATCAACTGTCGACCTGCCCACTGCGTATTCTTACCGAAGTTCAGAAGTTGTGTCGATCCTTGCTTTAATAATTGATTTAAGAACTGCTGTCTTTGTGCAGCATACTGAATGCGTGTTCCAAGTTCGGTAAACTTACCACTAGCCATCTGAAGGCTTTTTGGCATAATACGAATAGCATCCATAAACCCAGCATTGGATTTATTCATTTGAATATATTGTGCCTGTAAAGCCTTTACTCTATCTCGTCTTGCACGATTGATAATTTCTCTTTCTTGTGCAAAAGCCTTACCCATAACACGAGTATTAGCAGTTGCTGCTGCCATTGTGTATCTGTAATACTCACGAAGAGATAGTTTATTTTTTTCTAACGCAGAGGTAAATGCAAGTGTGCTTGAAGCAACTTTGACTTGACTTGCAGAGAATTTTCCTGTGGCTCCAATAGACTGAAGCAGTTGTGCGTTTAAACCTTTTTGAGCATTTGCAGCAGCCAGGTTGCCCTCAGCAAGTGATTGATGAAACTTGCTAAGGCCTGCCTGAAGTGAACGAAGTTGTGCAAGAGCGGCAGCCGTATTAAAATTAATATTTATATTAGAGTTTACATCTGCCAATTCTCATGCACCCCCTTATTTATTTGTTTAGCGAATTAAGCAATGCTCCTGCATCAGAGTTTTGAAGGCCTGACGCTACATCGATAATTTGGTAAACAGTTGGAAGGTCTAGAAGATCCTCTAGTACTTCTCTGTCTTCTGCCAATTCTGGCTTGAATTGCTTTAGTGCGATTTGTGCACAATCAATAAGTATATCCATTGACTTATCGTTATCATCTGATGCCTCTGCGAGTAGAGCAAACTTAGCCATAAAAGGTCTAAGAAGAGATAACTTGAGTGGTCTTGCTACAATTTCTGTTCCATCCATAAGTGTGATAGTTTTGTTGTTCAAAGGCTTGTCAGCCATAATTTTCCTCCTTGTAGGTTAACAATTAATTATACCACGCTGGAGGGCTTAGTTTTCTCTATTTTTTCATAGGTTAGTCCCATGCCAATTCCAAACCCTGCTTTTTGTGCATTGTATCCTTGAAGAGCAACAATGTCTTTTGAGTCTGAGGCTTGTCCACCAGAGAATACTCTTGCCTTCATTTCTTCCCAAGCATTTTGTTTTCCACTTGCTTCATCTAAATTAACCCCTTGCATTGCAGCCAGAAATTTTTTATTAGAATAGTCAAGATCTCTCTTTATTTTAAGAGTTGCCATTATCTCTGGCATTGACATTGATGATTCTAGTTCATCGTAGTCTTTCCAAATTCCCAGCAAGAATACCTCAGACTCTATCTCTGCTAAATCCAAGTCGTCCCAGGTTGATCCGCTATCTGTTGCTTGAGACTTTACTGGCTCCTCAGACTTATCGTTAATTTTAATCCCTGCTGAATAGTCTAACAATTTATAAATGGTTGGCATATCAATATTATCCTCAAGTTGTTCTTGAGTTTTTATACTAGGATAGTACTGCCTCATTGTTATTGTTGCACACTTGCACAGGTAGTTTATTGCCTCTATGTCATTTTTTGCTGTTTTTACATTTTCAAATTCTTGTAAAAATAACTTTAAGTATTTTATCTTTAATGGTGTAATGTACAACTCTGTTCCGTCAAAGAGTTCAATAATTGAGGTTTTGTATATTTCTGTAGGCATTATATAAGTATACCAAATAGAAAGGCCCAACCCCGAAGGATTGAGCCTCTCACATATTAAGTTGTATTATACTGCTGCTGGAATGGTACGATCTACGATCTTACCGTATGATGCGTCATCATTTGGAAGAAGACGGAATGATACTTCGAACATTGTCGCTTCATCTCTCTTTGCAGATACTGTTACGCTTTCGATTGAAAGTGCACGGTATGCTACATAAACTCTCTCAAGTTCGTCTGATGCTGCACACTCGCCTGTACCTGGACCAACTGCAACCAAACCACGTTCGACTGGGCATTCGCCGATGTCTCCTGCTGAAAGATTAAGTGTTGGGTTTCCTGATACTGTAGATAGATCTGCGTCCTTGCCTGCGAGAGCAAAGAGAAGATTTTCTAGTGTTGATTCTGCGAATGTAGTATTTAGGTTTACCTGCATGCCTTGCTTGAACAACTTAGCAACGTCAAGAACCTGATCTACTGCAACCTCACCAAAGTCAGGCTGGAATTGAATTTCCAAACCGTTCATTGTATAACCAACGTTACGGAAATCTGCATCATCAGACAAAGTTGTCTTGTATGATACATCATCTACGTATGCTGGAAGGGCTGCGTCTGTGAGTACGCCTGCTTCATGTGTGAAGAGGGCTGCTGCTCCAACAATAATATTGTTGCTGCTACCACGTGTATATGCCATATATTTCACCTCTTTTTTTCTTATGGATTAAAAGGGCTTGTTTCCTCGTATCAAGTATAACATGCCTTTTTATGGGTTTAAAATTGAATTGTCTTGGTGATACTCAAAGTCGATGATTATCTTGTTACCGCCATAGGTACGGGCTGTGCCAAAATCAATAATGTCTCTTACTTCTTCAAGTTGGTAAACCTTGAACTTATGGAAAAAGAACTTGCACTCTAAAGGCTCCAGACTTCCAGGGATAGTCTTTCCCCTTGCCCAAGCGTTAATTTCTTCTGCTGTCTCATCTTCACGGTCCATAAGTCTAAGGACAGCCTCTTGAACTCTAACCATTTGCTCTGTTACACCCTCAGCGGTTGCATAAAAATAATATAATAGTTGCTCTTGCTTGATGTGTGGGAAAGGGGACCTACGCATACGAATAAGTCTATCCCATGTAGCCATAACACCAGCGTATTGATATCTTTCATCATTTACTATAACCCACTGCTCTGTCAGTTCATCTATCGATGCTGGTCTTGAGGGGAAAAATGGCATTGGAACGTCTGCTAGTTCTATGATCTTTTCCTGAAGATATGTATTTATCCATAATATAGGAGTATTAAATGTTGATGTTGATTCTGCCATTATCTAACCTTTCCTGCATCTGCTACCCAGCGATATCCTGTCTTAAGACCTAAAGCCCTACCGCCTCTTTTTGCAGAATTAAGATTCTTCTTATAGATTTGTGGAGACTTAAAGTACTGAAGTAGTCCGCTTGAATTCAAGAATGACTGTCTAAAGTATACGCCAAAAAACTTGTCTACAATATTCTCAAACTGCCCCTTAGTCTGTCCACCAGGATTATCCACAGTTACCCCTGTAGATGTATAAACCTCTGTGCCATCTATCTCAAACCTTAAAGCATTCGCTCTCTTTGGCACAATAGTAACTGCAAGACCCTCTTCCATTATTTTTGCTTTATTATAAAATGGAACGTTTGATCCTTGTTTTATTGAATTTGATTGTTTTAAAGATGACGTAAAGGTTATTCCCATGCTGCTAATCTTATAATCTAAATCAAACAATCTTGCCTCTGGACTTCCAACTTTTTCCCACTCATAGATATGGTGAAGTAGTTCTGGAGACATCTTTGCATTAATATCAATAAACTGTGCTGCTAGTTCTGATATCATTGGGGCAAGGGATGCATACATTTCTATCTTACCCCTCTCAATGCCCTCTACAAAACCAGTTGAATAGTTTAAGATATTGTTGATTTCTTTTTGAAACTGCTTGCTATCCATTACGACCTTTAACATTATACGTCTACCGCCTGATTTTCAGACCTACGAATTACAAGATTGTAATATTCAATACCGCCGAATGGCCCTACGAAAGGTTCTTGTGTTGCAACCTCAAAGATGGTTGACTTTCCTGATCTTGAACCAGAAGTTTCTGTGTAGATATAATTACAGTTCTTGTCACGAATGTTAGTTAAAATAATGTTTGTTATAGAGTGAGGGGCATCTAAACTTGAAATTCTAAGGTCTGTCTTTACTCTGCCAATCAAGATTGTTTTTTGTGTAATGTTTACGTTTGGCTTAACCTCTTCGTTGCCAGCAGTTCCAGGAGCATTAAAGTTGGCAGCAATAGTCTTGTCTAAAACCCAAGTCTTTTTAACATTGCCGTAAGTTCCTTGCTCAACAATTGGATAGTAAATATCTGCTTGCAGCGGAAATATAAAGTCTGGCTCTTCGCATATCATTAAATTATCCCTGGCTTGACAATGGTCTTAACATATTTGTCAAGTATCTTATCGACTAAGAAGTTACCAGTACCGCCAAGCATCGCCTTATCAAACTGAATTCTAAACTGATCTGTGTTGTATGCTGTAACATATCTCTTGTAATAGTCCAACTTGCCACACTTAAGATCTTCTATTAATAACTTTGTTGCGTATTCAACATCATCAGGGACATTTAGGTATCCGTGATCTACAACAAAGGTATAGTCATATCCTGATGCAAAGGCTATTCCCTCATAGCCATAGTATCCAAGATCTCCGCTTGCAACTGGAAGTTTTTGTGCTGTAGACTCGTATCTATTTCTTTCTCCATCTTGCACTCTTTGAATAGCAGTTTTGTCTGCTGTTATAATATACTCAAACTCATTTAAGTCTGGAGTTGATCTATTATAAACTAGCACGTTATTTTCGTAAACCTTGAATACTCTGTAAACTTTTTCCCATAGTGGGAAGTAGTCTGAACCATTACCAGTTCCGACTATTGTAATCTTTTTGTTATAAAATCCTTCTGGAACAAATGTGTCTATCATTGATCTTGCTACTAACTCTAAAACCTTATATTCAGCAATCTCTGATGCTGTTGTTCCTAGTGTGTTTGGATCTACGTATGGTCTTACTATTTCATAATACTCTTCATGTATTACATTTTCTATACCATCAGATACCGTGTAAAATTCTGCTCTATAGTTTGAATCATATCTTCCAGAAAGAGTTACAGTTAAAATATCTTCTGATGATGACTCTAAAAATTCTAAAGTAGAAGATGAAAGATCCGCCATATCTGTTATTCTTGCAAATATGTCCACACCTAAATATCCTGATGGAACGGTGTAGTTTACAAGAATACTATCATATGGCGGAACTCTCAATATCTCCATTGCTTACTTCCCAAATTCCTTTGCAACTTCTTGTGGTGTTGCTACACGAATGTGTGAACGAGTAAGCCACTTTTCAGCAGCAGCCTTTTCAACAATGTTATAGCCACGGTAAACCTTGCCTACCTCTGACCAAGTAACGTTCTTTGTTGAATAAAGCGCTACAGTATCTTTCTTTGCAGCAGCCTTAGCAGACTTCTTCTTTTCAGGTGCCTTTGGTGCTGTTGTTGCTCCAATAACTCCTGCTGCTACTGATCCAAGTGCCTGAACTTCTTCAGGTGCTTCGTAAACTGGGGCCTCGATTGATTCTTCTTGTGATGGCGCTTGCACTTCTTCTACAACTGCAGTTTCTGCAACATGCTCAACAACTGGTGCTTCTACAACAGGCTCTTCAGCAACTGGCGTTTCAACAACTGGTGCTTCATGTAATGCTTCTTCTACAATTGGATTTTCATTAATGTTTTCCATAATTCCTCCTTGTTAGTATTATATCATTATAAGTAGTAAGGGGAGCAGGAGCGTTAACTCCTACTCCCCCTAAATTGTACTGTTTACAGATTATGCGTCTGCTGCAGCATCAGCGAATGCAATTGCATCCTGCTCTTCCCACTGAATACCGAAGCGTACGAAGACTGTATATTCTACAGTATCCTTCTTTGGCTTGTATTCACGGTTTACAGTGATGTCACGCTGGAATCCCCATACACGGTTCTGTGGGAATGTCAAGTCGACATATCCTGCAGGGTAGTAAGGAACTTCCTGTACGTCAATTCCGAGAACACGTGTTGTACGTGCTCCACCGAATGTCT
>JACCDP010179273.1_pt1 | contig 30609 bp, 29 predicted proteins | sample 7445841 | NCBI WGS metagenome assembly JACCDP01 (sample SAMN15323441, study PRJNA562643) | freshwater metagenome | isolation source: river surface water | place: USA:Blue River Watershed | collected 2017-08-17 | reverse complement strand
TTCAGTTATATTCCTTATCTTTGAAGGGTAGTCTAAACAACTACCCTTTTTTTATTATGGCAGATTATTCACAAATATTACCTCTAAGAACCGATATAAAGGTTGTAGACCAATTTGGGTTCTTACCTCTATCAATTAATAGACCTACTAAAGAAAGTAAGCTAAAATGGCACGATGCATACTTAAACGATGGATTAGATGAACAACGCCGTAGTGACACATCGGAATATTTACCAGGTTATACATTCTCCGAATTCCACGCTGGCTTAGCAGAGCAGGTATATAAATTTTGGAGTATGAAAGGTAGTAAGGTAGTTGACCCATTTGCAGGTAGAGTAACAAGAGGATTTGTTGCAACTAAATTGGGTAGAGATTATACTGGATTTGAGATTTCACCTAGAACATATGAAAGAGTACAAACACATTTTGAAGCACATGGTGTTAAACCACATGTTATTAATAGTGATGGTACATTGATGGAAGAAATTTCAGACAAGAGTGCAGATTTGATTTTTACTTGTCCACCTTATTTTAATTTAGAGAAATACGAATCAGTTCCTGGTCAATTAAGTGATGAGAATAGATACGAATCATTTATGAGTAAGATTGATGTTTGTATTTCTAATTGTTATAGAGTATTAAAGAGTGGAGCATTTGCATGTTGGGTTGTTGGCGATTTAAGGACTGGTGGTGGGTTTCAAAACTTTCATGGTGATGTTATTAACTCTTTTAAAAAGCACGGATTTAATCAGCACGATATAGTTATACTTGAAAATATTTCACCATTCGCAGCATTACAAATTGGAAAAACTGCTGCAAAAAGATATACTTCAAAGATACATGAGTATCTTTTAGTATTCCGAAAACCAGGAGATTATGAGATTCCAAAGTATTGCTCACCTGATGAATTAGAACAAGAAAATAAATTAGCAGAATTTTTTGATTATGATAAATAACATATTTAATAAAATTGTATTCAATGGATGTTCGTTTACCGAAGGTGGCGGATTTGAAGCGGGTAAACGAGAAGTAATACGTGAATATAAAGAAAAATACGGATTTGAATATAAATGTGAAAAGGATGTTTCGTATCCAACAATAGTTCAAAGATTATTACCTAATGTACAAGTTATTAATCAGGCTAAAAGTGGAAGTGGAGCAGAGAGAATATTAAGGAAAGCATGGGAATATATAAATTCACATTCTATTGAGGAGTGTAGAAAAACATTATTTATATTTGAGGTACCAGAAGCAATTACAAGATTAGATAAATACTCAAACAAATATAATACATATTTAGTTGCAAATGTAGCGTTTGATTACGATAAAGGCATAATCAATGATACACAGGTTGTTATGGATTGGATATATGGTCCACCTTTAGATGAAACATATCGAAATAAAGCTAGGCAAGTAATTAGAGATTATTCGGAGATGTTTATAAATCCAATGGCATACGATACACTAATTCAATATCAATTTTTAGGTTTTGCATCTTTTTGCATACAAAACGGAATACAATTCTATTATTCAGGGTGTATTCAGTTTTTAGATGATATGTGCAATAAGTTTTATCCGGATTTTTCAGATAAATACAGATTAAATGTTGAATTAAATGGTAACATAGAATATAATTTTTATGGATATTCCCATCATAATAATTTATTAATTAAAGATGAAGTCCCAAATGTATCACAAGATGGTCATCCTGGTTATGTAGCACACCAAAATTGGGCAGAAGCTATTGTAGAATTTTTAAACAAAAAGTATTATAAAAAATACTTATAAAAAATAAAGTATATGAGATATAAAGTACAAATTAGACAAAACTTAGAACAAATTGAAATTAGAGCAAATTATCTAAGACAAGCAACTGAGGGTAGTAAGCCTATTACTCCTAAAGATGCAATAAAAATGATTGATGAATTATTATATTCATTAAACAAAGTAAATGAATTAATTGATTTAGAAAGAGAGGGATAATGAACTGGCTTAAATGGTTGGTTGGTATTTCGGCAATAATCATAGCAGGTTGTGCCGCATTTTTCTCCGTAACGGGATTGGGTGTTCTATTTAGTGGGGCATCCACTTCCGTAATGGTAATGGCAGGCTCATTAGAGTTTGCTAAATTGGTTGCGGCAACATATTTGAAACAACAATGGGAAGAAATCAAAGGATTTAACAAATGGTATCTTACTTCAGCAGTTGCATTATTGATGTTAATCACTTCAGCCGGTATTTTTGGTTACTTATCTAACGCTTTTCAGGTACAATCACTACAATTACAACAAGTTGATAGAGAAATTTTGGTTTATACAACAAAAATTGAACAAAATACAACTCAAATTAACCAATTAAACCAACAATTGGGTAATTTATCCTCAACTCAATCAACAATTTTAGAAAAAGGTAAGGTAAATAATAAACTTTTAAGTTCAATTGACAAAAAAGATAGACAAACTGCTCAAATTAACAAAAAAATTAGTGATTTACAAGACCAAAATACTAAAAATAACGAAAAAATCAACGAAATTAAGATTGCAAACTTAGGATTGGAGAAAGAAGTAGGTGGATTTCGATTTATTGCCGAAGCATTTGGTATGGAATTGAAAAATGTTGTAAAATTCTTCATATTTTTGATTGTAATCGTATTTGACCCATTGGCAGTCGCTCTAATTATCGCATTTAATGGATTAATTGGTACAAAAAAGAAAACAAAAGAAGAACTTTTATCAGAAATGGCTGAAAATAATCAAAAAATGGGATTATATGAGGTTTATGGTGATAAAAAAGAGGATGAATTAGTAGAAAATGAACCAATAGAACCTATAATTGAGGAAAAACCACAAAAAGAAGTACCATATTGGGAAAAACCCGATTTTGATTGGGAAAATAAGAATTTATGGATAAATAACCCTATGGCAGTTAAATATTGGATGGCAAATGGTAATTCCATACACAAATACAATAAATTATACAAAGAACACTTAAACGAAATAGATAATATTGATTCTACAACAAAAACCTACTAAAAAGTAGGTTTTTTCATTTATTTTTCGTATCTTTATAAAAATTACACTATGAAATTAGGATATGCATGTATTAATATGACTATGGGTAAGAAAGTTAGTACTAACCGAGCTATGGTTAAAAAAACCTTTCAAACCAAAGGATTAGATTATGTTTCCGAACTTGCACTTAAGAATGCATCGGATGTAATTAAGATTTTAGAGTGGAACAGAATGAATGGGATACATTTCTTCCGTTTATCATCATCAATTGTTCCTTGGGGTGATCATTTGGATTTAACTCAACTCAAAGATTACAAAGAAATCAAAGCAGAGCTTAAAAAAGCAGGTGATTATGCAAAATATTGGGGCATGCGTATTAATTCTCATCCTGGTCCTTTTTGTGTACTAACTTCACCAAATGAAAATGTAGTAAAGAACGCAATAGCAGATTTAGAACTACATGGTAAGATATTTGATATGATGGGATTAGAAAAATCACCATTCAATAACATTAATATCCATTGTAATGGTGTTTACGGAGATAAAAAGTCTGCGATGGATAGATTTATCAAAAACTTTCAAAGATGTTCTAATTCGGTTAAAATGAGGCTTACAATTGAAAATGATGATAAACCTACAATGTACTCTGTTAAAGATTTAATGTATATTTACGAAGAAACAGGTATTCCGATTGTGTTTGATTATCACCACCATCAATTTTGTACAGGTGATTTGACAGAAGAGCAGGCACTTAAACTTGCCGCAACAACCTGGCCAAAAGATATCGGACAAGAAGTACATTATTCCGAAAGTAAAGCATTGCACGAAAACAATTCAAAACTAAAACCACAAGCTCATTCCGATTATATCAATACACTTCCAAATACATATGGATTAGATGTTGATATTATGGTAGAAGCAAAAGCAAAAGAATTGGCAATACTACCCTTTATTAAGGAATCTAAAATATGTGAATATAGTGGATTAACTGCAGTAGAAGAATATAACTAAAAAAATATTGATTAATACTTATGTAAGAATTGGGTATTACATTTAAAAAATATTTAATAATATTAACAAGAAATAATGAAAATATTAATTACAGGTGTAGCTGGTTTATTAGGTAGTAGATTGGCAGAATATATAGTAAACAATGTACCTAACGCAGAAGTTGTTGGTATTGATGATTTAAGTGGTGGATATAAAGAAAATGTGCCGGATGGTGTTACATTATGGCAAATGGATTTAGTAAAACATCCAATTGAAAATTGTTTTGAAGAACATAAATTTGATTATGTATTTCATTTAGCAGCTTATGCGGCAGAAGGATTATCTCCATTCATTCGTCAGTACAATTACGAAAACAATTTAGTTGCAACAGCAAGAGTAGTTAATCAATGTATTAAACACAATGTAAAAAGATTAATATTTACATCTACATTAGCTGTATATGGACATGGTGAGGGTGGTATCTTTGATGAGAAACAACAACCTGCACCTATTGACCCATATGGAGTAGCTAAATATGGTTGTGAAATGGATATTCAAATTGCGGGTGAGCAACATGGTTTAGATTGGTGTATCATTCGTCCTCACAATGTTTATGGTAGAAATCAAAACATTTGGGATAAGTATCGTAATGTATTGGGTATTTGGATGTACCAGCATTTGAATAATCAACCAATGACTATATTTGGTGATGGTGAGCAAACTAGAGCATTCAGTTGTATTGATGATATTGTTGAACCTTTATGGAAATCGGCAATATTACCAACCGCATCTAAAGAAATTATCAATTTAGGTGGTGTAGAGGAGTGGACAGTTAATAAGGCAAGTGAAGTATTGAGAAAAGTAATTGGTAGTGGTGAAATAGTTTATAAAGAGGGTAGACATGAAGTTAAACACGCTATTCCAACATGGCAAAAATCTATTGATATATTAGGATTTGAACATAAAACCGATTTTGAAGCAGGATTGAGAGATATGTGGGAATGGGCACAAAAACAACCTAAGAGAGAACAATTCGTTTGGGATTCTTACGAATTAGATAATGGAATTTATTCATTTTGGAAAAAATAAAAAAATATGGTTACATTTTCAAAGTTCTATGAGTCAATAGAACCAAAAAGCGACAAAGGTACATTGCATGATTATATCAATGGATATTATTCTAATGAATTTACAAATAATAGATTAAACTCACTTAATATAGTAGAAATAGGTGTTAGAAGAGGTGATTCATTAAATTTGTTAAGTAAGTGGTTTATTAATTCAAAAATAGTGGGAATTGATAATGGTAAAGAAATGTATAGAAAAGATTTAGAATTTGTAAGTAAAATAGCAAACACAACTCTAATATTGGATAACGCATATTCAGATGATACTATAAATAAATTTCAAGATAATTCAATAGATTATTTGATAGATGATGGTCCACATACAATTGAAACTCAAATTATTTCAATACAAAAATGGCTTAAAAAAGTAAAAAAAGGTGGTACTCTTATAATAGAAGATATCCAAGATTGGAATAATCAAAAAGAAAAATTTGATATTGAATGTTCAAAATTAAATATCACATATACATGTATAGATTTAAGAAAAAATAAAAACAGGTATGATGATGTTTTGTTGGTATTTAAAAAATAAGTTATGAAAAAAAATTTAGTATATTATTGTTACTTTGAAAATTCAGAAATGAATGAATTTGCTGATTATAATATTAAATTATTAAATCGTTATTTACCTTTATTTAATGGGCAAAAAATTATTAAAATAGCAGTAGATGATTTAACAAAGGATATCAATAATTTAATTGGTTTATTTCCTAATTGTGATATTGAAATAGTACAAAATAATAGAGAAACTAGAGAATCGGAATATTTTATTGAGTCTTTAAAAGAAATTAAAGATAAAAATTCAATTACCTTTTTTGCACACAATAAGGGAAGTAAAAGTGGTGGCGATAATAATCATGTTATTAAACATTGGTTATTATCAATGTATTTTTTTAATTTAGAAGAAATATATTTAACAAATATTGAAAATGAATTGGAAAATAATAAAACATTTAGTGGTATAATGAGAATTACCACAACCTGTCCACCTTGGGTAGAAAGTGATTGGCATTATAGTGGAACTTTCTTTTGGTTTAATACTCAAAAACTATTTAATATTGATGGTTGGGATAAATTTGAAAAAGGAAGATTTTCAGTTGAATCATATCCAGGTAAAATGGTTAATTTAGAACAATCTCATTTTACATTATGTAGTGAAAATTATAATTGGAATTCATATATGCCTACAATATGGAATCAGTATCTAACTAAAGAAAAAATAGGAGAAGAACAACTTAACAAATATTTAGAACTACATAAAACTATATTTTAATGTATTCAGTTATTATACCTACAATGTGGAAGTGTGATAGATTTCAACAAACACTTAGAGAATTAAGCAATCATTCATTGGTTGGTGAAATTATATTAATAGATAACACAACAAATGAATTGACAATTGAATTACCCAAATTAATTCATATTTTAGAAGGAAAAAATACTTTTGTAAATCCTGCTTGGAATAAAGGAGTAGAAATAGCAAAGTACGATAAACTTCTAATTCTAAATGATGATATATGGATGGATTGGAATATTCTTAATGTAGTAAATCCATACATAACCGAAGAAACCGGTGTTATTGGTATGGCAGAAGAAAATTATACAAATCCAACCAATGAATTAGGATTAGAACCAATAACACATAGAAATGGGGGATTTGGTTGTGCAATGTTCATTCACAAAGAAAACTATACACCAATACCAAAGGAAATGAAAATTTGGGGTGGTGATGATTGGTTATTTGTAAAAAACAGAAATAGAAGAAAACAAAATTACAGAATAACAGGATTTAAGATTGAAGGCGAAATATCTACAACATCTGATGCTGCTGAATTAGGTGATATCAAAGAAAATGATTTAATGTTAAAGAGTTATTATAATTTATTTTAATGAAAGTAATAGTATCTGGATGTTCACATAGTGTAAGAGATTATGAAGCTATAAATGGAAATGGTTATTTTGATTTATTTGCAAAAGAAACTAATTTAGAGTTAATAAATTTATCCGAAAAAGGAATATCTAATGAGCGTATTTTAGAAAAAATATTTCAATCATTGTATACTATAAATGATATAGATACTATTATTGTTCAATTTACTTATTTACATAGATTAAGTTTAAAATATAAAATTACAGGTGATTATTTGCACTTTCAACCATCTAAAACATTTGATGATTTTGAAATAGAAAGTTTTTGGACTAAAAAACAATTACTAAAAAAATTTACAGATGAAGATGCTAAATTTTATCATTTTGACAAAGATGATATTGTAAAAACATTATCTGATTTTTATCAATATTATTTAGTGTATGGATTTGATGAAAAATACGAAATTAGTAAGATAAATTTACAACTACAAATATTACAAGATATATGCAAATTAAAAGGAATAAAATTAGTTTGTTTATGGTACGATGAAAATAATATAGATAATGAATTATTTCTAAAAATAGATAATTATACTTCATTACATAAATGGCAAATAGATAATAACTTATTTATTGCAAATAAAAACTTTCATTTAAAAAAAGAAGGACATTTAAAATTATATACTGAAGTAATACACAAATGGAAAAACTTAAAATAACTTTTTACGAAAACAAAGAACAAAGTTGGAGTAAACTTAATTCAGTAGAATCAAACGCATCTGACTACTTTGAAGTTGTCGAAAATTCTAATATTTTATTTGTTGCTGATAATAGTATAATACAATTAATTGATGCAAATGAAACAATTATAAATAAATTAAATTCATATAAAACTATTGTCTTATTTTCTCTTGTTGAACCATTTATTGACTATAATTGGTTATTATTATTTTCACAACAAAAAAATAAATTCAAAGGACAAAAATTTGTAGTAGTTACTGTAAATTGTGCTGCATATAATTTTATAGATGATGATTTTATTTTTATGGATATAAAATCTATAATATGTCAATGGAAACCACATTTGGAAGATAACTTAAATCCAGAATATAGTCCTAAAAACTTTTTTAAAGAAAAAAAATATAAATTTATTTCATTAACAGGTAAACCTAAATCATTTAGAGAAAAATTAGTAGAAACATTGATTGATTTAGAATATGTTAATGATACAAATTTAATAACATACCATCCTAATTCTATTCCAGGTCAACTTCAAATTAGCGATACTTTAGCAAATAAATTTTATTCTAATAATATAATAAATCAAAATTCAAAAATGGAATATGATAGAGTTCAATCAAGACCATCATATGCATCGGTATCTCATTCATTATATCAAAAATCATTTTGTAACATATATAGTGAATATGATTTTAATTTTAATGAGCGTTGGTTTCCAATAACTGAAAAAACATTTTATCCAATGTTAAATAATTGTTTAAATGTATTTTGGGGACAACCGGATTATTATTTTAAAATTTTAAATGAAAAATTTGGATTTGAAAATTATACTGAAATAAATTATATACCAAATAATACAGAAACAAAAAATCAAACTATTAACGGATTAATTGATAATTTAAAAAAATTAAAAGATTTTGATATTGAAAATTATTATTGGGAAAATTTAGATAAAATAAAATACAATCATAACATAGCATACACCTATTTTTATGAATATGATTGGACATTTAATTTATATAATACTATAAAAAATACAATTTAATTTGTTTATTTTTTGGTTATTAATTTTTTTTAATCTATATTTGTAGAACAAACATTTACATATGATAAAAATAATAACAGACACATCGGTATTAAAGAAACCGATACCAACTACAAAATTTACAAAAGAAGAACAAGATTTAGCAACAGCTGCATTATTAACAGCAGTTACCGAGCAAAAAGGTTTAGGTATGAGTGCAAATCAAATAGGTTTAAATAAAAGAATTTGTGTAATTAATGTTAGAGAAGAACCTTTAGTATTGGTTAATCCAGAAATTATTGAAGAAACTACCGATAAGATAATGTATTTTGAAGGTTGTTTATCTTTACCTAAAACAATGCAAAAACCAATTAAGACAGTTCGTTCTTATGGTGTTAAAGTAAAAGCAGATAATTTTCCTGAAGTATTAGAATTTGGAACTAAGGAAAGAAAGCATGAGGATATAAATCAATTGTTTGGTGATGTTGATTTGTTAGAAGCAGTATGTGTTCAACATGAAATTGACCATTTAAACGGATTAACTATTAGAGATAGACAATATACTGAAACTATTAGAAAATCTGCATTTGAAAGGTTGGGTAGAAACGAAAAACTTTTATTAAAGAAAGGAGATGAAACACTTTCGGTTAAGAAAAAGAATTTATCAACTTATTTATTAGATGGATGGGAGGTAGCATAATATGGAAACATTTATCATAATCATATTAGTATTAATTTCAGCTGCATTAGGGTATGCGGTTTGGAATCTTTTACAAAAATTAGAAAGATACGAAGATGTAATTGCAGAAAATACCGATACATATATTCAAATTTTAAATGCAATGAAAGAAATAGATTCGACCGGTGCGTTTGAAAGTGATGATGAGGTTGGTTCTACATTTACGGATTTAAAAAATTTAATTGAGAAAAATACCAAAATCTTAAACGGAAAAGCATAATGGGAAGAAAGAAAAAAGACACCCGTTATTTTACGGAACAAACCGAAGCGGCTATCATTGCATATAATAAATCTGATAATCAATTGGAAAGAAATAAATTATATGCAGAACATATTCATTATTCGTTTTATAAACTAGCGGAAAATGTATTGAATACTTGGGGGTTTAGTTATTTTGATGATGATAAAGAAGATATCAAACATGAAGTAATATCATTCTTATTAGAAAAAATACATAAATTTGAGGAAGGTAAAGGTAAAGCATTTAGTTACTTTACTATTGCAGCTCGTAATTATCTTATTCTAAATAATAACTCAAATTATAAAAGATTTAAAGCAACTGCACAATTAAGTTCAATGCCGGAAAGTTGGGATTTAGAAAATGATTTTAAACAAGTAAATCATAATGATGAGTTTAAAACATTTAATGATAGAATGTTGCAATATTGGGATTTAAATCTTAATAGAGAGTTTACAAAAAAGAGAGATATTCAAATTGCAGATGCTGTTTTGGAATTATTTAGAAGGGCTGAATATATTGAGAACTTTAATAAAAAATCGTTATACTTATTGGTGAGAGAAATGACTGGTTATAAAACACATTATATAACTAAAGTTGTATCTAAAATGAAAGAAACTCAAATGAAATTGTATTATCAATTTTTAGATGAGGGAGATATTACACAAGAATCAAAAGACCCGTTTTGGAAGAGAACAATAACGAGATGAGAATATTAGGGATATCAGCTTTTTATCATGATTCAGCAGCTGCATTGATTGTAGATGGTAAAGTCGTATCGGCACAAGAAGAAGAAAGATTTACAGGTATAAAGCACGATCAAAGATTCCCTATTAATTCTATCAAATGGATTCTAAAACAAAACAAATTAAAGATTAACCAAATAGATAAAATTGTTTGGTACGAAGATCCAAAAAAGAAGTTTGAAAGATTTAAAGCTCAATGGCACAAATACTTTCCAAAGACATTAGGATTAACTAAAAAATTAATATTTTGGAAATCTAATAATAACATTGAAGAAATTATTAGAGAACAATTAGGGTATAGAGGTTCTATTGAATATGTAGAACATCATATTTCACATTTAGCATATTCTTTTTACACATCACCTTTTAATGAAGCACATCTGTTTTCAGTAGATGGTGTTGGTGAAGATGAAACTGCTATATTAGGATTAGGTGTTAAGGGTAGATATATTCAACCATTAGAACGAACTAATTTTCCACATTCATTAGGATTACTTTACGCAACAATTACAGCATTTTTAGGATTCAAACCAAATAGTGGTGAATATAAAGTGATGGGATTAGCAGCATATGGTAGTGATAAGGATGTTTATAGAGAGCAATTTGAAAAATTAGCAAAACTAAATGGAAATACATTAGAATTGGATTTGAAATATTTTTCATTCCATTATTCTGAAAAGAAAATGTTTACTTTTAAAATGAGTGAACTATTTGGTATTACTCCACGTATTCCAGAAAGTGATTTAGAACAAGTACATAAAGATATTGCATTTTCATTACAAGCACATTACGAAAGATTATTTTTTACAATGTTAAATAATTTCCATAAACACTATCCAATGGATAATTTATGTTTAAGTGGTGGATGTGCATATAATGGTTTGGCAAATGGAAAGATAACCATAAACACTCCATATAAAAATGTTTATGTACCACCAGCTCCATCGGATGCAGGTAGTGCTATTGGTGCTGCTTTATATGTTTGGATGAAACACCCACTAAACAAAAGAGTAGAAAATACAAATCCGTATTTAGGACCTGCATATACTCACGCTGATTATTTAAACACTATTAGACAATATGTACCTATTGAAAAGGTAAAACATATGGCATCACCAATTGCATTGACTAAAGAGGTTGCTAAGTTGATTAATGAGGGTGCTATCATAGGTTGGTTCAAAGGAAGTAGTGAATTTGGACAAAGAGCATTAGGACATCGTTCTATATTAGCAAATCCAACTATACCGGATATTAAACCTAAAGTAAATAGAGTTATTAAAAAGAGAGAAGGATTTAGACCATTTGCACCTATGGTAATTGCAGATGAAGCTAATAATTACTTTGAGATGTTAGGACAAACGGTTCCGTATATGAATCAGGTATTTAAAGTTAAAGATGATTTTATTGCAGGTTTACCATCTATTACACATGCAGATGGTACCGCTAGAGTACAAACCGTTGAAAGAGAATTTAATACAGACATATATTTCTTACTTAAAGAATTTAAAAAATTAAGTGGATATCCAATCTTACTTAATACCTCATTTAATCTTAGAGGTCAAACAATGGTATTAGATCCTGAAACTGCTATTAAAACATTTTACGATTGTGAAATGGATTACTTGGTATTAGGTAGTTATATCATTAGTAAGTAAGTTTTTAATTACACAATATTTATAAAAAAGATTTATGGCAAGCGTAGACATGAATTTTCCTTTATTTAAGGGAAAAACATTTAGTGATTTGTTGGGAGATATTTACGAAAACCAACAAAGTAAAAAGAAAAACATTTCAGGCCTTATTGAAGAAATGAGAAAGTTGGTAACTAAACCATCTGATGTAATTACTATTGGTCCTATTATTACACAATTGATAGAAGCCAGTATTAGTAACGATGACCACCTTATTAAGATTGCAAACATAGCACAAAAATTAGTATTAGCAAACACAAAGAAGGCAGGTGATGAAGGTTGGTTAAGTGAAGATGATAAGAAGGCATTGTTAGATGAATTAGATGCAACAGCAAAGGAAATCACGCAAAATACTGAAGATAAGATTGAAGATTTAGAATTTGAAATTGAAAATTTAAAAGAAACATTAGGGAATAAATAATGAGAATAGGTGGTTATGTATCTAGTAAATCTGGAGGTTCAGTACAAACCTCAGTAGGAAAAGGTGGACAAGAAACAAAACTTGCTTCAGTATCTTTTGTATTTACTGAGATAGATGATATTGTTGAAAAGATAAGTGATACCGATAAAATATTTGAAGAAATACAATCTGATTCGGATTATTCTGATAAAAATGGTTTATACTATGGTGCAATTAGATATAGAACACCAGAGCAAGCAGAAACTAAGGATGAAGATTTAAAAGTAGCGTTTCCTTTAGATAGATACAATTTTACATTACCCGTTAGAGGTGAAATTGTTTACATAGAAATTATAAATGGAAAATCGTTTTATAGACCTATTAATTTTCAAAATACAAATGGATTTAATACAAATTTAGAAATATTATCTAATACCGTAAAAACAATTGAAAGTAATAGTACAAATGCTGGTTTAGAAAACTTTAAAGAAGTACAAGAAACCGGAATAGCTAATTCTAATCAAACAAATGTTTCACAAACAAAAGTAAATAAAGGATTTGCTGGAAAATACTACAAAAGAAACATTAGATTACATCAATTAAAACCAAATGAAGGTGATACTATTATTCAAGGTAAATTTGGCAATAGTATTCGTTTTAGTGGATATATTCATAGCGATAAAACAAATGGTAAACAATATCCTGCTATCTTAATTCGTAATGGCGAAAATGCGGATTCACAAAATAATAATAAAATATTTGATACAACAACCGAAGATGTAAATAAAGATGGAACATCAATACAAATTACATCTGGAGAATACAGCACTTTGTTTAAAGAAACTGTAAAAGTTATTAAAGAAGCAGTTGGAACATTTCCATCATCAGATCAATTAAAAGGAGACCAAATTGTAGTTAATAGTGGTAGAGTTATTCTATCTGCAAAAACATCTGAATTATTTTTGTTTAGTAAGAAAAATTTATCTATCTTTACAGATGATATTATTACAATTGATGCAGAAAAAGGTTTGAATTTTATTGTTCAAAACGGACCTGTTCAAATAGCTACAAGTGGAAATAATAATGTGATAATAGGTGTTGAAAATGGAAAAATATTTGCAGGTAATGATACTGCAACTGAGGCTATGTTGCTTGGTAATACAATGGTAGATTTAATGAGTAGATTAATAGATGCTATAAATCAAATGACAATTGCAACTCCATCCGGTCCTTCTGCACCTGGTCCTATTGATAAGGCAACATTTAATAATATCAAAAATGAATTAAAGAACGCATTATCTAAAACGAATTATCTAATCTAATGTCTTGGTCTCAATTTAAAGATGAAGTTAGTACTAGAATGAAAGAAGCTAATTGGAAAACATCCGATGAGTGGGCTAAATTTTTTACTAAAAAATATGATGAATGTATTAAAAGAGGTATGGATTTAAGTGGTAAAAATCCTGTGTTAAAAGGTAATACTGATTTGATGGAACAATATCTCATTAGTGCAGGTCAATTGGCATTAGCAGCAACAACTCCGGCTTTTTATAGTTCATATATGAATTTGTTAGGACAAGGTATTATTGGTTATTGGACTGGTGCAACTTTACAAAGATTTAGTACACCTTTAATTCCAGCTCCTGGTACAATTTTAAATATACAAGTAACTTCAAATGACTGTACAAATCCAGGTAAATTTGTAGGAACACCAACTCCACCTATAAAAGATATAGATACATTTTTAAATGCATTTATTTCAGCAGCTACAATACACTTAACAACCGTTAGTGGTACTACACAATTAATTTCACAATATATACCACCATTACCAATAGGTCCTGCTATTACAACTTGGACTGGGTATAAAGTAGACCCAATTAAACTTAATAAAAAAGTAAGAGTAGTAGAAGAAATAGAACCTGTATTAGAAGATGATACTCCAATAGTTGAGCATAAAGCAGTTATTGAACATGAGAGAAGAAATGGTAGAGTTAGATATAATAAAGTAGAAGATGCGGTTAATCCTGATTTAATAGAACAACCTTCTCGTTCTTTATACAAAGCACCTCAACCAATTACATTAAATACAACATCTGCTCCTATAATTGAAGATGTATTAGAACCTATAATAGAAATAGGAGCAATTGGAGAAACATTACCCCCAAAAGCACCATCATTATTATTATTTAAAAATGGTGGAATTGATACAAAACTTTTAGTTCCAATTGCAAATGGGGGATTGAGTAGATATGGTGGCAAATATTTATTAGAAAAACAGGCAGCAGAAGATTTCTTAAAGTGGAAAACACAAGCAACAAGAGATGGGTTTTATTTTACAATCACATCTGCATATAGAGATTTAGACCACCAAAAAAGTTTAAAAGGAGGCGTAGGAACAGTTGCAAAGGCAGGTTCATCATCACATGGATTAGCATTAGCAATTGATATTGGTGAATTATTTAAGTTGGTAAATGGTAGTGGAAACCCTTCTATTAATACTAGAGCCAAATCAAATAGTAAACTATATAGATACTTAGCTAAAACAGGTCCACAATTTGGTTGGTATAATCCAATTAGATTAGCAGATGGTAGTGGAACAGATGAATGTTGGCATTGGGAATATTGGGGATATTATAAAAAATAAATACTTATATAAAGAAAACACAATTTTATGGATCAAACACAATTAATTAAAGCATTAGTAAAAGTTTTGAGAGAAGATATTCGCAAAACTATTAAGGAAGAAGTACGAAGTGCTATTAAAGAGGTTTTAAACGAAGAAGTTGAAACTCCAAAACAAAAGGTAGATGAAAACTACCAAATGAAATCAAAAGATAATGGTGAGTGGGGTACTATGGATTTTAGAGGAAGACAAGCAGCACCGAGTAGACCGATGATTAATCCAGCTGATTTAGGGTATGGAGATGGATTTGAGGCATATGTTCAACCTGATAATAGTTGGGGTGGAATGAATGAAGAATATGGTTCTTATATGCAAGGACAAGAAGAAGGTGGTATTCCATTAGAACATAAAGCAAGAATGGCAGCACAAAGAAATCCACAGGCAGCGGCACCTGTATTAAAAGCATTGAATAGAGATTATTCACAGTTAGTTAAAAAATTTACTAAGGGGTAATATAAGTGGCTAGAGTATTAGAAAAGAAATTTTTAGTAGATGAACAAGATAAAAGTGTTGGTGTTACACTTCCATTAAGGAAAGGTAACAACGGATACTTTGAAGTGTCGTATACAACTAAAGATCAAATTAAATCTAATATTAAATCATTATTATTAACTCAAAAAGGTGAAAGAGTAATGCAACCAACATTTGGTTCTGATTTAAGAAAATGTTTATTTGAACCAATAACACAAAACTTAGATTCTTTTATAGAAGATACGATTACGGAAGCAATAGATACTTGGATGCCATATGTTACAATTGAAAGTATAGTGTACGATACGGATAACACATTGAAAGATAGAAATAGAATAGATTTAGAATTAAAATATAGTTTAAAATATTCTAACTCACAAACATTAGAACAATTAAATATAGTAATATAAAATGGCATTAAAACCTATTGATAAAAGTTGGGCAACAAATAAAAAAGATATTAAATATCTTAATAGAGATTTTGCATCCTTAAGACAAGCATTAGTTGAATTTACTAAAACATATTATAGTAACACTTACAATGATTTTAGTGAAGCATCACCTGGTATGATGTTTATTGAACAGGCGGCATATGTGGGTGATATTCTTTCCTATTATACAGATGCACAATTAAAAGAATCGTTTATTAACTTAGCTGGTAATAAAAATAATATTTATCAATTAGCACAGAACTTAGGGTATAAACCAAAAATTTCTACACCTTCAAGTGTAACTTTAACTTTATATCAAACATTACCTTCAAAATTTATAGTAGCAGGTAGTGGAAGTAATTATGAACCAGATTATGATTATGCATTAAAAATAAATGAAGGAATGGTAGTGGGTTCTACTAGTAATCCAAATGTAGAATTTATTACAACTGATTTTGTAGATTTTAATGATCCTAAAGATAGAGAGGTTAGTGTATTCACCGTAGATGGTAATAATCCTACATACTACTTATTAACAAAAAAAGTAAATGCGATTAGTGCAACACGATATACACAAGAATTTGAAGTTGGTGAGTTTAAACCAAATCCAACATTTAGAATTACATCTAATAATTTTATAAAAATAGAAAGTGTAGTAGATAGTGATAATACAAATTATTATGAAGTTCCGTATTTAGCACAAGAAATGGTTTACATTAAATCACCAAATGCTACATATAACGAACCAACATTAGCAACAATTGATTCACCAAAATATATTTTAAAGTTACAACAAACAAATAAGAGATTTACAACTCGTTTGATTGATGAACAAACTATTGAATTAAGATTTGGTAGTGGAAACGAAGCTACACCGGATGAATTATTAATTCCAAATACAAAGAATGTAGGTTTGGGTTTAAATAATTCAATTAATAGAATGGGTGAATCATTTGACCCATCTAACTTTTTGAAAACAAATACATATGGTATTGCTCCTGCTCAAACAACATTGACGGTTACTTATTTAGCAGGTGGTGGTATACAATCAAATGTACCACAAGGTGATTTAACTATATTAAAATCGGTTTCTTTTAATGAAGATATATTATCATTTACAGATATAAATGCACCTGTTTATGCAGATGCTAGACGTTCATTGGTTGTAGAAAATATTGAACCTGCTACTGGTGGTAAAGGTTTTGAAACATTGGAAGAGATTAGAGAAAATGCAATAGCTAACTTTGGTGCTCAAAATAGAGCGGTAACTAAAAAAGATTATGAAGTTAGAGCATTAGCAATGGATACTATGTTTGGTGGAATTGCAAAAGTATATGTTGAACAAGATGGCTCAATTGATACAAGTGCAGCACAACAAGTTTTAAGAAATCCATCGGTTAAAAAGGATTTTACTAATTTAGTTAAATCATTAAAAGGTGCAACGGATGAACAAATAACATCGGCATTAGATACATTCTTAAAAACAAAACAAACATTTGCAGTAGAAAATAACCCATTTGCAATTAATATGTATTTGTTGGGATATGATTCTAATGGTAAATTAGCAACACTAAATCCGACAGTAAAACAAAACTTAAAAACATATTTAGAAGAATATAGATTATTAACAGATGCTATTAATTTAATTGATGGTTATATTGTTAATATCGGTGTAAACTTTGATATTACCGTTTTTGCAAATTATAATAAAAGAGAAGTAGTATTACAATGTGTTCAGGTTATAACCAATTATTTTGATATTACTAAATGGAAAATGAATCAACCTATTAATCTAAGTGAATTAGAATTAGAGATAGCAAATGTAGAAGGTGTTTCATCCGTTCCTAAAGTTGAAATAATAAATTTAGCAGATTCAACTGGTATAACTTATTCCCAATATTCATATAACATTGCGGAAGCTACTAGAAATAAGATTGTTTATCCATCATTGGATCCATCTATATTTGAAATTAAATATCCAAACAAAGATATTAAGGGGAGAGCATTATAATGATATTATTTTATACGGCATCTAAAGATGCAGCTATATACTTACAACAACCTTACCAAAATACAGGTATAGATGAGGTGTTGGAAATTTCTAAAGTGTATTATGGTGATACTAGAGATAATAGTAGAGCATTAATTCAATTTGCAAATATAACATTACCACAAGTACCATTTACAGCATCACTGCATTTAAAAATAACTAAGGCAGAAGAAATTCCTGCTAACTTTACAATTGAAGCATATCCTATTAGTGGTAGTTGGGAAATGGGTACTGGTACTCGTTTCGATAATTTAACTACCAATGGTGTAAGTTGGTATTATAGAAATGGTGATGATACATCTACAAATTGGTATACAACAATGGATGGCATCACTGCATCGTATTCTCCGTTTGTAAAAGGAAATGAAGATGGATTAGGTGGTGCATGGTATACAAGTTCAGTAGCTACACAATCATTTAGTTATACTTTAGAAGATATTAAATTAGATGTTACTGAATTTTTTCAAAGATGGGAAGATAATGAATTAATAAATAACGGAATTATACTTAAATTTCCAGATGATAAGGAATTAGACACGGTTGATTATGGAACTATTAAATTTTTCTCTAAGGAAACAAATACAATATATCAACCTAAATTAGTAATTGAATATCCTGAAACAAATGCATCGGGTTCATTGATAGATATTACAGAATTTGCGGCTAGTAGTAGTTATGATGTTGTATATCGTTGTTATTCCCCAAATTTAAAAACATCCTACAAAGAAGGTCAGAAAGTATCAATAAAATTGGATGCGAGAGAATTATACCCTATTAAACAATTCAATAGTACATTTGCATATCAGGTTAAATACTATCTGCCAAATGAGGCCTATTACTCAGTAATGGATACTATAACAAAAGAATATATTATAGATTACTCACCAAACACAAAAGTAGTAAGGGGTGTTCATAATAATTTAATTAATTTAAATTTTACCAATTGGCCTATCGGTAGAAATTACACATTATTTGTAAAATCAATTGATGACAATAACGAAGAAATTTTCGAAATTGGTAGTTTTGATATTTATGAATAACGATGGCGAACGAAACAAAATATATAAATCTTTCTGATGATACTAATGTAAGTGTATCTACTAAATTATATGTAGATAAATACAACAATAGTGAATTGGCAAAATCCGTTGATTTACAAGTTACGGAATTAATTAAACCATTACCAAATCCTAATTTAGATTTAGTTCCTAGACCAGTGTACGATGCTGAAGTACAATTAAATACCGAATTACAGGCAGAAATTAATATTCTTAATATTACAATTGATGATTTAAACTCACAACTTACTACAAAAACAGCAGATAGTGCTTCATTAGTTTTAGAAAATGATGCATTGAAACTAAAAGAGGCTAAATCTGATAATAATATACAATCAATTCAAACTACGGTTTCTGAATTACGTGGTAATCTCACTACTTCATTAACTAAAGCAATAAATGAAGCGACTGAAAAAACTGCATTAGAAGCAGAAAATAATGGTTTAACTGCACAAAAGAATGCATTAATTAAACAAATTGATACTTTAAATAATTTATTAGCACAAGCCAATGCAAGTTTACAAGTTGCACAGCAACAATTAAGTGCAAAACAACAAGCAATTGCAGCGGGTGGTGTTTCAACCGGTGAATTAGCTACAATACTTTGGGAAAAAGGTGATCCAGCTAAAAATGGTGGTAATGGTGTTGCAATTGATTTAGATTTAATAGAAGGTGGAAGTAAAGTATTAGGACCTGCAAAATATGCAACCGCATGGAGTAGTAATTATGTAGATGTTGTAGCAGGACCTAAAGATATTAATGTCAGTATAAGGCAAACATTTTTTAGTATTGAATCATCATTTTCAATAAAAGCAAATGAAACAAAAAGAATAACTTTTAATTCACCTATACAAAGTAAAGTACCAAGTGGAACAAGAGGATGGACAGGATTAGGTAAATCATTAAGAGAATACGAAGAAACTATTACATTTGTTATTAGTGATGTAGATCCAAATGGTAAAACTGAGGATAAAAATTGGAAAGTAAAAGTACATTCATTTGAATAAATAAACTATGGCAATACAAGATTTTAAAAATATTGAAAATATAAATCTTAATTTAGATACAACAGCTCAATTACTAAATTCAAAAGATTTAAACATATTTAAAACATCAATTTCAAATGTTACCGATTTCGGAATGTCTAAAAATGATGTTATTGAATTTAGGGTATATGATATTGGTAATAACTTATTAGAACAAACCGGTGGTAAGACTGTAAATTATATTCATAAAGATAACCTACCAAAGTATTTAAAATCATCAATAGATTCTAAAACACAAGAAAAGATATTTCAAATTGATGTTGAGAAATTGGTTAAAGAAGCAGGTTATGGTAATGGTGAATTTAAGGTTGTATTTAATTTCTTAAAAAACTATGTTGGTAACGAAAACCAAAAACAAAAAGTTTGGATACATGAAGTATCACCAAGTAGAACTGAAATTCGTATACAACCATTGATAACAAACGATGAAACTCAAAATAAGCAAATTACTCGTAGATATAACGCTTTTATGGATAGTGCAGCTGAATTAAGGGAAAATATCGAAAATATAAAAAATCAAATAGATAAAATTGAATTACAAATAAGTGATTTAATTGATAAATATTTTATAGAGAAGCATGGACAAAAATGGTTAGATGTTGTTAAGGCAGATTATAAATTTTTAAATGATTTGCAATATAAAGCATTTAAACAAAAAATATTTACTGATTTTAAGAAAAGTGTATTTGCACAATTAGATGGTAAAGAGTTTAAATTAGGTAGTCCAAATTTTAATCAAAAACTTACAACTCCATTAGATTTAGATGAATTCTTAAGTCCTACTGAAATTAATTCTTTAATAAATTCTAGACTTTTAGAATCAATTGAATACAATATGGTTAATGTTACTTATAAAGATTTTCCACAAATTATTAAAGATGTTATTAATCAAAAGAAAAGTTTACAAGTATTACAAAGTTTATTAGATACAAATACAATTTCTAAATCAAATTTAACTCAAACTCAAAAGTTAGGTAATTTAAACAAAAATGTAATAATAACAGGTGAATTACCGGTAGCAAAACCAACAGAAAAGCCGATTGTAAATGTAGATCCACCAATAGTTGAACCTTCACCTGGAATTATAAGTGAACCTAGAGCACCAATTTTATCACCAATAATAAATGATAACCCTACTTCTATAATAGCTAGAGCAGGAAACATAAGAACGGCTGCATCTACTGATGTGATGGGGATAGCGGATGATGCTTTAGTAAATCCAACCGATCCATTTGGTTATACTAGAAATGCTACAACGGTTATAAGAAGAGACAGAGCAGAAGATACTTCCCAAAGATAAAATATAAGATATTTATAACAAATGAGTTTATCCGATATATACAATAGAAATCAATTAGGAGCTTTTTATACTCCATTTAATAACAATTCTGTTAGATTTTCAACAGGTACAGGTGGTGTGGGTTCATCGACTAGAAATGTTTCAACTTCACCATCATTTGATATTAAATTAACATTAAGAAATTCTACTCAAGTACCTAATGTTTTTACATTTAATATACAAAACAGAACATATAATGAAAACTCATTAGTTGAGTTAAATAGTAATACTATAAATGATGTATTACAAATAAATCCAACACCAAGAGATAATTTTCAACCTACTAATAGATTTGAAATTGTTAAAAAAGTAATTGATAAAAATATATTAGTAAGTGATGTTATATTAGAAACACCATCAACATTTAATTTCGATCCAGCATCTTCTATATTTGGTGGAATGGGCGGTAATACTGGATTTAGTGGTTTAGGTTTTTTGAATACACCTTTACCATCCAATATTGATTATACTAGAAGGAAAGAAGTATCACAAACAATTAAAGTTAATGGTATTTCAGTAAATGAGTATGATAATAATAATCTCTTATTAAATTCAACTGATTATGAATTATCAGCTAATATTGTTTTAGATTTTAAAGGAGAAAATAATAAAGTAGCAAATAAGGTCACTAAAACCTATTCTAGAACACAATCTATACAATTTGTATCAAATTATACAAATGATGTATTAGTAAATGAAGTAAATGTAATTGTAGAATCTCAAGATATACCAAACGGTAAAATTACACAAAAATTAAATACCAATAAAGGTCAATTATTAATTACAAATACATCAGGTAAAATTAGTCCAGTAAACATTTCTTTTAATGGATTTGGTGCATTTTCATTTAAACAATTATATTGGCAATACGCAGATACTTTAGATCAATCTATAATAGACTTATCTCAATTTAAAAGAGTAAACGACACAATTCTTAAATTAAGTTCAGCTGATTTTAATAAAAATATTGTAGTTTATTTAGAAGTAGCTCCTACTGATACAAAATTACCAACACTTAAACTTAAAAATAATAAAGTTGATAAAAATATTTTAGAATCAACATATAATTCTAAAACAGAAAGTGATTTAATTAATATTGATTTGACAGTTGGTAATACTGATTATGTAAGAATTAAAACACCATATAGAGAATTTAATCAATCATTGGTTACAACTTCTGCTGTTACAAAAACAATTACTTTAGATTTAAAAAGAGATTTTCAAAACAATGAAGGTTCATTTAAAGTATTATTAGTACCCGGTTCTAATTTATATGGAGAGGGTTCAATTTCAGAAGTTATTGTTAAACTTACTAAAACATTAGATACTCCAATTATTGATAAATTAGATTATCCAACTAATGTTTACATACCATCATATACATTTGGTGATGTTAAATTTAAAATTGATTTTGAATCTAATTTAGCGGATTATGTACTAGTATATCACACTACTGAAACTAATAATAATAGTTTAGGTAAATTTAGTGCGAAAGGCTCTATTATATTAAATTATAATGAATTAAAATCTAAAGGGGTAAAATTTCCTTTGGATTTATTATTAGTCCCATACAACGATGGTACAAAAGTTGTAAAAGGAGAAATTGAAAGATTAAGTATAGCATTTCAAGATTCTGGCATTTATGTATCTACACAGGATTTAAAAGATAATTTATTTAATGCTATTTCTAAAAATTTAGATTTAAAATTACAAACTGAGGAAAAATATTTATCTCACATTGCATCATTTGATAAAAATGATTCACAAATATTAATTTCAAACTGGGATACTGATTTAAGTACATTTACTAAATTCAAAAGAGATGAATTAGGAAATCAAGTTCCAGACGGTGAAATAAACAGAAGTGTTGTATTAAAATTATACGAACCATTACCGGCTGATATTACTAAGAATGATGTACTATGGATTTCTAGATTATCATCATTACCTATTATACAAAAAGTAATTGTTAATAGTAATCCTGAAGATAACACATTACCATTAAGAGCTCCTAACTTTAATATTGAAGTTAATTATGTTAAAGGTCAATCTACAATATATGAATCTTATAATGATTTAATATTAAGTGGATCTTCTACATCTCAACAATTAGTAGATAAATATCTTACAGATAATTTAGTAGAAACTACAAAAATAAGCATTGATTATTCTGATTTTTCTAATTTTGTAAAGTATAGTAGTGCAAAAGAAAGATTAACTAACTTTAGATATAAAAAAGAATTAGCAGAATATTATGAAGATAAGATTGTATTTTTAAGTGCATCTTATTTTGCAACAGCTAGTGTTATTACATTAAATGATATTGAATTATATAATGAAAAACTTTCTACATTAGTAAGTGGATTTGATGGTTGGGAAAAAGATTTAGTAAGTGGCTCAGTAACATTTACATCAGATAGTGCTTCTTACACATCTTTCCCAGGTGGTAGATTTAATTTATTAAGTGGAAGCGAAGCGTTTTCAGTTGATGGTAAGGATTATTTAACCGATGTAAATTCTACTTTACACACTTGGTTTTTAGGAACATATGAATCCGCTTCGGTATATGATGATAACAATCTATCTTCATTAAGAAATAACATTCCATTATTTATAAGTGAAGATGAATCAAATGAAGAATTTTTATTATTCTTAGATATGATTGGTAATCACTTTGATATTATACACACTTATATCAAAGGAATGACTGAACAAAGATTAATTAGTGAAAATAATTCATATGGTATAAACGATGAGTTACTTTACAATTATTTACAATCTTTAAGTTGGGATGCTAAAAATCTTAATTCAAATAAACAACTTTGGAGTTATACATTTGGACAAGATGCAGATGGTGATGGTATTATGGATAATGTAGATGGTTACACTATTACACCTGAAGAATATACAAAAAAGATTTGGAGAAGAATATCTAATAACTTACCTTACTTATTGAAACACAAAGGTACTGGTAGAGGTATTAGAGCATTGATGAGTTGTTACGGTGTTCCACAAAGTGCATTAACTATAATGGAATTTGGTGGACCCGCCGATAATAGACTAGCTTCCGCTTCCCTATTTACATATGAAACAATTAGTCCTACATTAGTATTTAATGAGGGTTCTTATATTACATCAAGTTGGAGTGGAAGTAACAAACCACAATCAATTGAATTGGTAATTAAACCAAACTATAATAATAGAGTAGATTTAGTTAGTGGTAGTGGTTTTAATTTATATATTACCGGTGGTGTTGAATTTAATGGAAATATTAATACACAATATGGTAGTTTACAATTTGATGTAAATGGTACAAATTTAATTGATACAAATCCATATACTTTCTTTGATGGTAATTTCCATACAATATTATTAACTAAAGAATATGATGGTTCAAATTCTGATTTTGTACTTTATTATGGATATGCAGAAAAAGATAGAGTTGTTAAAAAAGAAATAGAATATACAACTGCAGCTAATAATGTTTGGGAAAGTGGTTCTCAAATTGTAATCGGTGGATTTACAGGTGAATTAGATGAAGTAAAAATATGGAAATCTGCACTAAGTGCATCTTTATTTGATATTCATTTGTTAGATAGTGAAAATATGATTGGTAATTATATTTCAGCTTCTACGGATGATTTATTAATAAGATTAGATTTTGAAAACCCACATTCATTACATCCAACCGGATCTATTAAGAATGTTGCTCCTATTAACTCTTATATGAGTGCAGTTAGTGCAAGTGGATTTACATCTTCATCACAATATAATAGTGTAACAAAACAACATTGGAATTATTTATATAGAAGTAAAGATTCGGCTGTTGAATTACCAAATACAGGTGTTACTAGATTATCTAATAATAAAATTAGAATTGAAGAGCAAGAATTAATAGGTGATTTATCTCCAACAAAAAGAGTAACTAAAAAGGCATTTGATACATCAGCAAATGATTCAAATAGATTAGGATTATTTTTCTCACCAAATAGAGATTTAGATTTAAATATTGCAAAATCATTTGGTGGTGATGCAATCGATGATTACTTTGGAGATCCGGCTGATGAATATAGTAATACTTACAAAGATTTAGATGATTTAAGAAATTACTATTTCCAAAGAGTTAGTAGTAGAAACATATATGATTTTATTCGTTTGATTAAATACTACGATAAATCATTATTTGTAAACATAAAACAAATGTTGCCGGCAAGAGTTAAGGCAACAACCGGTTTACTTATTGCACCTCACTTTTTAGAAAGAAGTAAAGTTAAACACACTAAACCTACGGCTGATAATGTTCAATTAGAAGCGGTTATTGATGATACAACTATTACAACTTTAGAATCAACATATAATGTACATGAGGCGGTATTGAGTTTATCGGAATCAGTAGATACATTAAGTGGTGAATACAATACATACGAAGCACAAATTGTTACGGATGATGTTACTACTATATCAGCAGAATACGATACTTATGAAGTAACTATTGGTGATATCGTAGAAGATTTAGCTAGTGCAACATATGATACTTACGAAGGTGTTATTGATTTTAGATTGAAAGATCCAACTATATTAGCGCAGTATGATGTATTGGGTGGTGCAACTATTATTGGATTTGATGACAAATATAGTGATTATGGATTTGGAACATACTTTACAAATGGATATGGTAAATATCATTATGAAGAAAATGGTTCATTTAAATCTAAAGGTATTAGAGCATTTTTAGTAACAAAAAAAGATACTATAATAATACCAAGTGCAAGTGTAGATGGAACATATACAAATGTATTAACTTCATCTTATTTTAGTGAATTAATTGTACAAGATTTTAGTGCAAGTGTTGGTTTATCATTAAATGGTAAGGATAATATTATAGCTATAACAACAGCTAGTGGATATTTACCAACACATCATATTTATAAGAGTGAAAAACACATCGGATTACAAAATTTATTTTATAAAGGTTCTAAACAAACATCAGCAACAACAATTGATGGCAAAGATGCAGTAGAAACATTTGCAACTAATCCGACTGTTCTTAGAATTAATAAACAAGGTAGAAATACAACTGAACCAATTTTGGAAGTTGATTAAAAATAATGTAAAGAAAAAATATTTTATATATTTATAAAAGAATAATAAACGAACTATGGCATATTTAGATAACACAACAATTACGGTAGATGCTATCCTTACAAAAAAAGGAAGAGAAAAATTAGCAGCTGGACAACCTTTAAACATTACACAATTTGCATTAGGTGATGATGAGATTGATTACACATTATATGATGCAGCACATCCAAAAGGTTCTGCGTTCTATGATGCAGCTATTTTAGCAACTCCAATCTTAGAAGCTAGTCCTGATGAAACTCAGGCGTTAAAGTACAAATTAGTAACTTTACCAAAATCTACAACAAAGATACCTCAAGTTTCTTTAAATGCAACTTCAATTGCAGCTAAAACAACTGGTGGTCAATTCCCTATCACTCCATCTACATCTCCAGCAGGAAATAGAAATGGTGGGTATACAGCAGTATTAGGTAATAAAAATGCTGGTACAATTGTAGGTGAAGGTTTAACAAATGTAACAACTACAACTACTACATTTAGTAATAGTGTAACTGCAACTGCAGAAGTAGTTAAAGGTTTAACATTTACATTTATCCCTAATAGTTCATTAACTTCAACAATAACAACAACTTTAACTATATTTGGTAACGAGACTGGTGGTAGTGTAACTATTCCTGTGACTGTTACTTATGTAGCTCCGGTATAATAAAAACGAAATAATAATATGGCACAATTAGGATCAAATACTGGTACACAACTTACCAATGATTTAGCTAACTATCTAACACAACAACAGCAAACTGCTAATGGTGCGATAGATACAACACAATTGGCAACTATTATTAACAATTACCTTACAACAGGTGAAAAGTTAGTAATGGAAACTGGTGTGACAACAAACTCTGTTTATAAAGCATTTAATACAACGGATATCGTTACTGCTAAGAATGAAATAGTAACAACTGGTATTTGGAGTAATGGTAATGGTAGTATTGGTGATGTAAACTCTCCAATCGTTACCGGTTCTAACTCAGCAGTAGCAGGTAATAGTGGTAGTAAAACGGATGAATATTACTACAATGTATACATTAGTGGTTCAACAACTCCTGAATTTGCAGTAGCATATGGACATATCACAGGTGGTGGTGCTAAATCAGTAAAAGAAGATGATAACTCTACTTTACCAACAAAAGCAACTTATTTCCAATATAGATCATTATTGACAGATACAAACGAAACTAACTTCCGTTTCTATTCTTCTTCTACTGAAGATGGGTATTCATCAAACGATATTTACGCAATTAACTTAAGTAGAGCTAATTATAGAGAAAGAATGGATGCTGGTAACTGGCAGTTAACCTTAAGTGGTTCTAATGGTTCAATTACTTTGATTGATAATAGTGGTGAAAAATTCAACACTACAAATAGTGGTACAAACGAATTTAATATTGTACAAGGTTCATTAAACTTAGGTACAAATAATGCAGCTACAATTACATCATATACCGCATCAAATGGTTTAGGATTTGGTAAATTCTATCCTGATTATGGTATTTTAATTTTAAACCCTACTGCATTAAGTGCTAGTGTGGGTGGTGAATTGGCAGGTGCAACTCAATTTGAAACTGCATCTTATATGTTCAAACATCAAAACTTATTCAACTCTATACAATTGGGTGGTGATTTTGAAGCAAGAAGAATTGAAAATGTATCAACAGCTCACTACTTCGTAAGAGTTAATAACAGAGAATTCAACTACTCTAATAACCCTACATTTGTAACTGGTTCTCAAGGTGAATTCTATAACAATTCATTTACAACTGAACCTATTGTTTATCCTACTACAATTGGATTATATAACGATGCAAACGAATTAATCGCAGTTGCTAAAACATCTAAACCAATTGCTAAATCCTTCAGTAAAGAAGTATTAGTAAAAGTTAAATTAGATTTCTAATTAGATTAATATAATTAAGAAACCCAACTCAAAAGGTTGGGTTTTTGTTTATTAAGATATTTATATTAGATTATGTTAAAACAGATTCCAAAATCAGATATTACTCTTAGACCTTTTAAGGTTTATAAAAATTTCACAGCAACTCAGTTTGATAGTGGTAGTGGATTTAATACATATACTGCATTAAATCACACAGGTAGTTTTGATGTATTAACAGAATCACAATCATTAGAAAATGGTATATGGCATCAGTTATATACAATGTATTATAGAGATCCACATAATCTATATACTTCATACGGCACAATAAAACCAGCTTATTCTGAAATTGAAAAGGTTAAACAAAGAGTTTTAAATAATAAAGCATATGTTTATACTATTCCACAAATAAAATTTGGTGAAGAAATAAAACCAAATTCAATTGTACTTAAATCGGAATTATTAAATGAAACTATTTTAGATGATGGATTTGGTAATTTAGCATCGAACTATAATTCATATGTATTTAAAGAAATTGATATTGAAAATTCTTTATTTATATTCGAAGATCCAAATGGAACAGAACTTACTGCTAATTTGATTTCATATGAAGATGGGCCGGCGATTGATATAGAAAATGGTATTTTTCAAATTGAATTTCAAGAAGTATTTTTCTTAATAAAAATAGATGTAGAAACTTCATTTATATCTTGGTTAGGTGTATTTGATACAAATGGTGTATTACAAGTATCACCGGTTGTAATTGGAAATGTATTTTACTCACATGGTATAGTAACAATTACCAGAGATGTAGATACGGCAAGATTAAATATGATAGATTACGATTGGAAATTGGATTATCAATCTACAAATACTATTTATGAAAATGAAATTTTATTAGTAGTAGATGAAGATGAATTTAATACATCAACAAATCCATCAGCTGTTAATTTTATTAATTTACAAAATGTACAATATAATACAACATTTGAAGGAACTAAAAGAACAAGTATTTATGATGCAGCTACTATTAAACCTGAATTTTTAGAATACGAATATAGTTCATCAGTTGACCCAACGGGTTCATTTATTGCACCATATGTTACAACAATTGGTTTATATGATGAAAATATGGATATGGTAGCTGTGGCTAAGTTAGCAACACCAATCAAATCAACTCCTGATCTTCCTGTAAACTTTTTAGTAAGAATTGATACTTAACATATATTTATATTAAACAAAACGAATTATGGCAATCATAGATAGATACAATAAGAGTACTTTAAAGGAAAAAAACGCTAACAAACAAGAAGTTAGTGGATTTGATATTAATCAACAACCTGGTAATAGAGGTTCTATTGAATTAACTAAATTCGATAAATTACAACCCCTAAATACAAATGGTGGTGCAACTGCTCCATATAATCTGACTAAAAAATATTCAGATTCGGTTAAAAGATAATAATGGCTAAGAAAAAAGTTACGAAAAAAAGTGGTTGGGTAGCAAAGAAGAATGGTTTTAAAAGTGGTTTAGAAGATTCAGTTTCCCAACAAATAGAAAGCAAAGGTATAAAAGTAGAATATGAAACAGAGGAAGTTAAATATATCATCCCTGCTTCACCTCACACTTATCATCCTGATTTTAAGTTACCTAATGGTATTAGGGTAGAAACGAAGGGTAGGTTTGTATTAGCGGATAGAAAGAAACATCTATTAGTTAAAGAACAAAATCCTACATTAGATATTCGTTTCGTATTTACCAATTCAAAGAACAAAATCAACAAAAAATCCAAAACAACTTACGCTGATTGGTGTGATAAGAATGGATTTAAGTATGCCGATAAGGTAATACCAGACGAATGGTTCTCCGAATAATTTGGTAATTTCAAATATTTTCCGTATATTTGATATATGGAGATAATACAACTATTTGATAA